>JAEEGF011509116.1_pt1 | contig 27609 bp, 20 predicted proteins | sample 9134171 | NCBI WGS metagenome assembly JAEEGF01 (sample SAMN16246542, study PRJNA631951) | gut metagenome | biome: gut microbiome; feature: rumen; material: AP-attached | host: Bos | place: Iran: Karaj | collected 2018-10 | reverse complement strand
ACCGACCAGAACTGCAGATGCATAGCGGCGAACGCGATAGCTATAAGAGTCGAACACATAATCATATCCGGCTTAGGCAACAAGTCGATAACGGTATATGAAACCACCGAATATGCGCGTCTTATAAACTCCGCTGTTACAGCAAACGCGGCAGGACGTTTTGAAGAAGCGGCAGAATTCTGGAAAAAGGTTACAACGTTCAACTCGAACATGTATATCGCCTATATCGGTCTCGGCAAGGCGGAAATGCGTCAGGCAATGGCAAACTACGACGAAACGAGATTTGACCATTACGAAAACGCTCTCGGCTACTTCTCGAAGGCGATCGAAAAAGACAATTACTCTAAGGCTTACGGCGAACTGAGAAAAGAAGAGCTTTCAAAGAACTTCTCCTTCATTTTCATCGGCATCATAGTTATTATAGTAGGTATAATAGTATTGTATTTCGTTCGTAAATCTCTTAAAAAGAAGAAAAGGGGGGCTAAATAAATGAAATCTATCGGATACTACGCGAAAAGATTGGGTACCGGCACAGTAACGATGTTCAAACGCCTTCCGTTTGCGTTTTACATCCTCGCTCACCCGTTTGACGGTTTTTACGAACTGAAAAACGACCCGCGCAGACATAATCTTCCCGGCGCCGTCTTCCTTTTCCTTGTTCTCGCGCTCACATCCATTCTTAAAAGACAGCTTACAGGCTATCTTTTCACCGACCCGTTCGCTCAGATGAACCTTAACGTTCCTTATGAAATAGCGGTTTCGGTTCTTCCGTTCATACTGTTTATCATAGCAAACTGGTGCTTCACCTCGCTGATGGACGGCGACGGAAAATTCAGAGACATTTTCACGGCAACGGCATATTCGACCATTCCTCTTTCCATATGCAACCTTCTTGCCATTCCGCTTTCGAACTTTGTAACCGTTTCGGAATCAGGCGTATACAACTTCATAGTTGCATTCGGTTACGTATGGTGCTACGGCATGGTATTTATCGGAATGCTCGTAACACATCAGTATACGGTTAAAAAAGCGATCGCCACTGCCATCCTTTCCATAATCGGTATGGCGGTAATTGCGTTTATAATCGTTCTTATAGCGTTCCTTGTAACGCAGGTAGCAGGCTTTATTATCCAGCTTTACACGGAAATAAGCTTCAGACTTAACGAGTAAGGGGGAGAAGATGAATATGAAAAGACTGATTTCGGCATTCCTTGCGTTTGTCCTTCTTCTTTCCTCGGTCTCCGTTCTTGCCGCTTGCGGTACGAACGATGAGGACACTGCGCCTGAGTATATCAGCGAAGATATGCGTTTAGAGCATATCGCAAAGCTTGAAGAAGGCGGCGTTGTTATCGCGGAAAACGTTAAAACCGTCCATCACGACGAGGAAAACGACGTAGACATCGTTGAATATACGTGGACCGTCGATCCCGCGTACGCGACACCCGTAGGCAAAACCGTTTCCAACTATTCTTACGATGACGCAGAAGGCAACTCCGTCTCCGTAAAGCAGGGCATCACCAACATGAGCCTGATAATGGAAAACGACAAATTCGAGTTTTACATGGATCTTAATCCCGGCAAGATAGATATCACCGTAGCGGGTGGTTCCGCAACCGACTTTGCCGTAAAGGATAAAGAGACAGGTCACGTTTACCACTCAAACAGCAACTATGAGGCAAACTCCACTTACGCAAACGTAAAAGCACCTTCAAAGGATATCAAAGGCACCCCTGATATGGACGTTCTCAACCCGATAGTTTCAAATATTGCTCTTGAAGCTTACGACGTTGCAAACAAACGTTACGAGTTCAACTTCCGCGAAAACTGCCTTGAAGATCTTCGAATCCAGGTAGTTAAAATGGCGGATAACAAGCTCAGGGTAATATATACCATCGGTAACGACCCCGATAAGGACCTTGTGCCTCCCGTAATCACCGTTGAAACATACGAGTGGATCACAGCCCGTCTTGCAGAGCATACGGAGCTGAACGAAAAAGGCACAAAGACCATGGGTGATGAAAAGATGAACGACATCATCACGAACTACAAGTTCGTCACCCCTGAAAACCTTGACCTTGAAGACAGAGAAAGACTTATCAAAAACTATCCTCTGCTCGACGCCATCCCGATGTATATCGTCCGCGTTCTTAACACGAGACAGAAAAAGCTCGTAAAAGAGGCAATGCAGCTTGCCGGATTTACGGTAGATATGCTCAAGAGAGAGATGGAACTCGTTGAGTATTCCGGTCCGGAACGTGCCGTAATGTTTACGATCCCCGTGGATTATACTCTTACGAACGAAGGACTCACCGTAAACATCGACTCAACGCTCATTCAGGCTCCGTCAAAGCAGAAGATGTATAAGATACAGCTTCTGAGAGCCTTCGGTTCGATGGTCAATGTTTCAAAACAGACAAATACCCCCTATATCATCACCTGCGACGGTTCGGGTGCGTTCATGCCGGCAAACGGCTACGTAACTCAGTCGGTATATACCGCAAGGATATACGGCGAAGACAATACGTTCCAGAACGAGACTCAGACAACCAAGATGATGCAGATAGTTTCCCCGTATCTTATCTATGACAGATCGGATTTCGGCGGAATAATGGAAATACTTGAAGGCGGAACAGCTCAGGCTTTCGCTACCGCAAGACCTTCCAACTCCACAAACAACCCCGGCGCTTCGATAAACTATGACCTTGTTTATTCCGAACGTGACTACCGTACATATTCGGGCGGTCAGTCAAGCAGCAGCTCCTCGGCGTTTGCCGGCAACGACAACTCGTCTTCAGGCGTTGTTCTTTCAAAAGAAAAGCAGGTCGCAAACTTCCAGGTAAGCTATTACTTCACACCCGGCAATATGACGTATTCCGAATATGCCGAAATGTACAGAAATTACCTGATAGATAAGGGCGTTCTTCCTTCCGATACGATCGCGAAGGGCACAAAAACGCCGTTCTATCTCGAAGCGATAGGCGCAATAAACAAAAACGAATCTGTCGGCGGTCTGCCTGTAGACGCAACAAAAGCGCTTACAAGCTATACGGAACTTAAAGAGATCGTTGAAAACCTCGTTAAGGCAGGCGTGGCGAACATCAATGTCCGTTACCTCTACTGGTCCAACGAAGGCTATTATAACACGATCGCAAACATTCCCGCGCTGATGAGCGAAATGGGCAGCAGATCAGAGCTTAACGATCTTGTTTCCTATATGAAGTCGAATAACGTCGGCTTCTACCCCTCTGCAGACTTCCTCTATGTTTATAAAGATAAGCTTACCGACGCTCTCAACTATACGAACGACGCAGCACGCCGTCTTGACATGCGCGTAGCAAGAGTACGTAAGAGAGTTCTTTCAACGGGCAGAACGGAAGCTGATGCTACTTATACTCAGACGATCCTTAACCCGATGATCATTCCGTCGCTCGCAAAATCTTATAAAGCAGAGTTTGAGAAGATCATAGACAACAAGCAGATCGCTCTCGGCGAAATAGGCAAAGACCTCAACTCAAACTACAGGATCGGTCACATCGTAAACAGAACTCAGGCGCTTGACGCTCAGATCGAAGCCCTTGAAACGTTCTATAACGACGGATACAAGATCCTTGTCTCGACCGGTAACGACTATACCTGGAAATACGCCGACCATATCGTAAATCTTCCGATCGGCGGAAGCGAATACCTCTCCTCGACCGGATCTATCCCGTTCATTCCCATGGTCCTTCACGGCTATATCCAGTATGCCGCAGCACCGTTCAACATCTCCGCGGACTATGAAACGCAGTTCCTTAAATGCCTCGAAACAGGCAGCGGCGTAAACTTCCGCTGGATGTATGACGAAAACAGCGTATTTGACAACACCAGGTTCTACGATTTCTACTCGCTTCATTATACCGACAGCTTCGACAGAGCCGTTGAACTGTATAAAGAAGTCGCATCCGTTCTCGATAAAGTATCGTCCGAGCGCATCACTCTTCATGAGACTGCTGTCGCTTATATCAAAGGCGTTACCGGACCGGATGGAGAAAAAGTTGAAACAAACAACGTATTCCACGTAATTTACGGCGACGGAGCCCTTGAGCTTTACGTCAACTACAACAGTTTTGACGTTGAGGTCGAAAGCGGCGCAACCGTTCCGGCACTCGGATATTTGGAGGTGAAGTAAAATGAGCGCAGAAGCAGCGGCAAAGAAACCAAAGCAAATCAAGAGAGGCAGACTCTCGCTTGAACGTAAACAGAATCTTTACGGCTATATCTTCGTTCTGCCCGTAATAATCGGTCTTGCGTTCATATACATTCCCGTTATCATCCAGTCTTTCATTTACTCCGTAAGTGAGATCAAGGTTGATGCGTCGGGCTTCCACACGATTTTCGTTGGTCTTGACAACTACTATGAAGCGCTCTTCGTTGAGGCGGACTTCCTCAGAACGGTTGTTGAATCAACCCTCAGCATTCTTGTCCAGATCCCGATTATCCTTATCTTCGCATTCTTCATGGCAAACGTTCTCAACCAGAACTTCAAAGGCAGAACGATCGCCCGCGTTATCTTCTTCATCCCCGTTGTTATCTCAACAGGTATTATCGCCCAGTTCGAGAACATGAGCTCCATGCTTGACGTATACAGCTCTTCGGAAAAGATGGATATAGGCAGCGCTTCGGGTATGGCAAACGTCTTCAACTATCAGCAGCTCAGACAGCTCGTTGTAGTCGTTCTTCAGAATAACGACTTTGCAAACGTTGTTCTCGGCGCGGTAGACGGACTTTACAGCGTTATCACTTCTTCCGGTGTTCAGATGCTCGTCTTCCTTTCCGGCTTGCAGTCGATCTCAACCTCGATGTATGAAGCAGCAACCGTTGAAGGCGCAACTGCATGGGAAACCTTCTGGAAGATCTCCTTCCCCATGATCTCCCCGCTTATTCTCGTTAACCTTATCTATACCGTTATAGATATGTTCCTCAAGGCGGAAAACCCCGCGGTCGCAATGATCAATGAAGAGCTTGGCAACGCGAGCGAGTATGCTCTCGCATCCGCGTTCTCATGGATCTACATGCTCGTAGTTCTTCTCTTCGTCGGCATCGTTGTTCTTCTCGTCCGCAAACTCATCATCTATCAGGACTAAGGAGGGAAGAATATGAGACAAATCAATTACGTTGTCGAGGGCAAAGAAAACGAAAAGCGCAACTTCATCGAAAATTTGCTCACAAAATTAAATCCCACCAAGTATGCGGACTTCAGCTGGGAAAGATGGAAAAGAAAGAACATCAACGTAAAGGGCGTAGGCAAATTCCTTTGGGCTATCGCGAGATTCATAATCATCGTCGGTATCTCATTCATGATCCTTTATCCCTTCGTTGTTAAGGTCATCGTTTCCGGAATGTCCACGGCGGACCTCGAAGATAAAACGGTTATGTTTATCCCCCGTGAAGGTTCCACCTACTTCTGGCAGAGAGCTATTCAGAATATCCAGTACTGGCAGGCTCTTCTCAATTCCGCACTTCTCTCTCTCGTAACCGCAGTTTTGCAGATGCTCGTCAGCTGCTTTGCCGGCTACGGTTTTGCAAGATTCAACTTCAAGGGCAAGAACATTCTCTTTATGCTCATAATTCTTACCCTTATCATCCCGCCGCAGACTATCATGCTTCCGCTTTACGTTCGTTTCAGATACTTCATCGGAAATATCTCGATCATCGACAGCGTATGGCCCATGGCAGTTATGTCCGCTACCGGTCTCGGACTTAAAAACGGTCTTTATATCTACCTCATGCGTCAGTTCTTCAGAGGACTTCCCAAAGCGCTTGACGAGGCTGCATATATTGACGGCGCAGGTCCGTTCCGCACATTCTTCTCGGTAATGCTTCCCAACGCGGGCAACATGATGATAACGGTCTTCCTCTTCTCCTTCACATGGCAGTGGACGGATACGACCTACAACAGTATGCTCGTTCCCAATATGGTAATTCTTTCAAATACCGTAACAAACGTTACAAAAGGCGTTTCCGAGCTTATCCAGCAGCAGACTCTCTACGATACGGCTTCAATTCTTATGATATTCCCGCTCCTGATAGTATTCCTCTTTGCACAGAGATACTTCATCCAGGGTATCGAAAGATCCGGCCTTGTAGAATAATACGGCAAATATTTCAAAACCGCTCCGAAAGGGGCGGTTTTCTTTTGCATAAATACCATGAAAGACATTTCGGGCGTTTTTTTACTTTGAGAATTATTACAAAAACGACGGCTAAAATGAAAAATATCTATATATTGTGGTGTCAAATCATTTCATCACTAAATATATTATTACAATTTTCAACAGATAAAAATCAGGATCGGAAACGGCGGGAAAATGTGATTCTTTCAAGGGTTGTAATAATTTCAGCTCAAAAAGGCCGAAATTGAAAATTGTAATATATTACAACGGAAAAACGGGAGAATTTTACGTCTCAAAAACGTAATTCCCGGCGCAAAAACGATGATTTTATGTTGATATTGCATAGTTATGCGGATAAATGCAAGCAAAAAACTGTGCAAATATACAAATTACAGGCATTATTGAAAAAAATTACAAAAAGGGGTTGATTTTTTCGGCAAAATGTAATATAATATGTCCAAGGCAAAAGATGAGAGGCAGGGGTAGTATCCTCTGAAAGGGGAAAAACCCCGAATCGAGTCGAAAATGCCGAAAGTTTTTTCTAAGTCTCTTTAAAGAGACAAAATTTTAAGGAGGAAAACAATCCATGAGCAAAAAAATTATCTCTGCCATCCTTGTTATGGCGATGATAGTTTCTATGTCCGCTACCGCAATCATCGGCTCTCTGGGTGCAGCAGCAGCTACCGATTACGAAGCAGACAGAACAGCGCTTAAAGCTGCTATCGAGAAGCTCGTTGTTTACGGTCCCGAACTCGAAGACCGCACATATACTCTTCTCGAAGAAACAGGTCTCCTCACCTGGAACGACGAAAAAAAGGAGTATCAGGCTTATCTTGATCGTGCCGCTTTCTGGGGCAACAACGATCCTGATTACTTCCTCTTCCTCGGTGAAGGCGACACTCTCGCTCAGAACTTTGTAGAAAACAACAACGGTAAAAACGTTACCGGCAAAGTTGAGTGGGTAAAAGATCCCGTTGACGACCAGACCTATCTCGACCTCGCAAAAGCAAACGTAAGCAACATCGTTGAATACGCTGCGTCCGCTTGGTATTTCGGTCAGGACGCTAACAACGAAATCGTTGACGCAAGCTTCAATGAAGGCAGAAATGCAGTTGTTAAAGCCGCTAAAGGCATGATCGACTACATCTTCGAAGCTCTCAGCAGAGAAGTTACCGCTACTGCTAAACCTGCTGGTTATGCTGATCTTTACGACAGCAGCAGATACATGGGCTTCTTCATGGACGGCTCTTTCTACAACCAGTCCATCGGCTTCAACCCCTACTTCTACATCATCGATGAAGATGACTACTGGACAGACGCTCAGTTCTGGGGCGGCAACGCTCTCAGACAGTACCCCGTAAGATGGTACACATTCGCAGAAGCAAGACAGATTGCTCCCGACGAAGTATTCGCATTTGAAATCGCTCTCAGAGAGCTCGCTATGAAGAAAGCCTCCACCAATGGCGCAGGCGTTCTTTACTGGGACTTCCTCAATGGCGATTACAAAGAATTCAGAGATCTGATCAATGCTCTCGTTGAAAAACTCATCGGCAAGATCGATATGTACTTCGGCGAAAATGCTGACTTCACTGCTCAGTACAAAGCATTCCTCAAACTCGAAATCGTTATAGACATCTATGATAAATATATCAAAGACGTTTACAACAACATCTACACTGCATCCGCAGCTCAGCTTCTCAACGATGTTCTTTACGCTAAACGCGTTATCGAATACATCAGAGAGAAAGACTCCAACGCAAGACTTATGATCCTTGCTCTTACCGACTTCAACGCTCTTATCGACAAGATCGTTGCCGGTATCAAAGCAGTTGCTCCCAGATCCGAACAGCAGCTCTCAGCTCTCAACGTTGCTGAAGGCACCGAACTCGTAAGAAAAGCAGAAGCTCTTCTTAAGAACTGGGATTGGTCCTCTAAGAAGGACGACGATCCTTATAAGATCGTTTGGACAAGACTTTACAACGCTAAAGAAGATCTCAAGACAATGCTCCCCGCTGCTGCAGGTGAATCTGTTCTTGTTATCGTTCCCGAAGGCGTTCGCACCATCAAAGACCTCACAGGCGTTGATGTTAAAAACGACAGAGTAACCGTTGAGTTCACTCCCAACTGGTTCTCTTACTGGAAGTTCAGCGCACTGCTCAAAGCTGCTCTTGACAACTTCAACAAACAGCTCACAGCTGCAACTCTTCCCGACATCACAACTTCTATCCCCGCTGATCCGAAGTCCGTTGTAAACGAGATCAACAAGTATGCGTTCCTCGCAGGCGTAGTTGGTCCTATCCTCCAGGTAGTTGACGGCCAGATCGAAATGGTAGACATTTATGAAGACGGCGTAGGCCCTGATTGTCCTCTTGACAACCTCCTCGCTTCCATCACTTACTCCTTCTACCTCTTTGATAACGTAGAATCCAGAGATAAACTTCCCACCAAACCCACCAAGACCGTTCTTTCTTTCGTTAAACACAGACTCCAGAAAGATGACGACGAACTCGGTGAACTCGAAGGCGACGAACTCGTATTCGAAGATCGCGCAGGCGTTTCTTCCATCTACGAAGCAGTAGTTGGCTATGCTCGCGGCAACAACGCTACAGCTAACGCTGACGCATTCACAGCTGACATTATGAAGTTTGAAACTGAAGACGGCAAATACCTCAACCAGGATGTTGCTCTCGACAGCGTTTACAACTTCATCCAGACGCTCTTCGACGTAGCTAAAGAAGTAAGAGATGACTTCAAATACGAATCCACAGCAGTTGGCTTTGACTGGACCATTCCCAACGGAACTCCCGTTAAGACCGGTGACGCTGTAACAGGCGACGCTGCTGCAACAGGTTACATCGGAAGAATCCGCACCGCTCTCAAGTATCTCACTGCTGACCTCACAACCCTTATCCAGGTTTACGGTTGGGTACTCGAAAACGTAGCAGCTGTTCTTGACTGGGAAATCACCACTCAGAACGATGCTGACGGCAATGCTCTTACAGACATCGCAGCTAATGCAGGCGACGCTGACTTCCTTGAATGTGTAACTAAAGAAGCAAACTATCCGAAGGATTACTTCAAGACTGCTAAGGTAGCAGCAGCAAACCTCGCTAAACTCATTGCTGAAAACAAGAACCAGGCTCCCGCAACTAAGACCTCATTACTCGCTGCTTACGATAAATTCGTTAAGGCTCTCAAGTCTTACATCCTTACCGAAGCAGGCGCTGCTAAGTTCGATTCATTCGTTGAAGACGTTTACTACATCGTAGACCACTACTTCGGCGAAGCTGATTCCTACAACTACGAAAAACTTTACGAAAAACTCTCTGCAAACGCAAATACAGTATTCTTTGCAAAACTCGTTGACGCTAGAAACTGCTATCAGTACTTCCAGATGAAGTTTGAACATGCTGTTGAAGACGCTCACGAAGAAGTTGCAATTCTCAACCTCTACTACGGTCAGCTCGGTGACGGCGTTGTTACACCGCTCAAGAGAAATTATCTCGATCCGATGAACAGCCTCGTTAACTTCAATGATGTTTCCGGTCTTACCAGAGATTTCGCTGATAAGTATCAGGAACTCAGAAGAATCGGCGCTCTTATCCTCGGCTGCATCAATGGTGATGAAGCAACTGGATACACCGTAGAAGACAACGATCTTAAAGATATGCCTGTTTGGTATGCTGAAAAAGTTCTTGAAGAACTCTCCAAAGCATATGCTGACAGATCCAACTACACCACTGCAGGTCTCGTAGCATACAAAGCTGAACTCGAAGCTCTCATTCGTGAAGCTGACGGTAAGAACGTATATGCATACAAGACAAATACAGACGAAGCTAAGGCAATCTGGGATGCATTCGTAGCTGCTTACGCTAACGCTCAGTACGTTGCTCTCGACACAAGATGCCCGAAGGCTGATGTTGACGATGCAGTTGCTGCTCTTAAACTCGCTATGGCTAACCTCGAAAAGATCGAAGCTACCGAAGGCGCTGCTGATAAAGACACCCTCGCTGCTAAGGTCGCTGCTGCTGAAGCTCTCTATGTTCGTGCAAACGTAACTGACGACAAAGCTGCAAAAGACAACCTCGAAGTTGCTATCTCCGAAGCTAAGAAAGCACTCCAGTTCACGATTTCTGTTCTCAACTCTAACGATCTTGAAACAATAATCAAGAACATCGACAACGCAATGTCTGCTCTTACCAAGTCTATGTACACCGGTAAAAACCTCAAGAAAGATACCAAAGTTCTCGAACTCCAGGTAGTTGTTGAGCTTTATACCGAAGCTTCCTACAGAAAGTTTGCTAACGCTGTTGAAGCTGCATACGCTATGGCAGAAGCTGACACCGCTACCGAGTCTCAGATGATGGCTGCATACAAGTCTGTTGCTGACAGATTTGCAGATCTCAAACTCGCTCCGGTAGAAGAACCCGTTCAGGAACCCGAAGTTGTTATCGTTGAAGTAGAAAAACCCAGCGTTGTTCTCGAACAGGCTAAGGCTATCTACAAAGAAGCTAACGACGGTTATGCAAAAGCAGTTGAAGGCTGCACCGCTGACACCGCTGCTGCATACAAGGCTGCTATCGACACTCTGAAGGCTGACATCGATAAAGAAGCTGACGACGCTAAACTCCTCAGCTCCATCATCGCCCTTAACCTCGCTAAGGCAGGCCTCACTGTTGATGTACCTGAAACAATTGATGACTGATAAGTTTTCTTCCTGATAATACGAAATAACTTTCAGCATACGGACCCCTGCGGCATTGCCGCAGGGGTCTTTACTTGTATACAAACGTATCTTTGATCGTAATATCCAAAAAAAGCCGAAATTCCCCTCTTGTAAAAAAGCGTAATATGTGATATAATATAATGTAATATAATAATTTTTTGTCGGAAAAGGGGCGCGGGAAAAAACCGCGAAAAACCGTATGGCACTGATGATTCCGGAAGGATACAGTTCATTTTTAACTCTCAGGCAGACTCAGAAGGCGGTAAAGATCATAAAGGACGTTTTTGAGATAGAGCTTTCAAAGCTTCTTAATCTCGAACGTGTTTCCGCGCCGCTTTTTGTTTATAAAGACAGCGGTCTCAACGACGATCTCAACGGCACTGAAACGCCCGTTTCGTTTGAGTTTGACGGACGCCGTGCGGAGATAGTTCATTCTCTTGCGAAATGGAAAAGATATGCGCTGAAAAAATACGGCTTTGAACCGCACAGAGGTATTTACGCCGATATGAATGCCATACGCGCCGATGAAGAGGTAGATAACTTCCATTCGATATACGTTGATCAGTGGGACTGGGAAGTTGTTATAAACCGTGAAGACCGAAATATAGATTTCCTTAAAGAAACGGTCCGCAAGATCGTATGCGCCATTCACGACACGTGGGAGATACTCAATAAAACGTATTCAAAGGCGCAGACCTCGTTTACGCACGACAACGACGTGTTTTTCATCTATTCGCAGGAGCTTGAGGATATGTATCCGTCTCTCACGCCAAAAGAACGCGAAAACGAGATAACAAAGCTTCACCCGATAGTTTTTATTATGCAGATAGGCGGAAAACTGAAAAGCGGGAAGCCGCATGACGGCAGAGCGCCCGACTATGACGACTGGCAGCTCAACGGAGACCTTATTTACCGCTTTGAACCGCTTGACACGTCGATAGAGATTATGTCAATGGGTATCCGCGTAGACGAAAAATCAATGGAAAGTCAGCTTCGTGAAGCAGGCGCGGAGGCAAGAAAAGAGCTTCCGTTCCATAAAGAGCTTCTTTCGGGCAATATGCCGCTCACGGTAGGCGGCGGCATAGGTCAGTCAAGACTTTGCATGCTGCTTTTGCAGAAGGCGCACATCGGTGAGGTGCAGGTTTCGCTGTGGCCCGACGAAATGCGAGCTGAATGCGAAAAAAACAATATGAAATTACTGTAATGACAGGCAGGAGAATAAAATGACAGCTATTAAAGATATTTTTGCCGATATTCCGGCATTTGACGGTAAAACCGTATCCGTAGCGGGCTGGGTACGCACGGTTCGCGACTCAAAGGCGTTTGGATTTATAGAGCTCAACGACGGCAGCTGCTTCCGTTCAACGCAGATCGTATTTGAAGAGGCAAAGCTTGACAACTATAAGCAGATAGCGAAGCTCAACGTAGGCGCATCGGTAAGGGTAGAGGGAAAAGTTGTTGCAACGCCCGAAATGAAGCAGCCGTTTGAGATAAAGGCGGAAAAGATCGAGGTTGAAGGCGAGTCCACGCCCGACTATCCGCTGCAAAAGAAGCGCCATTCTCTCGAATTTCTCAGAGATATCGCATATCTGCGTCCTAGAACGAATACATTTTCCGCCGTTTTCCGCGTCCGTTCCGCCGCAGCTCAGGCAATTCATAAATTCTTTGCCGAAAGAGGCTTTATATACGTCAACACTCCGCTTATCACGGCAAGCGACTGTGAAGGCGCTGGCGAAATGTTCAGAGTAACAACGCTTGACCTTGACAACGTTCCGAAGGGCGAGGACGGCAAAACGGATTATTCGAAGGACTTTTTCGGAAAGAGCGCAAACCTCACCGTATCGGGACAGCTCAACGCCGAAACGTTTGCTCTTGCATTCGGCAAAGTATATACCTTCGGCCCCACCTTCCGCGCAGAGGTGTCATATACCGCGCGTCACGCTGCGGAATTCTGGATGATAGAGCCCGAAATAGCGTTTGCCGAGCTTTCAGACGAGATGGATCTTTCCCGCGATATGATAAAATACGTTATCGCATACGTTCTTGAAACGTGCCCGGACGACATGAAGTTTTTCAACGATTTTATCGATAAAGGCCTCATCGAACGTCTTACAGCGCTTCTTGACGCAGATTTTGTCCGTCTGCCGTATACCGAAGCGATAAAAATACTTGAAAAGAATAAGGAAAGCTTTGAATATCCCGTATACTGGGGCTGCGATCTGCAGACGGAACACGAAAGATTCCTCACAGAGCAGGTCTATAAGGCGCCCGTATTCGTTACAGACTACCCGAAAGAGATAAAAGCGTTTTATATGCGTCTTAACGACGACGGAAAGACGGTTGCAGCGGCAGACCTTCTTGTTCCCGGCGTAGGCGAGCTTGTCGGCGGAAGTCAGCGTGAAGAAAGGATTGACGTTCTTCGCGAAAGAATGGCTCAGCTCGGTCTTGACGAGAAGGATTACTGGTGGTATCTTGATCTGAGAAAATACGGCGGAACAAAACACGCCGGCTTCGGTCTCGGTTTTGAGAGACTTATAATGTATCTTACAGGAATGTCGAACATAAGAGACGTTATACCGTTCCCGAGAACAGCGGGCAACGCAGATTATTGATTCCGGAGATACGACTATGCAGAATTATTCAAAGCAGGAGCTTCTTGAGATCAAAAGCGAGCTTGTTGCGAAATACAACAGATATAAATCTCTCGGTCTTTCTCTTGATATGTCAAGAGGCAACCCGAGCAAAGAGCAGCTTGATATATCAACTCCGATGCTTTCGGTGCTGAAAACAGCGGAGGACTGCATTGACGAAACGGGTTTTGACTGCCGCAATTACGGCGTTCTTGACGGCATACCCGAAGCGAAAAAACTCTTTTCCGAGCTTATGAATACGTCGTCAGTCGATGAAATAATAATCGGCGGCAACAGCAGCCTCAATATGATGTATGACAATATCGTGCGCGCGATGATCTTCGGCGTATACGGCGGCGAAAAGCCGTGGTCAAGCTGCGAAAACATCAAGTTTTTGTGCCCTGTTCCGGGCTACGACCGCCATTTCAGAATATGCGAAACTCTCGGCATAGAAATGATAAGCGTTCCGCTTCTTGCCGACGGACCGGATATGGATATGGTGGAAAAGCTCGTTGCGGAAGACGAAACAATAAAAGGAATATGGTGCGTTCCGAAGTATTCAAACCCGACGGGCATCACTTACAGCAGCGAAACTGTCCGCCGCTTTGCAATGCTGCGTCCGAAAGCGAAGGATTTCCGCGTTTTCTGGGATAACGCATATTCCCTTCACGATATTTCCGGCAGAAGCGATATCCTTCTCAACGTCCTTGAAGAGGCGAAGAAATACGGAAACGGCGATATGATATATAAGTTTATGTCTACGTCGAAGGTTTCCTTCCCCGGCGCGGGCGTTGCGGCGATGGCAGCGTCGAAAAACAACATTGATTTTATAAAAAAGCTTATGGGCGTTCAGACTATCGGCTACGACAAGCTCAATCAGCTGCGTCACGTTAGGTATTTCAAGGATGCAGAAGGCGTCCGCCGTCAGATGCAGCGGCACGCAGAGATAATAAAGCCCAAATTTGCGATAGTTTTATATATACTTGAAAAAGAGATATCCGATATCGCAACGTGGTCGAACCCGAACGGCGGATATTTTATATCACTCACAGTTCCCGACGGCTGCGCAAAGCGTGTGGTCACTCTTATGAAAGAGGCAGGCGTTAAAATGACGCCTTCGGGAGCTACGTTCCCGTACGGAGTCGACCCGAAAGACAACAATATCCGCATCGCTCCCACGCATCCGCCCGTTGCCGAGCTTCAGACGGCGGCGGAAATACTCTGCGTATGCGTTCGTATGGCGGCGGTAGAAAAAGCGTTGAGCGAAAAATAAAGAAAAGAGGCGCGGCATGAGCTACGATTCATATGAAAGTCCGTTTTGCACACGGTATTCAAGCAAGGAAATGCAGTATATTTTTTCGGCGGAAAATAAATTCAGAACTTTTCGCCGGCTTTGGATCGCGCTTGCGCGCGCTGAAAAAGCTCTCGGTCTGAATATTACCGACGAACAGATAGAAGAGCTTGAAAAGTTCAAGGACGATATAAACTTCGATGTTGCTCAGGCAAGAGAAAAAGAAGTCCGTCACGACGTTATGTCTCACGTATACGCATACGGCGTTCAGGCTCCGAAAGCAAAACCGATTATTCATCTCGGTGCAACGTCCTGCTACGTTGGCGACAATACCGATATAATAGTTATGAAGCAGGGTCTTGAGCTTATAAGGGATAAACTCGTTACCGTTATAAAGGCGCTTGCCGATTTTTCATTCAAATATAAAGATATGCCGTGCCTTGCATATACCCATCTGCAGCCCGCACAGCCCACCACAGTTGGCAAAAGGGCAACTTTATGGATAAACGAGCTTATGCTTGATCTTGACGAGCTTGATTTCCGTATAAAAGGGCTGAAACTTCTCGGTCAGAAGGGCACTACGGGAACACAGGCGTCCTTCAAGGAGCTTTTCGGAGACGAGGCGGACGAAAAAACGCCGAAGCTCGAAAAAATGATCGCAAACGAAATGGGCTTTGATGAAACATACCCCGTTTCAGGTCAGACTTACAGCCGCAAAGTAGACGCAAATATCTGCTGTACTCTTGCGGGAATAGCGGAAAGCGCGATGAAATTTGCAAACGATCTGAGGATCCTTGCAAACTTCAAAGAGATGGAAGAGCCGTTTGAGGAGCATCAGATAGGTTCTTCTGCCATGCCCTATAAACGCAATCCGATGAGAAGCGAGCGTATATGCGCGATCGCAAGATACGTTATCACAAACTCACTGTCCCCCGCGTTTACCGCAGGCACGCAGTGGTTTGAACGCACGCTTGACGACAGCGCGAATAAGAGAATCGCGGTTTCAGAAGCGTTTTTGGGCGTTGACGCGATTCTGAATATATATATAAACGTCACGGCGGGGCTTGTGGTTTATCCGAAAATGATACGCAGAAGGCTTATGAACGAGCTTCCGTTTATGGCGACCGAAAACATCATGATGGCAGCGGTTAAAAACGGCGGAGACAGACAGGAGCTGCACGAAAGGATACGCGTTCACAGCGTAGCGGCGGCAAAGAAAGTGAAAGAGGAGGGCGGAGAAAACGACCTTCTTGAAAGAATTGCCGCAGACAGCGCATTCCTTCTTGAAAAAGACGAGATATCGTCGCTCCTATCTCCCGAAAGCTTTGTAGGAAGAGCGCCGCAGCAGACGGAAGAATACCTTCAAAACGTTGTATATCCGAGAATAAAGCCGTATATAGACGCAGGAAAGATCAAGAAGGATGAGGGACTGAGCGTCTGATAAAAAGGAGCAAAAAATGCCGAAAATAGCAGCGCAGAACAGAAAAGCGTATCACGACTATTTTGTTGAAGAAAAATATGAAGCGGGAATATCTCTTGCAGGCACGGAGGTAAAAAGTATCCGGCTTGGCGCGGTAAATCTCAAGGACTCTTACTGTCAGACGAACGGAAAAGAGATATTCATACACGGAATGCATATTTCGCCATACGAAAAAGGCAATATTTTCAATAAAGACCCTCTTCGCGAGCGCAAGCTGCTGATGCACAAAAAAGAAATACTCAAGCTTTTCAACGACGTTAAAAAAGAGGGATATTCCATTATCCCGCTTTCCGTCTATTTCAAAAACGCAAGAGTAAAGGTTGAAATCGGGCTTTGCAAAGGCAAAAAACTTTATGATAAGCGCGAGGCTGCCGCAAAAAGAGACGCGCAGCGCGAAATAGAAAGAAAAATGGGGTCGGAAAGATGATTATTCTGGGTATCGACCCCGGAGTGGCAACCGTCGGCTGGGGCGTTGTGGACTGGCGGGGCAACAGATTTTACGGTTCGGACTACGGCGCGATCATCACGCCCGCGCATACTCCGTTCTGCGACAGAATAGAGCAGATATTCGACGAAGCTTCGCGGATAGTTGATTATTATCACGTTGAAACGGCGGCTATGGAAAAACTGTTTTTTAACACAAACTCAAAAACAGCCATAGACGTTGCACAGGCAAGGGGCGTGCTTTTGCTTGCCCTGACAAAAAAAAGGATACACTGCTCCGAGTTTACTCCGCTTCAGGTAAAGCAGGCGGTCACAGGCTACGGAAGAGCGGAAAAAGAGCAGGTCGAAGCAATGGTAAAAATGCTTCTTAACCTTGAAAAGATACCTAAGCCCGACGATGCGGCGGACGCTCTCGCTATGGCGATCTGCTGCGCGCACTGCATAAGATAGAGAGGTAAAAATGTATTATTATCTTTCAGGCAAACCGGCGATATTAACGCCGAATCTCGCTGTTATAGACTGCGGAGGCGTTGGATATAAATGCACGATCTCCGAAAACACATATAAGCAGATAGCAAAAAAAGAAACGGTCCTTCTTTATACATATCTCAACGTAAAAGAGGACGCGCTCGATCTTTACGGCTTTGCCGATGAGCAGGAAAAACAGTTTTTCGAGCTTCTTCTTTCTATCAGCGGCGTTGGACCCAAGGCGGCTCTCGCCGTCCTTTCGGCCCATACTCCGGAATCTTTTGCCGCGTGCGTGCTTTCAAACGATGCGAAGGGAATAACAAAGGCTGCGGGCGTAGGCGCAAAGCTTGCGCAGAGGATATGCCTTGAATTGAAAGACAAGATCGCAAAAACAAAAGTTGTTCCGTCCGATATCGCACAGTTCGGTGAAGACAGCGCCGCATCGGACTGTGTATCGGAGGCGGTCGCGGTGCTCGTTGCTCTCGGTTACAGCAAAAACGACGCTTCAAAAGCCGTTCTTCGCTGCTCTGCGGACAATACCAACGATATAGTTAAGCAGGCGCTCAGAATGCTTTCAAGAAACATCTGAGGCTCTGAAAAGGGATAATCATGGAAAACGAATTTGACGAACGGATCTTATCCGCAAGAACGATACACAGCGATGAAACAGAGCTTTCGCTACGCCCGAAAAACTTTGACGGCTATATCGGTCAGGAAAAGATAAAAGAAAACCTCAAAATTTATATCGAAGCGGCGAAACGCCGTGGCGAATCGCTTGACCACGTCCTTCTTTACGGCCCTCCCGGTCTCGGAAAGACAACGCTCGCAAACATCATCGCCACGGAGATGGGCGTTCAGATACGCATTACGTCCGGTCCCGCACTTGAAAAAACGGGAGATCTTGTTGCGCTTCTTACAAATCTGCAGGACGGAGATATACTTTTTATAGACGAGATACACCGTCTTTCAAGAACGGTTGAAGAAGTTCTCTACCCTGCAATGGAGGACTATGAGTTTGATATAATCCTCGGCAAAGGTCCGTCCGCTCGGTCCATAAGATTCACGCTGCCGAAATTTACGCTCATAGGCGCCACAACGCGATCGGGTCAGCTTGCAGCTCCGTTCCGCGACCGTTTCGGCGTGCTCTTCCGCCTTGAGCTTTATTCTCCAGAAGATCTTCAGACCATAATAACAAACTCCGCAAAAATCCTTGATATAGCGATCACTCCTGAGGGCGCTTATGAGATTGCATCGCGTTCAAGAGGCACGCCCCGAATCGCAAACAGGCTTCTTCGCCGCATACGCGACTTTGCGCAGGTGCTCGGCGACGGCGTAATAGATAAGGAGCTTGCAAGAAGATCGCTTGACAGGATGGAAATAGACCGTCTCGGTCTTGACTCTGTAGACAGACGCCTGCTCAGTGCCATCATAACGAGCTTTAACGGCGGACCGGTAGGGCTTGAAACTCTTGCCGCGCTGACGGGAGAGGAAAGCGTGACTATTGAGGACGTTTACGAGCCGTTTCTTTTGCAGCTCGGCTTTATAAACCGCACGCCCAGAGGCCGCTGCGTAACAAAAGCCGCATACGATCATCTCGGAATTCCTTTTCCGACGACAAACGGAGAAAACACTCTCTTCTGAAAAAAAACGGGAAGAACTTTGTTCCTCCCGTTTTTATTATTTATTCATATTCGCAAGCATTTCAAAATATCTGTCTTCCATAGGCAGCCATTCGTTTATAAAGCGGTCAAGCATTTCGGGGCTCCGCTTTTCAAGCCTTGCAAGCTGTTCGCGGCGGTCGATGACAAGCATGCGTTTAACGTCGTAAACGTTTCCGAAATAAGGGTGAAAGGAGTAAACGCCTTCGATTACGGTGACAGGCTTTTTCTCAACGGTGATCGTGTCCGAAAGAGTTTGCGTTTCGCAGTTATATTTTCTGACCGAAAAATCGTCTTCTGTAAAAATACGATCGAAAATCTCGCTTTTCATCCGCTCGTAATCTATGTTTCCGCCTGTTTCGGCAAGACGGGACGCCGTGCGCTGTTCCGGTCGCAGAAAGTAGTCGTCGCAATGAAAAACGTTGCAGTCATAAACTTCGGAAAACGTTTTTGAAAGCGTTGTTTTTCCTGCCGCCGCCATGCCGTCTATACCTACGACCGCCCTTCCCTTTTTTGAAAGAACGTTTTCTGTCTCTATAAAAAGAGGCAGTGCTTCGGCATATTTTATATCAGCCACGCGATAGTGCGGCGCATATTTTTTTCGGTATATTTCGCTGTGAGACAGAGGCGGACAGCCCAGAGAGATATATTTATCTATAAAACCGCGCGTTTCTTCTTTGTCAAACGGAAGATAATCTGCGCTCTTCAGCTTTTCAAGCTCGCCTTCAAACTCAGCGGGCTTTTTTTCTTTATGTGAGTTTGCCGAAAGCACGAATATCTTGTTTACGGTCTCAGGCGAGAGCAGCCCTTTTACCGCGGCAAGGTTTATCCTTGCAAATCCGCCGCCTATGTCGTCGTAAAGAGGAACGTTTTTGTCATATTCCACGCCTTCAAGCTCTGTTTTCAGCATTTTCAGACTTGTCGCAGCGTCTTTTATCATATGCTCCGGTCCGAAATACTGCTGAAAAAGCAGCTTTACAATATCTGCAAGCTGCTTTTCGGGACGCAGTGAAAGCCGTGTCCGTATATCCATATTATTTACCTTTTGTATAGTTCAGTTTTCCGCCGGCAAGAAGGATCCCTGCCTGACGCGGCGATCTGTCGCAGACAAGCTCGATCTTCATATTCTTTGTTTTGTCGTAAATATAAACGGTTTCGCCGTTTTCTATTTCCGAGCGGATGTTTTTAAGACAAAGCACGTCGCCCTGGTCTATAAGGTCGTAATCGCGCGGATTTTTGAACGTGAGCGGGATTATACCTGAGTTTATAAGGTTATCTTTATGTATTCTTGCAAAGCTCTTTGCAATTACCGCTTTTACGCCGAGCCAGAGCGGAACGAGAGCCGCGTGTTCGCGTGAAGAGCCCTGTCCGTAATTCTCTCCGCCTATTATAAAGCCGCCGCCGGATGCCTTTGCACGGTTCGGGAACGCATTGTCGACCGCCTCGAAGCAGTATTTGGAAAGATGCGGGATATTTGAGCGGTAGGGCAGTATTTTTGCGCCTGCCGGCATGATATGGTCTGTTGTGATATTGTCGCCAACTTTGAGAAGAGCGGGCTTTTCGATAGATTCGGGAAGCGGAGAGCCAACGGGGAACGGCTTGATATTCGGTCCGCGGACAACCTCTACGTCTTCGCCGTTTTCTGCGGGAGGAATGATGAGATTGTCGTTGATATCGAATTTTTCGGGCATTTCGGCATTTATATCTATATCAAGCGTTGTCGGGTCGCACATAACGCCTTTAACTGCGCTTGCTGCTGCCGTTTCGGGAGAAACGAGGTATACCTGTCCGTCCGCAGTGCCTGATCTGCCTTCAAAGTTGCGGTTGAAGGTCCTCAGCGAGATTCCCGCGCTGTTGGGAGACTGACCCATGCCTATGCAGGGTCCGCACGCGCACTCTAAAACTCTTGCGCCCGCTTCGATTATGTCCGCAAGCACGCCTGTTCTTGCCATCATAGCGAAAACCTGTTTTGAACCGGGCGATACGGTCATTGAAACGTTTTCGGCAACGGTGTTGCCACTGAGAATCGCGGCAAGCTTCTGCATATCCGAGTAAGACGAGTTTGTGCATGAACCTGCGCATACCTGATCTATCTTCATTCCGGCAAGCTGAGATACCGGCACAACGTTATCGGGGCTGTGCGGGCATGCGGCGAGAGGAACGAGTGTGGAAAGATCTATCTCGATAGTTTCGTCATATACAACACCGTCATCAGGAAGAAGCTCGGTATAGTCGTTTTCGCGTCCCTGCGCGGCAAGGAAGCGTCTGGTTATTTCGTCGGACGGGAATACGGACGTTGTTGCGCCAAGCTCTGTGCCCATATTCGTTATCGTAGAGCGCTCGGGAACGGAAAGCGTTTTTATTCCGTCGCCGTAATATTCGATTATTTTGCCTACGCCGCCTTTTACGGACATTATCTGAAGCACTTTCAGTATAATGTCTTTTGCAGAAACCATTCGCGGAAGTTTGCCCGTAAGCTTTATGCCGACGATTTTAGGCATAATGAGATAAAACGCTCCGCCGCCCATCGCTACCGCAACGTCAAGTCCGCCCGCGCCCATTGCAAGCATACCTATGCCGCCGCCAGTGGGGGTATGCGAGTCGCTGCCCAGAAGTGTTTTGCCGGGAATGCCAAACCGTTCAAGATGGACCTGATGGCAAATGCCGTTGCCGGGCTTCGAGCAGTATATTCCGTGTTTTTTGCAGACTGTCTGTATATATCTGTGGTCGTCTGCATTCATAAAGCCGGACTGAAGCGTGTTGTGGTCTATATATGCAACGGATTTTTCTGTTTTTACTCTGTCTATACCCATAGCTTCAAGCTGCAGATACGCCATTGTACCCGTTGCATCCTGAGTGAGGGTCTGATCGATTTTAACCGAAATCTCGCTTCCGGGCACCATTTCGCCGGAAACAAGATGCGAGGCGATGATTTTCTGAGAAATTGATAAAGCCATTTTTCCTTCCGCCTTTATTTTATATTTTTCTGCCAGTTCCATGTATCGGCGCACATATCGAAAAGCGATTTTTCCGCTTTCCAGCCAAGCACTCTCAATGCTTTTGAAGCGTCCGCACGCGATTCGTCAATGTCGCCCGCGCGTCTGCCGTCTATAACATACGGTATTTTGATGCCTGTTGCCTTTTCAAACGCGTTTACGATATCAAGAACGCTGTATCCCGTGCCCGTTCCGAGGTTGAATATTTCGCAGCCTTTGTGTTTTGCGGCATATTCAAGAGCTTTCACATGTCCTTTTGCAAGGTCGGTAACGTGGATATAGTCGCGAACGCCTGTGCCGTCGTGAGTGTTGAAATCGTTGCCGTAAACGTGAAGCATTTCTCTTTTGCCTGAAGCGACCTGCGCGATATACGGCATCAGATTGTTGGGGATCCCTTTCGGGTTTTCGCCGATAAGACCGCTTTCGTGAGCGCCTATCGGATTGAAATATCTGAGTAAAACGACCGCAAGATTTTTGTCTGCACAGGAAGCGTCTGTAAGTATTTTTTCAATGAAGAGTTTTGTTGTGCCGTAAGGATTTGTTGTTGAAGTGGGCATATCTTCGGTGAACGGAACGGGATTTATGTTTCCGTATACCGTTGCGGACGAGCTGAACACAAATATGTCGGTACCGAATTCCTTCATCACTTCAAGCAGCGTTAAGGTGGTGTCAAGATTGTTTCTGTAATACATAACGGGTTTTTCTACCGATTCTCCGACCGCTTTGTAACCCGCAAAATGGATAACGGCGTCAATTTTGTTTTCGGAAAAAATTTTGCGCATCGCGTCGCCGTCCGCAACGTCTGCATTGTAATACTTTATATTTTTTCCGGTTATTTTTTCGCATCTTTTTATAACGTCAGGGCTGCTGTTGCTGAAATTATCGGCGATCACCGCGTCAAAGCCGCTGGAAAGAAGTTCCACGCATGTGTGGGAGCCTATAAAACCGGCGCCGCCGGTAAGAAGAACTGTCATAATATATCCTTTCAAATTCCTATCTGAAATTTCTCACAATATCGCTGATAAGCAAAAATTTATCGTATGTTACGCCCGGCGGACAGCTGTCTGAATTTGCAAGAACAAATCTTCTGCCTCGAGCGGTTGAAAGAAGGTCTTTCACGTATTTTTCAAGCTCGTCTGAAGTGCAGCTTTCAAAAAACGTCGGGTCTATGCCTCCGATCAGCGCTATGTGTTCGGGCAAAATCGCAAAAGCGTCGGCAATTTCTATATTGCCCGTCGGCGGCGGAGTTACCGATTCGAGAATATCTATTTTTGACGTTGCGATGAGCGGCATTATGTCTTTGAGATGACCGCACGCGTGATGCATAAGCAGCTTTCCTTTTGTGTGAAGGATATCCGCCCATTCGTTTATCTGAGGCAGCGTGTATTTTTCAAACATCGCCGGACTTATGTTCGTTGTTGAACTGTCTTCAAAAAAATTGAGTATTTCGGCAGGGGAGTTGAGAGCGTTGATAACCGTTTCACGGTCTTTTTCCATCATAACGGCAAGGCATTCTTCTACTGTTTCGGGAAAATCGTAAAGAGCGTATGAAAGCGCTTCCGTGCCGCACCACCGTTCAACAAGCGCCTGAAAAGCCGTTTTGTAGTTTACGCCTATGTTCGGGCATGAAACGGCGTTTTCGCCGAGTTTTTCGTATTCGCGGGCAAACGGTTCGATATTTTCGGTGATCTTCATATTCTCGTAAATATACTGAAGAACTTTGAAATCCTCCTCTTCGCTCACAGGATGTCCCGTTAAAAACCACGTGTCTGCCTGAGCGGAATATGTGCGTATTTCCGTTATAGTGCCTACTTTTGTAATATAGCTGTCAAACATCCTGTTGCCGTCGCGCTTTGATGTGTGCTCAACGTTTTTCATTTCGGAAACGGAAAGGAGGCACGAGCCGCGAAGAAGCGGATCAGCGCCGATTTTCTGCATATACGCCACTTCACCTTTTTCCTGCTCTTCACGCGGAACATACTGCCAGTAATACGCAAGAAAAGGCGACCACGGAACCCTGTCTGTTTCCTTGCCCGTTACGGCTGAAAGTATTCTTTTTTTTGACGTCATCTGTTCCATTTTGTCGCTCCGTTCTGAACGTATCTTTTACGGGATGATTATATCACATCGCACAATATTTGTCAAGAATAAAAGCTTTCTATTGACTTTTTAATCGGAAAATGATATAATGTCAGGAGTTATATTATATAAATAAAGAAAGGTATCGATATGACAAAAAGAATAGTGGGCTGCTGCATTCTTGCGCTGATCATGGCGTTGTTTGTATACGTCTGTTTCGCAGGTATCAGCATAGGCTCGTTTAAAATTCCTCCGAAGCTCGGTCTTTATTCGGACGAGGGCGGTATCCGCAGAGGTCTCGACCTTGACGGAGGCGCATCCATCACATTTGAACCGGATATCGACGGAGAATATTCGGGAAATCTCGACAGCGATATCAACGTTGTTGTTGAGGTAATGAGAAAAAGACTTACTAATCTCGGCTATACCGAGGGCAACGTATACAGAACAGGCTCTCAGGGCATAACCGTTGAAATTCCCGGCATTTCAAGCCCCGAAGACGCGATAGACGTTCTCGGCCAGACTGCAAACCTCGCATTCATAACGTCAGACGGCGAGGTAGTGCTTACGGGTAAAGATATAGTCAGCGCAACAGCAGGATACGACTCTCAGGAAAACAGATTTGTTGTTCTGATGAAAATATCGTCAGACGCCGTATCGCGTTTTTCGGAGGCAACAAAAAGAATGTCTCAGGAAACAGGAGATAAAAACTATATCGCTATCATGCTTGACGATGCGCAGATCGCAAGACCTTATGTTGAAAATCAGATAACGTCAACAGACTGCATAATCACAACAAACACTCAGGATCAGGCAAAGGAATATGCCGCAGTCATTTCCGCAGGCGCATTGCCGTTTGCGCTTGAGGCGATAGAACAGCGCTCTATAGGCCCGACCCTCGGTGACGGCGCTCTTGAATCGAGCCTTATCGCCGCTTTGTTCGGACTTATAGCCGTTGTTGTTCTTATGATAATCCTTTACAGACTTCCCGGCGTTGTTTCGGCAGTGGCTCTCGTATTTTACGTATCTATCGTCTGCCTTATATGCGCGCTTTTCAAGATCAATCTTTCGCTTCCCGGCATTGCGGGTATAATTCTTTCGATAGGTATGGCAGTTGACGCAAACGTTATTATTTTTGAACGTATAAAAGAGGAGCTTGCGGCAGGCAAAAGCACTTCAGGCGCTGTAAGCTCAGGCTTTGACAAGGCGCTGCTTGCTATAATCGACTCAAACATCACAACCGTTATCGCCGCTGTGGTGCTTATGATATTCGGCAAGGGCACAATACAGGGATTTGCCGTAACTCTGCTTATCGGCGTGCTTTGCTCAATGTTCACCGCCGTTATCATCACAAAATATCTTCTTCGTTCCCTCGTTGTTTTCGGCGTCCGCAATCCCGTTCTTTACGGACTTTCAAAGAAAAAAGCCGAACTCAGACTTGCGGACAGTAAAAACGGAGGTGCAGCAAAATGAATAAGCTTACCATAACATCAAAAGGAAAATTAATCGTTATTGTTGCTGCCGCAATAATCGTTCTCGGCATTCTGGGCATGGTAGTTTCCTACATTTTCAAGGATAATCCCGATATAGGCCTCAGATGGGGCATAGATTTTACCGGAGGCACGGTTTTCAACTTTTCGATAAAACGCGATGTTTCGCAAAGCGATCTTGACAAGGTCGAAGAGATCATCCGCAATGTTACCGGCGAAACGCCGTCTCTTGTTCAGAAAACGACCGTGACCGCCGTAGATACCGAGATCCTCAAATCGACCGACATCATCATCGTTAAATGCAATACCGATAAAAACGAAGACAGAAGAGCGATACTTGCTGAAATAGCGAAAGAATTCTCTCTCCCGTTTTCTTCCGACGGTCAAGACGGCGAAGAAAATGTTGACGCTTCAAAAATCGACTGGCTTCTTTCTTCAGACAGCGTAGGCCCCGCAGCCGCATCCGACCTTCTTCGCAGCGCCGTTATCGCAACAGTTATCGCCGCAGTGCTTATGCTCGTTTATATTTCGATCAGATTTGACCTGTTTTCGGGTATCGCCGCAGTCGTTGCCCTTCTGCACGACGTTTCTATGATGATAATTTTCAATCTCATATTCGGCGTTCAGATAAATCTTCCGTTTATCGCCGCCGTATTGACCATTCTCGGTTATTCTATCAACGCAACGATCATTATATTCGACCGTATACGCGAAAACAACCGTCTTATGCCTAACGCAACAAGTCAGGAAGTTGCCGAAAAGAGTATCAGACAGACTATGCGCCGCTCAATTTTCACATCCGTTACCACTCTTTTCACTATCTTTATTCTTTACATCCTCAGCGTTCCCTCTATAAGAGAATTCTCGTTCCCGATAATCGTCGGCATCATAGCAGGTTTTTATTCTTCCGTATTTGTCAGCGGAAACGTATGGATACTGCTTAAAAATAAATTTTCAAAGAAAAAGAACTGATATTGACAAAATCGTTGCAAAATGATATAATTAAACCGAAATATATCATTATTTCCAAAAAATCGTTCCGTCGACCCGACGGAAGAAAAAATTTTAAATAATTTAAAACAGGGAGAAAAAAAGATGAAATTTGTATGTTCCGTATGCGGATACGTTCACGAAGGTGACTCCGCGCCCGAAAAATGCCCCGTTTGCAAAGCCCCCGCTTCAAAATTCAATGTAATGGAAGACCGCACACTTGCAGCCGAACACGTTATCGGCGCAGCTGAAGGCGCATCCGAAGATATAATTGCCGATCTCAGATCAAACTTTATGGGTGAATGCACCGAAGTAGGCATGTATCTTGCTATGGCACGCGCAGCTCACCGCGAAGGCTATCCCGAAGTAGGTCTTTATTTCGAAAAAGCCGCATGGGAAGAAGCAGAACATGCTGCCAAATTTGCGGAGCTTTTAGGCGAAGTAGTATCTCCGAGCACCAAAAAGAACCTCGAAGTTCGTGTTGAAGCCGAATTCGGTGCGACCTCAGGCAAAAACGACCTTGCAAAACGCGCAAAAGCCGCAGGACATGACGCTATTCACGATACCGTTCATGAAATGGCAAGAGACGAAGCAAGACACGGCAAAGCTTTTGAAGGACTTTTGAACAGATATTTTAAGTAATTTTTGATCTTCAAATTTAAAAGGGAGGAAATGGAAATGATTTGTCCGAATTGCGGCACAGACGCGGGCAGTTCGAAATTCTGCACAAACTGCGGAACTCCGCTGCAGCAGCCGTCACAGCAGCCACAACAGACTGCTCAGCAACCCGTTCAGCCTCAGCAGCCACAACAGACCGCTCAGCAGCCCGTTCAGCCTCAGGAGCCTGTTCAATCGCAGCAGGCTCAGCAATACGCTCCGCCGGTATATGCGCAGCAGCCGGCCCAGCAATATCAGCAGCCTCAATATCAGCAGCCTCAGCAGCAATACAGACCGGCTCAGCCCGCATACCAGAATTATGCTCAGGCTCAGCAGCAGTATTCAGCGCCTCAAAACGGCGGCTATAATGTAAATCCGTATTCCGCCCAGTATAATTCTCAGGCATATACCAATCAGGTTTATTCGGGAGAGGGCGCTGTTGTTGAAGATTTCAATCTCTTCACCGCTTACGGCAGCATGTTCAAAAAATTCGCAAAGTTCAGCGGCCGCAGCAGAAGAAAAGAATACTGGCTTGCAAGCATAATGAA
>JAEEGF012033080.1_pt1 | contig 27611 bp, 25 predicted proteins | sample 9134171 | NCBI WGS metagenome assembly JAEEGF01 (sample SAMN16246542, study PRJNA631951) | gut metagenome | biome: gut microbiome; feature: rumen; material: AP-attached | host: Bos | place: Iran: Karaj | collected 2018-10 | reverse complement strand
TTGGTTGATACCTACAAGCTTGAGGATACCAAAAAGAAGGAACTCTCGGACGCACATGCCTCTAAATTCCGCTACAGATCAACGAACTCTAAGATTGCAAAGGTGGATAAAAATGGCAGGATCACCGGAGTAAATGAAGGAAAGTGCAAAGTATTTGTTTACACCAGAAACAGTCTTTCAAGAAAGATAGCAGTGACAGTAACCAAATAAAGATAAAGAGACATGTTTTGAGCAGGGCCAATTGGCCCTGCTCATTATATTAAGAGACATATTTTTTATCAACATACCTGTTCAGATGCCAACGAGAGGTTAATTATCTGCATCGATTCCCTTATCTTTATGAAGTTTACGTAATCGAATTATCTCATTTGAAAGAGATGCATTTTCATTTGAAAGAGATGAATTTTAATTTATGAGATAAGCATTTTTTGCTGAATGGGAAGCAATTTTCCTCTCTTTGTAAGCCTGAGAGTGTAGGAATTCCTCGCGTTATTTCGCAACCTTGATGACTTTATAGTCTTCGTTGGAAAGGTACATTGATTTGACAGCGGATGCCATATATTCATTACCCTGAGCTACCATATTAAGTTCCTCCCATGTTTTGGATTTAAAGAGTTTTACCCATCTGTCTATGCCATACTTGATGTCTTCATCTGAAGCGAGGTTTTCCTGATTCAATTGTATCATATGACAACCCGGCCCGGAACGGGTACGAAGAGAAGTGTAGCAGATTCCCTGTAAGAAATCTTTAAGAAAAACAGGAGAATTTCTTAATTTTTCTTCATAATTAGAAGTTCTTAAGTGGCTGAGAATTCAGTTCGAGCGGATACTTTATTCAAGTGGGGCGTTTTGATCCGAGGCCCGCAAAAAACCGCCCATGGGTTCCCGCCTCGGATCAATTCTGCGGAAAAAGCACCGCAGAACCACTTACATGTGAAAAAATCACCTAAGGAAAAGGGAGTATTAATCATTTGGCAGTTACCGCCCGATGTCAATAGCATGGTAAAGTTTACTGTTGAAAATGCATTATTCAAGTTATGACAGTAACCATCTAAAATTACTACTGGTGCATTTGGTAGATTATGATTCTGACAGTAACAAAAGTGATGAGTGTCGTGTGAATTAACTTTCTATTTGATTGATGAATTGTATATTATCAGATATAAATATAGAAATATAAAAAATATCAGACTATTCTGATGGGGAATATTTGAAACAAGCCATAATTGTACCTTAATCCTACTGTTGAAAACGCATTTTGTAGATTTCAACAGTAGGAAAAATAATTGGCTAATTGAGGATACTCGATTCACTATTTTCAACAGTAAAATATGTTCGGAATATCGTTATTTTATCTTCGGATAGCGCAGGCTGGTACTGAATCCTGAATATAGTGATCGATTTACTGGCGAAACTTGAATAATTTCAGGCAACCTCTAAACTTTTCAAGAAATCCGTAAAGTAATAAGTGACGTTCTTGATTGATAATGCTGGCATAGGAGCCGGATACGGACCGAGCCGTATTTTGAAGAGTTACGGGATCGGATTAGAGCGGACTTAGTCAGATAATATACTGTCGTTATTAGATGAGGAGGATAATAACCATTCGGTGATGATCCTCCAATATCAGCATAATGAGCAAGATCATTTAGTGATAATAAAATTACTATATTACGCATATGTTTTACCAACATTTATACAAGAGTTCAATTTTAGGGGTAAGACAATTTGATGATTACCCCTGAAATCTGTTTTTCATGGATCAGGCGGAAGTTGTGAGTTGTTATTGTCCTTGATAGTAGAACAATTATTTAAATATTCAGACAATTATTATTTCATTTACGTGCGATACTTGGTATTTGCTCCAAAAGGGGTAATCAAGTCTGTTTCAGGCCTTCTGATTATTAGAAGCTTTCCGCTCAAATTGCAATTTTTTAATTTGAGGGGTAAGTAAAAAAATGTCATACGTGCATATCTTAAAAATTCAAAATACAGATGTAATTTATGTTCGATATATCGATATTTTATTATCGCCGAGGTCAAGTCCTGCCATGGCAGGATGGCAGCACAGTCGTAACACTTGTATCATGAGACAACTTACACCACAATTAGGACATAACCGATTATATCTTGAGGCTGTCGGAATTCCTGGCATTGTTCTTTTCATCACCTCTTCTAACGTATTCCTCAACTGTGCTGCATTTTCAAAGCTTCTTTCAATCTGTAGAATCTCAGTTATTCCGCAGAACTCACATCATATCAATTATCGTATATGTATTCCTCGTCTTTTTTGATTCATAGAGCGCCTTGTCTGCTGTGCCGATAAGGTTACTTACAAGCTCTGTTCCGAAAGCTCCTCCAAAGCTCATGGTTATCTTTACCTTTGAATTGTTTTCCAGTGTGATATCCTTCAGTTCAGACTTAAGATATGAAAGCTTTTTTTCGAGGTCCTCTTTGGAAATATCAAAAAATACCATCATGAACTCGTCGCCGCCATAGCGGATGACAACATCACCTTTTCTGACTGACTTTTCAAGAAGCCCTGCAACTTTTTTGATTGCTTCATCACCGCCCTGGTGCCCTGCCGTATCGTTGATTGTCTTAAACAAATCAATATCCGCCATAACGACAGCTTTGCATGGCTCAAATATAAGTTTGTCATCCAGGAACTTTCTGTTACGGATCTGAGAGAGAGAATCAATATAGATTGCTGTCTCAAATTCAGATATCTTCTTCTGCTGGGCAAGGCTCTGAAGCTTGGTATCAGTTGTATCCTGACAGCCATATACAATGTGGGCGATGCTCCCATCCTCATTGCGGTCGCCTACAAGAAAGACTCCATAGAACCAGCGATTTGCACTCTCACTATAAAACTCCATACTCGTAGATCCGTGCTCATTTACAGCCGCAATGATCTTATCCTTATCCAGCCATTCATATAAACCTTGGCGGAAACTTTCAGCCACTGATGCATCCACATTATTTTTAAGGAAGCGGATAGCGTCAGGGTCCTTTGGAACCATCTCAACATATTCATTGGTGCTGATCATGCGGTAGCTCATATCGTTGGCATCAATATACATAGAGAAGTTAAATACCTTGCCGATTGCCTCAATGATCTTAACATACTCCTCACGCTCCTGCTGCGCTGTGATGTCACGATAGCACCCCATGTATATTTCCAGAGAGTCGTCATCGGGGCGCCTTATAAATCTTCCTGCCCCTGTGACCCAGATAATACTGCCATCCTTTTTCTGCATGCGGTAGGTTGCATGGGTAATATCCGGAAGCTCTCTGTGCATGCGGATCGAATCCCAGAACAGTTTAACAATTGCATCCCTCTCTTCAGGGACAAGCGTCCTGACCCAGCTGTCAAATTCATCAGGCAGATCCTCAAGCCCCTCATATCCCAGCATCTGTCTGGTCTCATCATTGAATTCAAAACCGACCATGTTCTCATCGCGGTCAAATGTCGCAAAATACATGCCCGCTTTTAATCCCTTGGCAAACATGTCTTCTCTGTATCTGGCAATTCTGTATTTGCTGTTTGCTTCTTCAATCCTGCGGTTACACTCAAGCAATAGATCATGCACATCCTCAGGATATGCTGATATGTCAAATAAAGGTGCAAAATCATCTATTGTAATGCTTTCTTCAGCGGCAAACTGTCCAACACCATTGTCAATGCTGTTCGCTATGTCGTTTCTGTCCATCTGAGCCCCCATATCAAACATTCCTAAACAGTAATGTTTTTTTCTATTATACCAATTAATCTCAAATTTTTGACAAATTTATCATCATTTATCCGCCAAATTTAAGTTTTCATTAATAACGAGAAAGCGGGCCGTTTCCGACCCGCTTATCTCTATTGTATGTGTTTGATTTTAGGAAAAGACATTGTTTATTTCTTGAGGTTGTCTGAATTCTTGGCGTTGTTCTTCTCGTCACGTCTTCTGATGTATTCCTCAACTGTGATTCCTGCAGCAGCTGCAAGAATGAAGATCCACCATGGGAAGCGTCTTGCTTCATTTTCAATTACTCCAGCCTTAGCAGTATCCTCATCTTCGATAGTAACTGATGCATCAGAAGTATTCTTATTTGTATCAGCCGGTTTCTCGATATTATCTGCTTCATTGCCTGTTGTATCAGCTGCGGCACCATCAGATGCATTTCCGTTATCAGCAGTTGCATCTCCAGCATTTGAAGTTGTATTTCCGGTGTTAGAAGCTGCCTTCAGTGAAGAAGCTGCTGCCCTCTGAGCAGGTGTTCTCTGCTCTCCGAGAACTGCTGCGTTCTGGCCGGCTCCGTCTGCAACAAGGTTTGTTGCTATAGGAGCTGCATTTGTAGAATCTGAGCTGACTGTTGTTACACCCTCATTTGCATCACCGGCATCATCACCCGCATCAACAATGTCACCACCACCGAGAGTTAATTATAGAGAAAGTTCACACTTATGGCTCCGGACTTATTTGACCGATACTATGTAGTTTAAGTGATCATACACTTTAAAGCGCCTGCATAACGTCAGGTACACTGATCACAAAATCTCAGGATGTGCTTCAAGATACTTTTTCATCTTTTTGAGCGCACGCGTTGATATGACTCTCACATTGCCTTCACTTATCATAAGAGTCTTTGAAAGCTCTGCGTTAGTCATGTCATTAAAATACTTATTTATCACTATCTGCTTCTCACGCTCATCAAGAATCTCAAGAGCTTGCGCGATCACCTCTCTTAAGGCCATGATCCTCTGGGCATCGGCAAAGCTGTCATCTCCCGGCTCCTCTGACGGAAGGCTATCCTCAGAATCGAGAGAACGCTCTTCCTTGTGCTTTTCCTGATCGCGGTAAAAATTCTTAAGGAGATTAGAAGCAATGATATAAAACCACGCACGTACAGGGCACTTTTCCGGATCATAACGGTCCCATGCCCTGTACGCCATAACAAAAACATTTGCTGTCAGATCCTCAGCATCAGCCGCATTCGTGATATGTTTATGTATATAGTTGTATACCGGAAGATAATTCTCCCTGTATGAATCCTCAAAATCCACTGTCTGGTGCATCAACTCTCCATCCGCAGGCAACAAGCCTGTCGCTTATGGCAGCTCTCCTCCGTTTTTCTCGAGGATCTGCTTCCATATCCTGTCACCCGGATCAAGAACTCCGGCTACGGCAGACATGAGATCCTCTTTGGAAAGATCAGCCTCTTCCTCAAGCGAATACTCTTCTATGAGTTTTGAGAGACGATCATTGCCTCCTACTACAGGCTCGGAATCAGCACATTCCTTTAATGCCGCTTCCACCTGATCAAGCGCTTCCTTCTTTTCTGCATATTCCCGAAAGCTCGCGTGCTTAGCCATGATTACCTCCCATGCTCTTTTAAGCATCACAACAAAGATTATTTTACACCATTTACTACAAAAACAAAAGACTGTTATCATCATATTCCAAGAGTCAGCAGTATTGAGTCGTCCTCCAGAACCTCCTGCGCATTAAGCGTCAGTCCGTGCTCCTCCATTGCCTGAAGGATCTTGTGATACGTAAACGCCTGCACATTCCTGCCGTACTCCTCCTCATATTCCTTAAGGTCTCCAATAAGCCTGTCCATGTCTCTTATTCCATTTATGCTCATCATATACGGAGCGCTGCTGTCATTCCTGATGTAATGGATCTCTCCCTCATCAGTTCTTACCACCAGATGGTCATTACCTTTCTCTGCGACCTTCATCCCATGATCCTTAAGTGTCTTTACAAGCAGCTCTTTATCAGCAAACTTAGTAGCGACCCCTGATATGCTCTTACTCCTGTTCGTACATACCGCTGCGAGAGATGCCGTGGAGACAGTTGAGCCAAGAGCTATCACTATAGGTATCAGTGTGACCGTCATTGACATATTCCATTCCTCCTATTTAAGCAGATCAAAATCCACAATCCTACCACTCTGGGTAATCCTGCCGCTGCCGGGAGCAGCTTCTTCCCTGTCTTCCCAGGCAGTAGCAAGTACTGCTCTGTTACCGGCCCACTCCTTAAGGCTCCGTATCTGTTCTTTTTGCAGTACCGACAGTGGCACCGTATCCCGTATGCTTTTTTTCAGATCATCTGTCTCAAGTCCTCTGTCATTAAAAAACGCTTCGTATAGTCCTGCTATTACAACCTGCTCTATCTCAGCTCCTGAAAAGCCCTCTGTCAGAGCCGCAAGCTCTTTTAGCGTTTGCCGGTCAGTAGCAACCTCATGCTTTATACTTCCCGCTCCCATCCTTTTGTCCAGATGAACCTGGAATATCTTTTCGCGCTCCCTTTCTGTAGGAAGATCGACAAAGAATATCTCATCAAATCTGCCCTTTCTTAAGAGCTCCGGAGGAAGACTTTCTATATCATTGGCAGTAGCTATCACAAATACAGGAGCCTCCTTCTCCTGCATCCAGGTTAGGAAGGTTCCGAATACCCTGGCCGCAGTCCCTGAGTCACCGCCGGATTTTGTGCCTGTAAATCCTTTTTCTATCTCATCTATCCAGAGTATGGAGGGCGAGACGGCTTCAGCAGTCTGTATGGCTTTTCTGATATTTTCCTCAGAGCTTCCCAACAGTCCGCCGAATATCTTTCCCATATCAAGCTTTAAAAGCGGCAGCTTCCATATGGAGCTCATGGCCTTTGCCGTAAGGCTCTTTCCGCATCCCGGAACTCCTGTGATCAGTACTCCCTTCGGGGCAGGAATCCCGTATTCCCGTGCTCTCTCCTGCCACGCGCCGTTCCTTTTCATGAGCCATTTCTTCAGGTTTTCCAGTCCGCCTATATCTTCTTCGCTGAGATTGGTCTGAACAAATTCAAGTACACCTGTCTTTTTCACTATCTGGTTCTTTTCTTCATGTATTATGCTGACTGCACTGGCATCAAGCCCCTTCTGCCTGACGATTGCCCTGCAGAATGCGTTTTCCGCTTCCTGCATCGTCATTCCCAGTGCCGACCTTATGAGATCCCTGCGTTCCTTTGCATCAAGCCTTATATTCTCCTTGGGGATACTCTGTTCAAGCTCATGCAGCATCATCTCAAGCTCGTCCATGTCCGGAAGGTCAAAATCAAGCACCGAAATCTCTTTCTCCATATCCGCAGGAAGAACAAGAGACGGCGAAAGTATTACAATTGTCTTTCTGCTGGCCTTAAGATCCGGGAGTATATCTCGAAGCTTCCTGATGAGCTGGTAGTCCGGATGGGTATTGCGGTCAGCTCCAAAATAGATATGAAAATCCTTGAACACATACACCGCTTCTTCTTTATTGCGTCTGACCTGTTCAATCGCAGTAAGCGCGTTTTTAGTGTCAGATAAACGCTTTTCGTCTGAAATGATCCCTTCCGTCTGAGTCCATATGTAGAGCTGTCTTTTTGTCTTTACAAGACTTTCATTTGCAAGAGTTTCCCTGATTGCCAGTACTACTCTTTCCTCTTCATAAGAAGGTATATAGATGTAAGGAAATCCTGCATTAATAAGATTTGCAAATTTCTCATCAAATTCCGTCCTTGCCATTATACTGTTCCTTTCATATAGCAGTTATTATCATGATCAGAAGTCCAGGGCTCTGAAGGGTTTTCCGGCAGATGTCCTTCCGTCGGCCCTGGCACCTACGGATCCCGACATGTCCGCAGATACATAAGCTGTCTCCATTATCCTCACTGCAAAATGCGGTTTGATCCCGTATCTGTCTATGAATTCATCCACCGATGAAAAGTCTCCGTATTCTTCTCTGTCGTCTGCTATCCGGATCGCCATGGCAGCATCTATTCCCGGCAGCTTTTGCAGTTCTTCTTTGGTGCATGTATTCAGATCGATCCTGCAAGTTTCTTTTTCCGTACTTTCTACATTCAGCTTTTCTTCAGCTTCTGTGCCAAAGACATCCTCCATGTATGCACATTCCGCAAGATACTCCTTACGTGTCAGACCTATAAGTATCAGCTGCATCAGATATGATATGGGAAGTGTGATCATTGCCACTACGATCAGACTCCTGACATAGTATTCAGCTCTCAAGCCCATTCCTATTGTTGTGAAATAAATCAGAATATCTCCCGATACTATGATAAAAAAGGCTGTCATCGTTATCGCTGCAAAAGCAAGGCCTTTTCTTCGATATTTATCCTGGCCCGAGTTGTCTGCCATAAGGAGAAATGCAAAGAAATCAAATATCGGTACAAATCCCCATAGCAGGCATCTTAGCCGTTCCGATCTCCATTTACGGTCTGTAAGTCTTTCATTCATCTTTAATCACCGGTCACAAGCTTTCTCTCTTCAAAATTGTCCTCGCAGAGGTAGTTTTCTCCTTCATAGTATTCTCCCGTATAATCGGAATCGATTGCCCTCGCCTGCGTGAGCTGTTCGATCACACCAAGATAATTAAGACAGGCCTTTCCTTTTATGCCCTCTGTCGTACTTTGAACTTTTCCGTCAGAAAAAATCCTGATCTTCAGCTGTTTCATTCTCGTCCTCCATACATCATTCCCATGCCCTGAAGCATTGACGTAAGCTCAGGGAAGTCTCCCATCCCGTTCATCCTGATCACACCGAGAGGATCAATCCTCACTTCTATTCTGTTCACCAGTTTTTCGATATCCTTCATTGAATATCTTTCTGTAAGGAAAAGAAATCTCTGGTTATCCGAACCGACCAGCGGCCTTGTGAAATTTCTCTTTTTCTCATCATATGGACCATCGATCAAAAGATCTGTCATCTTCAGCACTTCCTTCTGATCTTTGCTCCCGTATCTTTCTATATATTCATACACGTAACCTGTAAAGATTGTTACACTTAATCCAATATTTTTTATTTTTTTAAGAAGCTTTGACAGTTCGGCCGCCTGCGCCAGCGGTTCTCCGCCAAGAAAGGTCACGCCTTCTATTTCATTTGATACGGACTTTATGCGGCCGAATATTTCATCGATACTCATTTGCGTACCTCCTTCAAAAGGCCACATGTCCTTTGCATAACATCCAATGCAATGATGCGGACATCCCTGAAGCCATATCGTAAATCTTAACCCGGGGCCTTCAGCCTCTGTCTTATCTATGATCCTTGCTATCCTCATCTTTCCTCCCTGTTCCCTGAGCAAATTAAAAGACCGGGTACATCCCGGTCTTTTATACACTGATAACAGTATTCTGTTACACACCTTTACATCCTATAGAAACAGTTCGATCCATTCTGTTCTCTGATCATCCATGATCTCATCCATCTTTTCATCGGTAACATAATTGATATTGCTTATTATCTCTTCGACCTGCGATTTGTAATCCAGCGAACATCCTGACAGGTAAAGGCTCGTATACTCGTCAAAGGAGCGTATGATATCCAGCATCTCCTCCGCCCCGGAGTACCATGACATATAGGCATAGGAAGTACCTGACATCGTTCCCTTCCTCTCCCGGGGTTCCACAAAATCCTCAACCACAGTAGTATGCCCTTCACTGTTCGTAAAGACTGCAGTTCCCTTTACCGGCTCTTCGGACTCTCCATCTTCAACATTCAATGGGCCTTTCAGACTAACCAGAGGGTTATCATATACCGCGAGGCTGAATGGTACTTTTCCTTTAAACTCCAGATTTTCGATCCTGTTGTGCTGTAACTGGATATCATGTACTCCGGCATTATCTATATAGCCTTCGTTCCAGTCACCAAGTTTTTCTCCAAAGACCACATCACCCGTTATCTCATTATCCGAAAGATATAGCCCGTCAAGGTTTTCTTTATTTAGCACCGATTCAATGGATCTTATCTTATTATTTCTGGCTGACAGGATCTTAAGCTCACTGCTTTCATCAAGGAATGCAATATCCTCCAGCTCATTTCCGTCTATAGACAAGAGTTCCAGACTTCTCATCCCCGAAAGCGGCGACATATCCTTAATGTCATTATCATCAAGCAGGAGCTTTTTCAGAGTGATCCTGCTCTTTGCAAGGGGCGAAATATCCGTAAGCTTATTGCCGGAAAGATCTACCCTTTCAAGATATGAGCATTCATTAACTGCCTCTATCGATTTGAGGCCGTTTCCTGATGCAGACAGTGTATCAAGCTTTGCCATTCCTTGTATGCCGTCAAGGCTCTCAAGTTTGTTGTCATCCGCTGCAATATAGGTGACATTCTTAAGATTGCTTAATGGTTCCAGCGATTCTACTTCACACCCGGAAATATCGATCATATGGAGGTCTTCAAACTCACTTAATGAAGCCAGACTGTAAACTCCCGTATTTGCCAGATGTATCTGATTCAGGTCGTCGTTTATACTGTTCATCAGGCCGCCAAGATTTGTGAAGTCCTTGTTGTTCGACAGATCTATGCTTATAAGTTTGTTCATTGAGAGAAACCATGCATTAGATACATCCCGATCATCAAGTCCGCAGTTATTTATCTCAAGCCACTCCACGCTCCTGATGCAGCCAAGCCAGTTAAAGTTATCCAGCCCTTTGCAGTCAATCATATGAAAGCTCCTGACACCGTCTCTGATCTTCGCAAGCCCGTTCTCACTGTTTTCACTGAAATCACAGTTTTCAAAAGACAACAGTCCCAGATTGGTAAATCTTGAAAGTTTTGCCGTATCAGCGGGAGTGAGAGTTGTATCCTTTATGGTAAGGTATTCCTCATTAAATCTGTACCTGACACCGGCTATGGTAATATGTGTCATATTCCAGCCGATAAGAAACAGCAGCGCTGCTCCGGCCAGGACAGCCGCCACGATCACTGCAGCCTTTTTAGCACTGAACTTTTTCTTTTTTCCTGTCTTAAGGCTGCCGCTTTCTTTTCCGAAGAAACGGAATTTCTTTGTTTTCTGCCTGTTGCTGTTATCGTTATCCCCTGCATCTTTGGTCTTCTCTTCTTCGCCAGCCAAAGGATCTTTTGTCACCTTGCGGCATGCGATCAAAAGTTCAGACTGGTAGAACTTTTCATAGAATGCTTCGTCCTTCATCTGATATTTATTCAGGAACTGCACACTTGCAAGCTGCATCTCCATCCCGGGGGAAAGAGCTGTTTCCTCCAGCATCACTGCAATGAAGGATTTTCTCTTGCTCACCGCGAAATCTATCTCGCGCTTACAGTTGAATGAATCAAGGTAGCTTCCTGAAATAAATGCAAGAAACAGAGTGCATGACATCAGGTGCTTTGCCACCGTCTCCGGCCATTCCGAGCCTGCCTCAATACCCTCGTCATACCACAGCCTGTAGCCATCACTCTGAAGTCTTTTGATTACAGGCATAACCCTCTTCCTGTCCCTGTGGCTGTAGCTTATGAAAATATAGCTTTCATTTCCTTCGTAAATACTCATAATCCCTAAATCTCAATACTGAACCCCGTACTGACCTTCTCCTTCATTATTCTGTCCATACTGCCTGTATCCGTGTAATCTATACTGCTGTTTACCTCTTCCATCTTAAGTCTCAGATCATAAGGACAATCATCAAGATAAAGCTCATGAAAACATCCTGCCATGGTATATGGGTCAAATGCATACCCTGCTTTCTTCGCTTCTTCCTCCGAAGGGAAACTGATATATCCTTCATTTATTCTTTTTCCAGTTTTATCATCTTCAGAGGTATAAATATCCTTTATCTCATAAAGAGGATTGTCATATGCGGCAAGCATGCTTATATGTACAGGCATTCCCATTACCGTCTCTCTCTCCTCACTAGAATAGGATATGCTGTTTATCTTATTATGCTGCAACCTCACATTTCTTAGAAATGGCATTTTTTCCAGACTTATCTCACCTGAAATCTCATTATTTCCAAGATAAATACTCTGAAGCTTCGCAAGGCCCGTAAGCGGATCAAATGATCCTATCCTGTTATTCTCCGCAGAGATTGTTTCCAGCAAAAGAGATTCCGCAAGAAATGAAATATCGGAAATCTGATTGTCATCGGCATAAAATCCGATAAGTGACGGCATGCCGGAAAGATCAGACAGATCGCTCAGACTGTTGCCTCTTATGTCAAACCTGTACAATGACCCCCGGCTTTTAGACAGGGCATTTACATCAGACAGCTCGTTATCATGCAGGTCCACATTTCTTAGAGCGATGCAGGAAGAAAGACCATCTGCTGAAGTAAGATGATTCCCATACGCTATAAGATCTTCCAGTCTGAATGCAGACTCAAGCTCATCAAGGTCTTTTATCTGATTCTGTGCTACGCTGAGTGTCACCAGCTGACCCTTGTCCTGTAAACCGTCAAGATCATCAATCTCGTTTCTGTCAGCTGACAGGACCTCAAGCTTGTCCATATCCCTCAGAGGCGTAAGAGAAGTCACCTTGCAATGATTGATGCTTAGCCTTTTAAGCTCTGAATCCGATGCCAGAGGCGTCAGATCCGATATGAGTGTATCATCAGCCTCAAGCGTTGTAACACCTCTCATACCTGAAAGCGGCGTAAGGTCAGAAACCATTGTGTCGCTTATCTCAAGTACTGTCAGTGCTTCCACCAAAGCAATTGGCTCGATGCTTGATATCTTGCTGTTTCCGTTAAGATGCAGGTTTGCAAGTTCCACAAGAGCCGCGAAATCTATCGCTTCAAGGTCCGCGTCGGTAATATCACTGTTTTCTATAGTAAGCGTCTTAAGCCCAGGCAATGAAGAAATAAATCCATAATCCGATATGCCGTTGCATCCGTCCAGGTTCAGCGTGGTCAGATTATCCGGAAGATTGTTTAATTCCTTTGCCTGCCCGGTAAAAGTGCAGTTTGTCAGTTTGAGCGTGTTAAGATTCTTAAGCACTGCCATGTTTTTCAGATCATCAGAAGAAAAGCTGGCATTGTTAAAGCTAAGGTGCGTCTCCGATCTTGAAATGTCTGTACCTGCGATATTTACTTCATTTAGATTGACCGATACAAGGCGGATCACAAAGACAGCACCCATAACTGCCGCAATTATGGCCAATATTTTTACATTGCTAAGCTTCTTTTTTCTTTCCGATGATTTCCCTGACCTTTTATGTGGAAGTTTTCTATTGTTTTTGACCGGATCTGCCGGAGTTTTTACATATGGACTTTCCGATGGCTGCTCCTGTGCATCAGCACCTGTCACATCCCTGCTGGATGAAATAAGGTCTGACCGGTAAAGACATGTAAAAAACTGCTCCTCATCCATCTGATATTTGTTTAAAGCCTGGACACTTGAAAGCTGCATTTCCATGCCGGGAGTCATCTTCACTTCCTGAAGATATACTGCGATAAAATTCTTTCGCTGGCTTACTGCATAGTCGATCTCCCGCTTGCAGTTAAATGAATCGAGATAATCCCCGGAGATAAACGCAATAAAAAGCGCGCAGTCCTTCAGATGCGTAGCAACGATCTCAGGCCATTCATTACCCGGATTTATGCCTTCGTCATACCATACCCTGTATCCATCGTTCACAAGTCTTTGGACTACAGGCATGATCTGTTTCTCGTCCCTGTGACAGTAGCTTATGAAAATATAATCTTTTTCTCCCTCATACGAGACCATCATACTCCCCTTGGCTGCTTCAGATCATCTTATCGTCAGAACATTATGAAATCCTGTGGACTTCAGCACGCTCATTACTTCATCACTGACATTGGTTATCACAAACTCACCATCATCAAGCTCGTCTACAGCCTGCTGTACGGCAAGCAGCGCCCGAAGTCCTGAGCTGCATATGTATTCTACATTTTCAAAATCCACCAGCAGTTTCCCCATATTTTCAAGCTCGGCAAGCATCCGCTCTTCAAAGCTCTTCGAATCCGATGTCTTGATGTCACCTTCCGGAACAAGCTTTGCAAATCCATTTTCAGTACTAAACTCATATTCCATAACAATCCTCCGTTTGATCTAAAAACACTTTATCATCGACAGCCTGTTACATTCTCCCTCACGGGAATATTCCATTTCATCTGTCTTTTCCCTGGCCATAGCTATACCAAAACCTCCTGGTTTTACTCCCCGAACTGTTGTTAAGGGCTCCCTCTCCGGCATCTGCAGTGGGTCAAAAGACATTCCGTTATCCCGGAAAATGATCACAGCCGCTTTTCCTTTTTCATTCTCTCTGAGCAAAAGAGCTGTCTCACAGAAATCATCTTCCGTAACACCGTCCGGATATCCGTGCATAGCTATATTGACATAGATTTCTTCCGCAGCAACCAGAAATGATACACAATCCTCATGGACCATTCCACCTGCTTCCAGCTTTTCCAGGAGCGCCGGCCTGATCTCATCCCATGCGTCATATGATGGCTTTTGTTTATTGTAATATAATGTTTTCTCCATCCGTTATTACCCGATATGTTACAAAAACGTTCTATAACATTATACACCAGCAGGAACTTTATGTTACAGCAAACGTGAAATAAAGTTACGACTGTAACATTATTCTTTAATCCGTGTATAATAAGGTATGGACATAAGTCTCGACCGTATCGGCCTGAAGACAGATCAAAAATTCACCAAAAGGTATGCATATGACGACTTCTACTAAATATGTTTTTTCATCTCTGTCAGAGAGTTCACTGTACATGGCTGGCAGCATCTCTGACTGCAGCGCAGATATTTCTTTCACCAATATTCCTTCTGATACCACCGGGATCGGATATCTGACCGATCTTGCAAAAGAGCGGGGATACACACTGCAGAATTCTGATATCAACGCAGTCATTGCTTCACTTGAGCCTATAGAACATGATTGCATCATTGTTCTGATCGGTGATGATGATACCAATATCAGAAACGCCATTCGCTTATCAGGCCGCTATGCCGGCAACAGCCGCGTGCAGATATACTGCTATTCTTCATCGCCCGAAAGCGAATATCTCATCGACAGTATCAATATAAAAAATCATCAGGCTCACATGAGCCCCCTTAAACTTCGCAGGGTCCTTCCGGTAAGACATGAGATTTACACAACCCTCATTTCAAACCCACCCTTTGATCAGGCCAAAACAATACATGGCGAGCGCTGGATCAACATAGTGATAGCAGGCCTTAATGATTACGGAATGGAAATGCTCAGAGCCTCTTTGTGGTTCTGCCAGATGGACGGTTTTTTCCTTAGGGTAGATGTTTTTGATAAAAGAACAGATGCGGACAAAAGATTTGCTGCTCTTTGTCCCGGAGTTATAGAGAGGGGATTTCTTCCCCGGATGGGTGAGGATTATTATGACCTGCATTTTCATACGGGAATCGACAGTGCCTCTTCATCATTCACGGATGAACTGATACATCTCCCTGAAACCTCGCAGGTATTCGTTGATATAGGAAGCGACAGTGATAATATTGCGCTCGCTCTTTATCTTCGATCATTTTACGCCGGACTTTATATGGACAAGGGCATCTTTGCCCCTCATGCACAGGATGCCATGCAGTCCCCTATGATACAGGTTGTGGTGCGTGATGACAGCAAGGCCTCCCTTATTGACGATAACAAGCTAAAGAACTACAAGGATCAGTACTTTCAGATACACTGTGTGGGCCGCAACTCCAAAGTATACTCAATGAAAAATCTTGTGGAAGATCCATACGAGAAGGCAGCGCTTGCGCTTCATTCACAGCACCTTGATCCTGAGTCATTTGAGATGTATGAGTATTTCAGGCGCTCTTCCATCGCAAGCGCCATGCATCAAAAGTACAGAAGGGAATATATTAAGGATGAGGATACCATGGCTGTGACAGAGCACCGCCGATGGTGCGCATATATGAGAAGTACTGAAGGGTATCGATACGGCACTTCAAGAGACGATCTGGCCAGGCGCCACCCGTCACTGACTCCCTATGCAAACTTAAGCAAAGCAGAAAAGGAAAAGGATTACAGGCTCAACAACCCGAATCCCCAAGATATCTTAAGGCCAGGATCGTGATATCATCATCGCGCTCTCCTCTGTCGGCAAAAGAATCTATTCCTCTTTCAAGAAATGACACAATATCTTTTGATGACATCTCTTCACCGGAGATCTCACACAGCTTTTTCTTTATACGCTCTCTTCCATATCTTTCATGCTCGCTGCTTTCACTGTCAGTTATGCCATCTGTATACAGCAGTATAAGATCACCGGGGTCAAGCCTGATCCCGGCTTTTTTATACCCGCATTTCTCAGGTCTCTTTGCACTGAAGTAAGAAGCTATAGGAAGCCCGCTTCTTTCCTCTATAGGTTCGGGAGCTTTATTCTTTCTTACAAGAAACGGATCATCATGTCCGGCATTAATAAACTCAACACTGCCGTCCCGTCTGTCAATGATGCCTGCCCATAGTGTCAGAAAAACCTTGCTCAGACTGTTCTGGCTCTGAAACATTCTTCTCGACACATCGGCACAGACCTTATCAAGCTCCTCGCCGTTCTGAAGCGCCATGCTGATGAGAGTCTTTACCACCGAGCAGAATATCGCCGCAGAAACACCTTTCCCGGCCACATCCCCAACACAGAAAAAAAGCCTGTCTTCATCCACAGGAAAGAAATCATAATAATCTCCTCCGACCTCCCACGCCGTATCCATATCGGCAAAAAGATCCACCCCGTGGCTTTCAAGATACCGCTCAGGCTTATCCGGCAAAAGGCTCTTCTGGATTTCCTCCGCCATATGATGCTCTGCTCTTATCTGCTGCATCTCACCATAAAAAGCATCTCTTTCCGATGCCGCCTGTTTCATCTCCCTTAGTTTATTCTCGTATCTGCGCTGCATCAGGATCACAGACTCATAAAGAGGAAGGAGTTCTTCACATGACGGAGCAGCTTTATCTTCTGCAAAATCATTGTCAATCTGACATTTCAGCTTTTCCATATCATTTATAAGTTTGTCTTTATCAGCTGCCATTTGCTCCTGCCTCCCCAAAACATGAGATTCTTGATCATTCCTTCCTATTGTACCACAGGAATAATAGGATTATTGATTTTCACATAAAGTCAAATATTGAAAAAAAATTCTTCAAGAGTGTAACACCCCCATTACCCGAGTGTATATATAGATGTAAGATGAAAAGCCGAAAGACAAACGGCAAAAAATATAACAGCTTAAGAAAGGAGCTAAACAATGAATACAAACGCAATGATCAATGAGGAAATGGAACTTACTATCGACAATAACGAAGCAGGTGAAGAAGTTTTAAATGCCGAGAATCTGAAGATGGTTTATGGTGGCTGGCTGCAGTCTACAGGTCTATACAACGTACCATGCAATGTATGCAACAGATATTTTGCCGGACGTACAGTAGCCGGAGCAGAAGCAGCACTCTGTCTTCACACACTCACATCGCAGCATCGCAAGAACTTAAGAGCACACGGATACGGATACTACCATAACTTACCTTTTTGGTCATAAAAATACGGTAAAAATACTGCATAAAAAAACCGGCGGACTGATAATCCGCCGGTTTTATCATGCTATCTGCCTTTTTGCCATTCTTGCAAATATGCCATTCCTGGCCATAAGTTCTTCATATGTACCCTCTTCTGCTATTTTGCCTTTATCAAGTACTAATATCCTATCGCAATGCATAACTGTGCTAAGGCGATGGGCTATGACTATTCTTGTCGCCTCCAGATTCTTCAGGGTCTCGCATACCATGCTCTGGGTGATATTATCAAGAGCGCTGGTGGCTTCATCAAACAATACGATCCTTGGATCAGCAGCCAGAGCCCTTGCTATTATAAGCCGCTGCTTCTGTCCGCCGGATATGGTTGGATTCTCAGCATCAAGCACTGTGTTAAGGCCCATTGGCATCTGTTCTATATCGTCTTTAAGCCCAACCTTTTCCAGCATTTCCATCATCCTTTTCTGCTTGAGCCCAGGTGCCATTATTGAAAGATTATCGGCTATAGAGCCTGAAATAAGGCTGTCGCTTTGTAGAACAACTCCCATGTTCTTTCGAAGTTCTCTTTTGTCCAGTGTGGCAAGATCCATATTGTCATAATATATCTTGCCTTTATCCGGTGTAAGAAATCCCATAAGCATCTTGAGGAGAGTGGACTTACCGCCGCCGGATGCACCTACCACACCTACATACTCACCGGGTGAGATATGGATTGAAAGCCCGTCCAAAACGTTGGGCTCTCCTTTTTCATATGCAAAGATCAGGTTATCAATATCGATCCTGCCGCTTATCTTTTCCGGCCGTATTTTTCCCTGTGAGCTCTCCGGTTCATTGTCCAGTGCAAACCTGAATCTGTCCCATTCAGGTATTGCTCCCATTATTCCCGAATACAGTCCGGCCAGTGCTGTCACTGCCCCCGCAAAAGATCCGAAGGCGCTTGAAAAAGCCATATAATCACCCGTCGTTAACGGGATGTCAGCAAATGAAACCAGGCAGATTATGATAAGCGTAAACATAGTGGATACAACAAGGTCTATGGAATTCATTGCGATCAGGCAGAGCCTCTGCAGACGTCCCAGTCCTTTGACCTTAAGAAAATGGCGGATATAGCGGTAGAGCACATTGTTCTCAGATCCCGAGAGTCTTATCTTTTCTATTCCCATAAGCGCCTGATAAAGCTCTGACCTCAATTTGCCATCATATTCCAGGAATTCTTTCTCGTAACGGCTTCTCTTCCTGGTTATCATCCAGCTTAAGAATATATATATGACCAGAAGGATAATACCACCGGCGGTAAGAGCTTTTGAATAGCTGATCATCAGGAAAAAGAACGCAATACCTGAGACAAAAGACATTACCGCAGAGGAAATCTGTGACGCGAGCATGATACATATGTCCGAAAAGCCCGTGATACGCCCGGCGAGATCAGCACTGTCTATTGAATTCAAAACCGTCTGGGGCAGATTCAGAGCTCTGTGATAGACAGCTGCCTGCAGATTGTATTTTGCATTCGTGGTCATTCTCAATGCAGCAATATTCCCGACTATTCCGAACAGTATATTTCCAATGGTGAATGACAGCAGCATACCGCCCACCTGAAACAGGCCGTTCCAGTCTTTTTCAGGTATGAAACCATCAAAGATCCATTTGTTCAGCTTTGTCAGAAGAACTCCGACGCCTATTCCCAGTAATGTCATAATCAGGTATCTCAGGGCATCACTGTAGGAAAACTCCTTTAACATGAAGAGGGCTATCTGCTTAATTCCTACCTTTTCGGAAGGAAGAGGCCTGTATACCACATAGGCATAATTCAGAAGGTTTTTAGCAGTTTCTGCTTTAATTGTCCGCCTTGTGCCGTTTACGGGATCAACAAGATCATATCTTCTGATGCCGTGTGGCTCCAGTACAACCGCCCTCTTCCCCTCTCGAATAAATCCCAGCAGCATCCCTGAATCCTTCTTATACCAGTTTCCCTCCAGCTTCACCTGGCGCACCAGAAAGTCGGACATACGGGCAATATCTTCTACAAGAAAATCTGAGCCCTCTGCCTGGATAATGCTCTCATAGTCTTCGATCGATATGCCTTTCTTTTTACATATATAATCTACTGCCTTGTATAGATCATTTCCTGTTGAGGTCACTTCAATACTGCCTGCATCTCCTTCAAAATGCTCCAGTATCGCTTTCAGGCCGTTTTCGTAAAAGAGTCTTCCATCCTTGTCAACCTGATAAATGAAAGCGTCGTCCTTGACCTGATGCAGCCTGTAAACCTCGACTACAGCCTCATCGTATCCTATTCTTTCCACATCGGGAATATTGGCAGCTTTGACAAATTCAGCCCGGTGCCTTGCAGGATCATCATCTTCTGTAACAGTTATCCCGGCTTCCTCATCCAGCGACATGAGCTGAAATTTCCAGACTATCCCTTCTTCGTCCTTATAATTGAACGAAGGGACAGCTGCTCCCGGCTTTAGTTCCGTAAGCAGAAGCTTTCTTCCTGAGCGGCCATCTTCTACAGGGAACAGATAAACCAGCACAGTACCCTTGTCCACTCGGATAACGGTCCCGCTGTCTATGGTAATGAAATCTTCACTTCCGTATAAACTGAAATACATATAAACCTCACATATTCCTTACCAGTTCTTTGTAATATCCGTCTTCTTTCATAAGAGCCTCATGGGTTCCCCTTTGTACAACCCTGCCGTGATCCATTACCAGGATCTCGTCACAGTCGCGGATCGCGCTGAGCCTGTGTGCAACTATCACACTGGTACATCCTCTGCGCTTTATATTATCTATGATCTTTTTTTCTGTTTCCGGATCCAGCGCACTTGTTGCTTCGTCCATTATCAGTATGGAGGGATTCAGTGCCAGAGCCCTTGCGATCTCCAGCCTCTGCCTCTGTCCGCCCGAAAGATTTCGTCCGTTTTCTGAGAGCACATTGTCGTATGCCCCGGTCCTGCTTACGATAATGTCATGTATGCAGGCGTCTTTTGCTGCCCTGATTATGTCCTCTTCAAGAATGTTGTCATTCCACATCGTGAGATTCTGTCTAATGGTACCTCCGAACAGAACCACGTTCTGGCTGACTGTAGCGATACTGGCATTAAGAACATTTTCAGGAATACGGTCCCTTGGTATGCCGTCAAACATGATCTCGCCCTTCCAGGCCGGATACATGCCACTTAGCAATTTCCCCACAGTGGACTTTCCTGATCCGGAGCTTCCGACAAGCGCCAGCGTTTTGCCGCACGACAGGTGGAACCCGAAGTCTTCCACCAGCGGAGGGTAAAGACTGTTATACCCAAAGCTAAGGTCACGTATTTCAATCTCGCCCGAGAGCTTGCCGCTGAATCTGACCAGCTTTTTCGTATCCTTATTAAATGTATGTGCCAGGGGATATTTCTCTACATCCTCAATTCTGTTAAGTCCGGCTCTCATGGTCTGCATTGTCTGAACAAAGCTGATCATCTTCTTCACAGGCGCTGCCAGCATTTCGTATAAAGCGAGAAAAGAAACCAGCATACCTGCGCTGAATCTTCCATTTATGACAAAAAAGGCTCCTACCAGAAGCATGAGCGTATTCGTTACGCTTCCGGCAACTCCGCTGAAAGCATTCATTATCGCCTGGATCCTGTTGTTCTCCTGCTCCGCATTGGCGCATTTTGCTTCCTGTCCTATGATCCTTCCGGCATACTCATTTTCCATACCGGAAGCCTTAAGTGTCTCCGATATACTAAAGCCTGAAAAGATAATACCACTCAGGCGCCCCTGATCGATGGAGTTTTTTTCCGAAAGATTCCTTACCTTCTCCATTTGGAGCTGCGATATCAGGAAATCCAGTCCTATGCCCGCAAGACCGATAACAGTCATTAAGAGGCTCCTCCTGATCAATATGAAAAGATAAAAAGCAGCCGTAAAAGCATTGAGAAGAACACCTGTGAGATCGTTTAGCAGAAACTCATTTACCCGGTCATTACTGTCGCTTCGTCCTATCACGTCTCCGATATATCTCTGCTCAAAAAAAGAAATCGGAAGCTTTAAGATGTGCTCTGTAAAATCCCTGGTATAAAGAATTGATGATTTCCGGCTTATCTTTTCCTGAATATAATCCCTGTAACAGGAAAGAAAAACCTGAAATATAAGAGCAAGGAGCATAAGGAGCGCGATATGTCCGGACAGATTCCTGCTGCCTCTTTCCAGCACCTGATCCACAAATACCTGTGACAGCATCGGTATCAGCAGCCCCGGCAATATCAGAAGAAAACCTGCAAGGATTAAAAAAAGAAAACCCTCTCTTTGCTTTCCCACTCTCTTTATGAGTGCATCAAATACAGAGTTCTCGTCTTTCCTGGCTTTAAAGCTTTCTTTTTTTTCAAAGAGAAGTGCCACACCGGTAAAGCTCTTTTCAAATTCCGAAAACTCAACCTTATACCGCCCCTGGGCCGGATCGTTTATAAAGACATATTTCCCTTTCATGCCTTCACAGACAACGAAATGGTTAAAGTTCCAGTGAATGATACAGGGAAATGTCTTGTTCCGTAGAAGATCAGCGCTCAAACGCACTCCTTTTCCCTTAAGGCCGTATTTTTCTCCGCCAAGAATTATATTGTAGGCATTACACCCGTCCCTGCTGACACCGGTATCCACCCTGAGCTTTTCAAGCGGTACGTAGCAGCCATAATATGACAGTATCATACCAAGAGATGCCGCTCCGCATTCTGTCATCTCCATCTGGTATACTGTTTTTGTTTTTACTTTTCTGTTTTTCATTGGAATTTACCGGAAGTGATAAGCTGATAAGGATGTACATCGGAAACAATTACCTGGGATCTTATAAGTTCGCCCGCATTCAACGATCTGCCCGCTTCTGAATTGATATACACAGCGGCCATGGCATCTTCCTTCATCACTGTTCTGCTAAGGCTTTTATCCCCTATGAGCTCCTGCGCTTCAGCCTCACTGACTATCTTTATTTCCTGGTCCGATATTATCCCGTCAAATTCCATGCCGGCATGAGCACCCAGAGAAACACTCAGCACACATTCTTCCCCGGGTTTTATCTGCGAAGCCTTATCCACCGGCACAAAAGCAAGTATCGTATCACTGCTGTTTCCCAAAGCCACAGCATCTATTTTCAGGCTCTGGCTTATAGATCCAAAGAATGCCCACGCCAAAAAGGACAGTACGATCAATACTGCCCCCACCATTATCATCCATGTCATAGGAGGTGTAACAACAATAAGTTTGTCAAGCTGCTCCGGAGAATCAAGCCTCCTGAGAGCTTTTTTCTGATAAATTGAAGCCATAATGTTTTACCTGCAAGTCATAAGAATTATCAAAATTATAGCACAAAACACATATATCGCTAAATAAGTATTGGTGCGCTTCCGATCACCTTTAAATCCCGGGTTTTGGAAACATTTTAAGCAGCGTATCCATGGGAGAAAGGCCCGGGCACGTATCATCACAGCCTGTGAGCTCACACCATCTGGCAGCCAGAAGCCTGGCGTACTCTATAGAATCCAGCCCGTAAGGAGCCAGCGAATATCCGTCATTAACCTCAACAAGCAGCGTCCTGCCATCCTTAGTGACACCAAAGTCGATTCCGTAAGCAGCCGGCTGATCCTTAAAGCTCTGAATACATTCCTCGATAAACCCGGAGTCCGGGTATCTCCTCCAATTGCCCTTGTAATGCCGCAGATCAACTACATTTCCGTATCTGACAAATGCCCTCCATTCTGAGCGAAAATGTACAACCTCGCTGCAGTACACTTCGGTATCATCGGAAGTATCTGCATTAAAATGAAGATTATCAGCAGTATTGATCACTCTTGCGCAGAACGATTTCTGAAGTGCCGGTTTTACAAACACAGGCCAAATCGAAGGTTCTCTGAGTTTTGAAACTCTGCTGCGCCATATTTTTCTTCCATAGTAAGGCTTAAGGCTTTCAGGATAGCACTCCTGTTCCTTATAACATCCCAGCATCTTAAGTCTGGATCTGATCAAACTGACATTCCCCACTATGACAGATTCTTTTTCTGCCCCGTTCAGTTCTTCCGCATCCTGAAACTTTTCTGTTTCGAATCCAAGGTACTCAAACCCTCTAAGCGCAGTATACGATACCTCCGTTTTCGGAATACCGTCGCAGTCTACCTGAATATAAGCTTTCATAATCTAATTCCTCAAAAAAAAGGGCGAAAAGATTTTCGCCCTTTCCACTTTACATAACTGCTCTTTTGCAAAGCAAATCAGTACAGGTTTCCCATGAACTTAAGCGCTGTCTTGCATCCGGGACTCCAGAACAAATGTGACTTAACCTTTGCGTAGAATGTAATTGAGGTGTTAGCTGTTATCTTTGTCCAGCATCCGGGACATGTAAGTCCGTATTTAGCACCGCCGGCTACAGACTCAAGATCCTCTTTAGACATTGCAGCTTCTCCGGTTATTGAAGGCTCAAGCTCTTTAGCAAGTTCATCTGAAGTAACATCGATACCCTTTTCCTCAAGAGCATCCTCGATCTCCTTGTCCGAAAGATCCTTAAGGCTTTCTACAAAAGCCTCGTCCCCCAACAACGCTTCCATTTTCTTTGACTGTTCTGACATTTTTTTCTCCTTTCCATTTATGGAATTTTTATTATATGCTGCCCGAATTCCGGGCAGCTAATACAACCGAAATTTTATAAATATACACGTATTATTTATACTGTTTCTTATTTTTTCGTCCACAATAAAAATGTTAATACCACGCCATCTGTCTGTCAATTACTAAATTATATGCTGCCTAAATACTTTCATTTTTTCTTTACAGAAAGCTTATTACGGCTCTTTGTATTTGACTTTGTAAATATCTTTTTGTATCTTGATACATTGCTTCTGGCTGTCTTAACAGTCTTTACATAAGATCCCTTAAGAGAGCCACTGACTGAATTCTTTGTAAGTTTGGATGTATTGACTGTTATCACCTTCAGCTTTTTGCATCCGTTAAAGGCTGAAGTTCCGATAGATTTAACATTTTTGCCAATAGTCAGTGAATTCATGCCATAGCAGTTTTTGAACGCATTGCTTCCAATGGCTGTAACCTTATAGGTTTTATTTTTCAGCTTTACGGTATCCGGAACTGTCATTTTCACAAGATTATTCTTACCTGATGAGACCGTATAGAGCATTACACTTCCTGAATCAGTAAGCTTATAGGTGAAGGTAGTCTTTCCAACCTTTACAGCAGCCTTATCTCCTTTCTGAAGAGATCGCTCAACAACCCTGACGGTGACTGTAGCGCTCTTGCCTTCATAAGATACAGCGATCTTGTATGTTCCTGTTATGGCAGTATTTACACCATTTGTAATTATTGATGCTGCGGTTACATCCTGGGTACTGCCATCAGTGAACTTTGCTATAACCTTAATGTCGCTTGTACTTACAGAGTCTCCTTTATAATACTTTGTCTTTTCCTTTGTTACTGTGAGTGAACTTGGCGATTGCTTGCGGCCAATCTTAAAGGAATAATTCGCAGTTGACAATGCGCTGTAAGCGCTATAACTCTGAAGGCACAGATAATATGTTCCGGGTGCCAGATTGTAATCACGTGTAGTTCTGGAATAATTCCCCTGTATTGAGAAAGAATCCATCTCGCCATAACTGGAATTATAAAGACATGCTTTCCAATACGATGAAGCAGATCCCATTTTAGGAGTGTCAACAGCTATTCTGTAAGCTCCCCACGAAGTAACGGTGAATCTGTAATAATCAGGATCATATTTATATCCGTCCAGGCATGAGCCGCTGTAAGACTGCTCAAGAAATACCGGTGTAGCTGAGTTAAAGCCATCGTTAAATTCTCTTTCCCAATTATCGTTTGCAACATATCCGACTTCAAATTCGTATGTGTCAGTAGATACTGCGGAATAATCATTTGCGCTGCATATTTTTACATAGTAACTTCCAGCTCCAAGACCGATATTGGGAGATGCAAAATAGCCATAATTGCCCTTTGTGTAATCGCTATATATTATGTCATATTCAACGTTGTAAATAGTATATTTGTAAACTGAATTCGTGTTTCCTTTAGGACTATGCGTCATTGAGAATCTTATATAACCGGGCTTGTTCAGATTGAAAATATAATAATCTTTTTCATAATTTGCGCCATCATATGTTGTACCACAATAAGTAGTATTGGTATTTATTTCATCTGCACTGGTAAATTTGTCATTAAACTCCGTCTCCCAATTGGAAGCTTCAAAAAATATGGCTCTGATAGTAAAATAGTCAGCAGATCTTACCGAGTAGCCACCGGTGCTGTTTACTACAATGTAATACGTACCGGCTGGAAGGCCATATACTGTACTATATGTAACTTCCCTGTTTCCGGCAATATAAAACTCATCAATTCTGTCATATTCACTGTCATATAATATGACTTCCCAATAATCACCGGAATCATTCTGTCTGGGATTTTTAAATTCTATCTCAAACCCTCCTGCTGTGGTTGTTGTGAATTGATAAACCTTCTTTTCATATTCATATCCCCTGGTAAGATTATCAGTAAAAGATACGTTCAATGCCTTGGGAACCGCTCTGCCAAAGTCCGTTTCATAATAGGCATAGGTTTTTACCGTTTTTAAAGAGATTATTGCCAGGAATGAAAACACAAAGAAAACAATCCCCAGTATCCTTTTGTAAGTATAAAATGTTGTAGAAGCAGATGTGTGGTTACTCATTTTAATCCTCCCGTTGTGTTTGTACCAACCGCCGTCTGTAAATCTTGAAAATGTCGGTGCACCGTCTGACATTATTGATATTCATCTCAAATATCATTCAGGAAAGCCCTGCCATGTATCAATGGAGATCTTTATCTTGACATAAGACTTGCATAAAGGTTTGTTGCTCCCCAATATGTCCTGTTCATTTTTACAGCCGCCTTATACCAAGCACAGGTTGCATTATGAATCTTAACCTTGGCTGCGAACACCAATGAATTTGAGCTCGATATCCTTTCGCCACATCCTATGCATGTCACTCCGTGGCCTCCGCTTACGTTTGAAAGCTCCTCTTTTGAAAGTTCGATTTCCTCGTTGATCATGTTGTTTGTCATCATTGTTTTGCTCCTTTCTTAAGCTAATCTTTTCTGCCGATGTCTTCGGCTTGTCATCTTACATCTATATATACACATGCTTGATGAAGGTGTTACACATAAAAAAAATTTTTTTCATTCACTTCAAAAATTCAGATGACAAAGGTTCAATGTGGCAAATACCAGGCAAAAATGCTAAACTGATCAAAAGGCATGTGAATTTTTATACATTGAATTTATGTGCCGAAAAACCGGAATAAGAAAAAGAAGAAATAAGGAAAGAGGTTTATATGAAGAAAAGAATAGGAATGTCACTGTTTGGCGTCATCATCTGTGCCATCAGCGTTGGAATTTTTAAGATAGCAGCCCTGGGTGTGGATCCGTTCCAGTCCTTTATGGCGGGACTGGATGCAGTGGTGCCCATAAGCTTCGGGACACTGTATGTGATAACGAATGCGGTTATGCTGCTGTTTGCGCTTGTTTTTGACAGGCACTACATTGGCATTGCAACATTCATCAATCTGTTCCTTTTGGGATACATCACTCAGTTTACTTATGAATTTCTGCAGAAAATAATTGTGGATCCGTCAATTATAGTCAGGATCCTGTGCCTGATCATCGGAGTTGTGATCATCTGCTTCGGATCAGCCTTCTACATGACAGCAGACCTGGGTGTGTCCACTTATGACGCCGTGGCACTGATCATAGTGAACACATGGAAAAAGGGCAAATTCCAGTATGTCAGGATAATCACAGATCTGGTCTGCGTCATCCTGGGAATTGCCCTCTTCCTTATGTCCGGAGCACCGTTCTCCAAGGTGCCGACTATAGTTGGCGTGGGAACCATCATCACAGCTTTCTTCATGGGTCCCCTTATCGAGTTCTTCAATGTCAAGATTGCAAGGCCGTTCCTGAAGGGCAAGAACTGATTAACAGCTGTCCTGGAATCACAGATCATCGACTGAACACCAAGGAGCGTGGCAAGACGACCGGCGCCACGGGAACCTAATACATCACACCGCCTTGATTGCCTTCTTGGGGCACTTGGTGACACAGGTTCCGCAGTGTGTACACTTCTCCTGGTCGATGCTGGCCACATTGTTCTCCACGGTGATGGCACCGGCAGGACAGTTCTTCTCGCAGATGTGGCAGGCTATGCAGCCGATGCTGCAGTACTGGTTAACTTCCTTGCCCATATCTTTGGACATGCAGGCAACAACCTGCTTTGCTTCATAGGGCACAAGGT
>JAEEGF010647003.1_pt1 | contig 27614 bp, 31 predicted proteins | sample 9134171 | NCBI WGS metagenome assembly JAEEGF01 (sample SAMN16246542, study PRJNA631951) | gut metagenome | biome: gut microbiome; feature: rumen; material: AP-attached | host: Bos | place: Iran: Karaj | collected 2018-10 | reverse complement strand
TAGGCGAAGAATAAGGTTAGTTAAGTGGAGTTAATTGTAAGACAGTGTTTTACACGATTTGATTTAAGGTTTGTTTCGGTTTGTTTTGACCTAATTTAATCGGTGAAGAATTCATGTGGAACAAAATGGCTCACTCCTTCACAATCTTCTTACCCTCACTAATCATGATTCCTTTTGTTACCTCCCCCGTTGCATACTTACCGTCAAGGGCGTAAACGGGAGAATGGTCGTCATGTTTGATACCAGTTTCTATCACACTTGTTGTCGAATCAGAAATAGTTCACTACCTCCCTCATGTCATCAAAATGTTAGCGGAACATTTTAGGAACATATTCTCAGTCGCATGTTTCTACCTTTACTTGTTCCGAAGAGTCGTCGTCAGGCTTGTGCCGGGAATGTCGTCGGCTCAAAAGGGCAAGTGCTGGGGCACACACCCTTTTGTGGGCTTCCAGATTCAGTCAGCGCACCGCCAACAATATTCTCGGCCCGACACTTCTTCCACAAGTTTTCCCGAAACATATCTGACCTCGAAAGTAATTCCAGGGTGCTGCACACCCTATGACATGGGTATCACCATACTGCTTCCCAATCTTCCTGCACTCCAATTCATACTACTTGGTCGGCCAGGGATGTCATTGGATGCGTTCCTTCACTGGCCACAGCTTCATCTGAAACCGTAGAGCCACACCTCTCATCTTTTCGTGAACGTCGTTGGTCTCAGAAGAACGAGTATATGCATACACATTCCTCTGTGCTGCCGATAGATGGCCAGACTGTCTGGCTTCATTTATTGGCATCACCGACTAACAATGTCCACTGATGAAAGGCGGGCACTCCTTATTTTCAGTTGAGTTGTCAGCCCGCTACAGAACCGTTTGCAACCAATGCTGTCCCTGCTACTACCTGCGCATAAACTGACTGGTGTAGGAAGACTGTTCGCAGAAAACGACCAGGCTTACTATATTGCACCCGCCAAGAGACATTGCCAGCCTGTGTCACAGCCTTGTCTTCCACGAGTCACCATAAAGGATGACTGTCTTTGGAACACCAGGCACTGGCACAGACGATATGGATGATGACCGTTGGGCCATTTCCACTGTAAAGTACCGAGGACGCAAGCGATTCCTCTTCATACTTGTACGGTGAAAATGGCTCAACCGTCATCTTGCTATCCATATTGATGGCAATAGCCTCTAACCCACCCGGTATAATTGCCTTTTACATTCCATTTCCATTATTCCCGCCTTTCCTCGCCATTGATATCATCCATAGCTGATGTCGTCACAGAAACGCCTTTTTACCTTGCAAAGGTAGGGCAACCCGGAGAACACCAAGAACCATTGCACGATTCCATGACTGTTTTCGCGGCAGCCTTCCACAGATTGCATACAATCTGGGTATTCCACGAAAACAGCGATGGAATTTCTTGGCTCATCCTCCTAATGGTCGCTCCATGATAAATGCAAGTAAAAAGGCTCTATGACGACGGATTAGTCGATGACATGAAAAAAAAGCTCGGACTGACATAATGGAAAGTATTCTTCAAGTAAGAAAGGATATGAGTCAGGAAAAGCCGATAACTCTCAGACAGGTAACGGGAAGTCCAACCAGCTCCCCACAAAAACTATTCAATCATGCAAGGATTAGCAAACCTTTTCTTCACTTATGTGAAGTATGACGGACAGAAGAACTTCTGCGCGTTTGACATCAACGAGGGCCGCCCGGTGCATAACCTTATCTATGCAACGATGGTGGAGGACACCATTGAGAACCGGCTGAAGCTGCAGGAACTGGCCACGGCAAACGACAGCATCAACCTCACCATCCAGCTCAGAGGCCGTAATGGCAGGATAGTATATCAAACCCAATAACAACTATTATTATGAACAAGAACGTAAGAATCACATTCCAGCCCATTATCTGGAAGGACGAGTATCTAAACAATGCAAGTCAGGGTATCGGCAGCACCACTTGCCTCGTGAGCGGTGAGACGAAAGAGCAGCTGTTTGAGAATATCAAACAGAAGATATGGGCCATGTCATCTGAGGCCCGCATCATCGATGAGGAGGTGGCTTCCGAGTATAACAGATGGATTGCCGACAGTTGGATGTCTGAGAACGTACCGACTGAAATCAATACTATGGGGCAGAGGGACATGTATTTCGCCCTGCCATACTCAACGTCTTTCAAGAAGTGGCTCAGAAAAAACAACTGACATGGTAACCATCAACGGCTTCAACTTCTATGAGGAGCCAGGCATTTGCGGAACCTGCCCGTTCCTCCTCACTGGCAACGCCAGCGTGCCTGACATATCGTCACACAGCGACCGTGGACTTTGCATCCAGTGGAATGAAGCACATCACACATGGGCAAACATACCACGCCGATGCAGGAAACTCTTCAGAAGTGCTTTTGCACTCTACAACGACAGCGGACAGGAATTAGTGATAACCAAAAAGGATTAGGCATCATGGAAAAAATGAAAGTGTATCTGGCAGTCAGCATCATCGACGGCAAGGCAGAGGTGAGCCAAATTGCAGAAAGATACTTCAACGATTACAGCTGGAGATTGAGGATGCAAGAGAAAGCCACCAAAGGAGAGTACCAGATCTATTTCACTGAGACGGAAATCTTTCACTAAACAACATATTAAAAACAGAGCTATATGAAAACGAAGAATTATTATTGGCTGACACGTCTCATCGACAGAATAACCAAGACGGACTGCCCCAACAACGACTGTTTCAATTACTACGGGCGCAAGATCATCCTCAGTTCTGGGACAAGAGATTATGTTGACGTGACCATCCACGACGGACGCTCGCAAGTCTGCTTCAACTTTGACTTCTGGACCAAGGAGCTGTGTCTGGAGAGTTATGAGACCTACACACAACGCGACGTCATCATAAAGGCTTTTCGCCGCATTTACAATGGCCGGTTCGAGCAAGTGAGCATAGCCGCTGACGAGCCATGGGACGATGACGTCAAGCCTTATCGTGATATGATGGGCAATGACGAGTACGACCAGGAGACAGTTACCCGTGAATATGAGGAACTGCTTGCGCTTAAAGCATAAAGCTTGGATTATGATACTGCCTAATATGGTGTCATGTTATTCGGCGGCATGTGCGGATATTCCAACCCCTTCCATCCTCCATGGTCTGGATGAATGGAAGGGGATGTGTTTCTGAAAAGGTGACTTCCCACTGGACACGAAGAGCCTCACCTGCCATCTTTCCTCAGTGCCGCCAATGTATTGCCAGACTGAATGGCTTCATATATTGGTGGCACCGGCTCAGACAATGCTCACGGCTGACGGGAGGGCATTTCTTAGTTCTGGGTAGAATTGTCATCCTGCACGGGAACGGCTTCATCCACCACCGCCCTGCCTTGGCCAAAGCATGGAATGACTTTCGGAGGATGATGGCTCGCATATGATTCTATTACATTTTTTCGCATTTGAAATATGACATATTCATGTGGCCAGGGTCAATCTCGATGCCATATTTGCTCCTGAAGAGTTGAATGATCATGGGATGGTTCTGCCTCTGACTGAGTGGCGGCGTGGAAGTCGCCGTGCTCGTCTCGACGAACATCCCCTTTTCTAGTTTCTGACTTTTGTTCTTACAGGCGGCGTTACCGCTGTTCTTCACTGAAATTTTCCAGAGTGCCATAATTATGTAATTTAGAGTAGTTGATTATCTCCAAAATTTGATTTCAAATGTAGTGTATAATGTGGATTTTACTCTCCCGTCAGGCGTTTCTTCTAAAGATGAGCGTATCAACGGAATCTTGTTTTCTACATGTCCATCCTCATAAAATTTTTTAAGATATGATGGACTTCCCCAGAACATAAGAGCAAAGTAAGTGAGATTCCTATTGAACTCGGCATCTAGCAGAAGAGCTTTTTCTCCTGTAACATCCTTTATGTCATCATTCCATACGTAAAATAGCTGTTCCACCTTCTTCCAAAAATTTGCGTTATGATGATGTTCATAATAATGAGCAAGTTCATGACATACAAGATAGTCTATCATATCAAGTGTTGTTCCACATATTGTCCACATATTGAATTTTATGGTGTCACCACAAAACCTTCCTTTATAATAGGGATTGCTCACAACTTCAACCTTCTTATATGGTATGTTGAACCGTGAAGCATACACTCTTATTCTTTGCTCGAATTTCAGTTGTGCGTCTTTCCGTATTTCAGAGGAAATCAGTTTCCGTAATTTCTCTTGATTGTGATAAAACTCCATATCCCAGTCGGTAGGGATATAAAATTCTGGAGTTCCCAGGGTACTTCTTTGAACTCCCAAAGTCTTGATAGTATTATCGCGATAGATGCGAAGACGATATGAATCTGTCTCAACAGAAAACCGTTCGTCAACGACTCCGTAGAACGACAAAGCCCATTTTTCAGAATCAAATGCCATAATTCAATCCCATAATGAACGGTAATACTTACGGAACAAATCAAGTCCTTGCTCAATAGTTCGTTCCTCATCCTCTGTGTGTGTAGCACCGACATACTTCATCAGTTCAAAAGCATCTATCATCTTTTGAATAGCGTTGTTCCACGCACGCATATCCTTGAAGTCAGAAGGGCCACCGTGTTTATCGAGAGCTTTGAACGCTTGCAAGCGTGGCACAATCAACTGTGCCAACGTGTTGTCGGTGTTCCAGACTTCCTCTATGGGATAGTCATTATTGTGGCTCAAGGCCTCTGACGGTTGCTTTCTTTTTCTATTTGTCATTGATGTCATACGTTATTGGTTTATCTGCATTATATCCTATTATGTTGACGAAAGTCTGACAACCCAGTTCTGGCTTTACTCCAATAATGAAGTCTGAGGTGGGATGATTTCCTTTGCAGCAGACCCTTCTTCTTATCGTCTCAATGAGTTCTATTTCTTCTGGTCGAAGTACGCCCTCATCTCGCAATTCCTTATTCTCGTTTCCACGCTGAATATAGACCAACACATGGTCCATTGTCGGGAGCATGTCATATTTAGAAAAGAGATTACTTAGGTAGGTTGCGCCATCTGTGTACTCATCGGCATACGACTGGATGTGGATGGTGTAAAACAGTTCGGAATAGAATAATCTGCAGAGATGTTTTATAGTGATATAGTTCCCTTTTCGTGACAAATCCGGAATAAAGCTAACGATGTTCTCTGAGATATTCCTCATTCGCTCATAATACTTTTCCAGAAAGGCCTTACGCAGCAATGCTTTTCGTTTCGATCTATTACATTTGTGCTTTACGTCCCATATATACCAAATGATAACTTTGGACTTCTTCGTTAGTTCTTTCTTTTTGGTTTTAGGTAGTTCCCGTATTGAAGGAATAATACCGCCATTCTTACGAATCTCATAGAAATACCTTTCTGCTTCCTTCATATAATATTTACTATCAGGAATTGAAACCAATTGATTACATTCTTCTCCAATATGTAATCTATCTTCAATCTCCAATTCTATAAAGCCATAGAAAGTGGTGTGCCACATACAGCAAGCAGCAATTTCTTCTTTTGTCGCCTTTACGTCTGGAGCCAGGATAATTTCTTTGGTCAGCGAATGTTCCCAATAGTCCCCCTCCATAGGATGGGCATCGAGGTGAAGTCCTGTGCCGTCTTCCCAGTCTTTCATGGTAATATGGCACACGTCAGCGTTTGACCCTCTATGGTATTGAGGTTCTGTCAGGCGCAAGAGGTCAAAATGTAGATTAAACCACCCTAGACTGTCTTTCATGTCAGGGTACATTCGAACGATGTGTGGTGCCACATCTTCGAAATTGACGCTGTTTATTAGTTCTTTGAATGTCATACGCAAAAGATTTCTTTGAAAAGTTTACATATTTCTGCCAAAGCCTTTCTATTGGCCTCGTCCCAATCAAACGGAATGCCCCTTTCATATAAGTTCTCGGCCAGAGTATTCATCAGATTTTTCATACCTTCTTCTGTATCAAGGACAGAATACTCATGGTCTATGAAGAGTGCATGGTGAAGCCTATTTAGCTCCTCATTTCCTCTGTGCATTTTGTCCACAAGAGAGATTATCTGTGGATGCAAGTCTTTAACAGGTTCAAGAGCATCGGCAATCATGCCACTTGTAACCAATTTGAAGCCAGTATCACTAATAACTTGGCTTTCCTGACTTGTGACGTAATCGGTCTTGATACAAATATAGCTTTCGTATTCCGGCAAGGCTTCTTTGAGCAGTTCAAGCCTGGTGCGATTCACCCACTGACCTGTGAAATCGACCATTACCATTGGGATCTTTTCGTTGTTTTGTTCTGTAGCCATAAGCAAGTTCGAATTGGTTTCGGTGCAAAAGTAAAATGGAGTTGTGCCGTATTGGGGCACAACTCCACAAAAAATAAAAATCATCAAAAAATTATATGATTGGGGGCACTGCAGATAATATCATTTTTGGTTAGCTTTCCACAATTCTATTATCCGTTCCCCATTATCATAGAAATGAGATTCTTCGATTGCACTAATGATTTTCTCTGCGATGACATTCTCTTTCGCCAGTTCCTCAGCAGTGAATGGAATATCATAACCTTTGAAATGCCACCACGTTGATTCCTTTTTGTGGCCGTCCGGTTCGATACTCAAATTCTTCAAGTAATCTGCAGAACTTTCAGCCAGTGAAATCATCTCTTTAGAGCTGAGCTCCAAAAACATTCTGATATGCGGTCTGTCAGATTTCCATATTGTGTCATAAACGAGTGTAATCATCACCTTGTCTGGCAGTGCATTAAATGTGTAGTAAACGTAGTTCACGTTGTTTTTGGTCTTTACAGAAAGCCGCCAGCCATGATGTTTGAACATCGGTTCTAACATCTTGCTGTTTTCTATTGCTGTCCAAATGTGGGTTATTACAGACTTTCGAAGCTCAGCAAGCCGGTTTATCTTTTCTCTGTTTTCGGGATTAAAATAGAAATACAGTTCTTCTTCATTCATGGAATGCGTTACGTTATAAATGTTCTGAATAAAATCTTGTAATAACATCAAACCCTTTGGGGCAGCAGATGTAAAGTATGTTGGCAAGTTCTTTTCAATGGACTTGGCCAGCTCCTCGTGAGTGATATTCACAAAACCTTTGTGGGTGGGGTGTGTTCTCCAAAGAGAGAGCACAACGCCTCGTTTGTTTTCCTCAGGAACCGATGGCTTCCCCCAATACAGATCCAGACGGTTATACAAGCTTGCATACACCTTGTTCTCTATGATGATAGCTTCATTATCGTTCTGCAGCAGCAAGTCGATGCGTTTCATATTCCCCTTTTCATCAGGTACAGTATCTTCGCGGAGCACAGAGAACGAATTCATAGAGAGTGCGGGCCTTTTCGTTCTCTTACAAATGATTTCCTGCAAGGAATCGATAAATAGCCTTGACAATCCATGGGACGCTTTGGGGTTAAAGAAGTACAGGTAAATGAACGACCAATGATTTTCAAGATGCTCAATACCTGCGATGTCAAGAAGCGTTTCCTTGCGAGCTTTCTTATTCGGTATGCCGTTTTGGTGTTTTAGCCAATCGGTCAACTCTTCAATTCCCATATTCATTGGACACTATTAAAATTCAAGCAGCGATTGACAACTTTCACGAAAAGGTTAAACACCTCATCGTATTCATGGCGTGTGATATATTTCCACACACAATGGTTATTGCTGTCTGGGAGAATATCTTTTAATGATACGATGTCCGAACCAGCAATAACCCTCTCTTCTTGTGGAATATCTCTTGAATATTCTACCTGGCAATAAAGCTTTTGGTCTCTTTCATTACTGATGAATACGCAAATGTCTTTACCATCAGTGGTAGTAAGCGTGACATCTGTAAGTTCGCCACGTTTACAAGGATTGAGGTTTGGAAACAAATTCCTAGTTTTATCCCTCCAGTCCTCGATAACTGGCTGTCGCAAGCGGTCTCTTAAAGCATTCATTGAGTTAATGAGATCTTGCATGTCATCAATTTTCTCTTGCAAGGATTTGATACGATCCTGTGGATTGTCGAACTTGTCAAGTTCAAACTGTGTCTTGATTAGATTGTCTAAGTTCATATTCATTTTGTTATTTATTTCACGAAGTAAAAAATAGCCCTCCAGATAGTCGATGTACTGTAGTACAGCACTATGGAGATATACATCTTTCTGGCGAATGTTTGGTAACACATCAACCTTCAGCCAGTTCAGTACATCTTCTCTGAAAGAAAGATTGATGTATCGAGAGGCGAACTCCTCTTTATATCCTCCCCAGGACTGGTCAGTTGGATCATGACCGTCAGACGGCAGATATACTACAAAAATCTTTTGTTGATTGAACCCTTTGGCGATGGTCTTGTCTATATAGCGCGATAGCTGTTCCTCCTGGTCTTGCGCATCATATACTTTGTTTTCAAAGATGATGGCATAGCCGGTCGAGCTATCCCTTAGCCAGAGGTCTATTCTCTCCTCCTCCTGTGTAAGAAGAGGATGCTTTATTTCAATGTCAGAGAATGCCGTTGAATGGGTGTGCTGCCGAATGTATTCCAACAACGATTGTAGGATTTCATATTCACCTTTAGCGTTACGGAACTGTAGTAGTTTCAACAGCACACGGCTATGGCCATTCTCATTGATATGCAATTCGTCTATGATGTTGATATGATACGGCAGGCCAAGACTTTCCCGTTTAAGTGTACTTTTGAATATGTCCACAAAGGAAAGAAGTTTCTTGTATTCTGTCAGTATCACATTATGGATAGACTGAAAAGCATCTAGTGAATTCTTTGCATTATTATCTTCCATAGGCAGTAAATTTCTTTGAATACACGTGCTATGAGTTTTACATCGTTACAATCCAAAAAGGTCCTTCCTGAATTCCTGCTCTTCTGATTGAATCATTTTACGGTGTTCGGTCTCTTCAAAATTCTGTTTCATCAAAGTAAAATAGAATTCTTTCTGCCAATTTTCATGATACCGCTCCAGGAACTTGTCCTTTTCCACCCATAAACCTTGATCTACTGCATCGGTACATGTGTCACCGAAGCAATAAGCATCGCTGTCATCCATTCCATGAAACTTAGCCAATTCGTATGCTTCAGCGTAGATAACACAAAATACCTCTTTATATTCATCATGGTAGTCTGCATAGGCATGGGCATAAGTCTCACTTTTTCCTAATGCAATCATTCTTCTGTAATCATTACAGTAAGACTCTGTGAATTCTTTCGGGTCACCAAGAATTTCGGTAAAGAGATACTTGAATCTCTTTCTGAAAAGAGGGTCGTCGCTCATAGATGCAACGTGTATATCTAATTCTTTCTCCCTTTCTTCACTATCTTCAATCGCATCATAAGCTTCACGATACGAACGATATTCTTCCATTCCAGGTATACTACACTTTGCATAGGTTTCTGCCCACACATCGCCATGTCCCTTTTCTTTTTCAGGAACAAAGTACTCCATGAACTCTTTGGAGAGACGAATACTTGCGTCGGCATTGCTCTCTTCCTCTGGATCATCTTCATCATCAGGGCAGTCTTTCTGCAGCTCTGAATAACAACGTTCTACTTCTTCCTTGAATTTATCAAAGTATTTTCCGTCAACAGCTAATTCATCAAAGGCTGTCTGTATCATATTATCCGTAAGCAACTTTTTCATAATGTAATTATTCTGAGTTTCTAAAAACACTATCAGCTGAACAGGTAGCGGCTGTGGAGATACTGAATCCATTTCTTATGCTCTTCTGTGCAGAAATGGTGAGCCAATGTTTCAAACAGCCTTTCGTAAGTAAAAGTATAGAAGGAGGATTTCCCTCTATCTGTCAGTACCCCACTATATTCGGCTGCTGCTGAATGAAAGTGAGGATTGGCGTTAGGGAATACTGTCATTGATGCGAAATGACTAATATCACCTTGCAAGACCATTGAAGCTCCGAGGATATGGTTGCGCCATATCTGACGTAGGTTATCAGAGACAAGTTCTGCCTCGCAGTTAGGGATATAGTAGCCAGAATTGTTGGTCGCCCGTGCGTAGTGCGGAGAGAGGCGGACATTTCCTTGTTCATCATGCGTATTCTTGTATTCCGTTTCTCCTATCTTATATTCACGCTCGGTATACTTCACCTCTATGCCGACAGCTCCTTTGCTGCCATCTTTGTGTCGATAAAGCACAAAGGCATCGAAGGCTGTGCCATCATTAAGATAGTCGCTTTTCGGCTGAGGGGCAAACTCAATTCTTACATCCAGCACTTCTGCGATAGAATCATTCCCCATCAGTTCATTGAAGAAAGCGCGGGTAGCTTCCTTGTTCTGTCCCTTCATCATCGGGAAGAACAGGTTGTAGGGAATATGCTCGCTGCGGAGCGCATTGTTAAGCAAGTTCAGACCAATCTTCGTGCGGTCGTCATGGTACATCTCTAAGATTTCCTTGCGGAAACCTTCATAGAAAACCAAGCCCTTCAGAGCATATTCATCTTTCAGCCATACCCCATGATGAGGACGTTCATCCCAGATGCAGGCATCACCAAACTCTTTTGCCCATTGCCTCACAATGGACTCTTGATATTGCCTTGCTTCACTCATGAACGAGGCATGGTCATGGCGTATAATTTGTGGTTTCGATACCCTTTCTTCGTTCTTTGATGAAGAAGGAAAGTTTTCATCTACAACCTCCTGACCAAAAGCGTCACTGCCATAAATAGCAGATATTATCTTTTCACCGTTCTTGTGGTATGGAGTCCTCATCAAAGTCACGCGATTCCATTTGACTCCTCTTTTCAATTCGTCAGGGAAAGGAAGTGTTCTCGTGACGATCCAATTCACCTTTCGGCAATGGCGGAAACGTGGTCTTTTGGAGTCGTAGTAGTAGTCACTTGCAACGACACCCAGCCCGACAATAGTGTCAAAATCATTTCGTGCAAGAATGAAATCACCGACTTGCATCAAGTTTGCGAATTCTGTCAAGAGTTTCATACCATCAGCAATCCGACGCCCCGGCCCGTATGCTTCTTTTAGAGCATCTTCCAACCCTCCCTTGGCATCCATGATTTCATTCAAGTCGCCCACTTCTCTTTGCCTGTTCTTCTCGTCTTCATTAAGCCCACAGGCCATGAAGCCTTCTTCTACGTTCTCCTTAAACTGGTAGGCCTTTTCGCCTGGCCAATACATCCATATACGTTTTCCCATATCGGCAAAATCTTGTTTTAGACGTTCTTATAGAATTTCTCTTGCTATCCATGCACAGGCCTCTGCATCGGCCAGTGCATGGTGGTGGTTCTCCAACTGATAACCGCAAGCAGCTGCGACGGTATGCAGCTGATGGTTCTCTAATTCAGGTAAGCATCGCCGTGAAGCAGTCAGCGTACAGAAGAATGGATAGTCGGGATAGTCCATCTGATAGACGCGGAACACTGCCTTCAGGCAGCTCTCGTCAAATGCTTTGTTGTGGGCTACGAGTGGTAATCCCTCGATAAGCGGTTCTATCTGTGCCCACACCTTCGGGAACACCGGGGCTTCCTCTGTGTCCTCACGGCAAAGTCCATGCACCTGCGTACACCAGTAGTTATAGTAGTTCGGTTCGGGCTGTATCAGCGAGTAGAATGAATTGACAATCTCACCGTCTCTCACTATCACTACGCCAACAGAGCAGACACTGGTACGCTCGTTGTTGGCGGTCTCAAAATCTATTGCTGCAAAGTCTCTCATACTATCTTCTCGTCGTACTTGTTCCACATTCGTTTCACTATTCCCGCAATCTCCTTTCGGAGCCAGTAAGGTTCCAGGACTTCAAAATCCTCGCCCTTTGACAGTACTTCCTGGTAGAAGTCGAACTCCGGACAGATGCGCAGTTGGAAGATGCTGTATTCCGGCGTGGTCTCAATCTCGTCCTGCGTGTCATGGAGCGGCAGCGAGCGAAGGTAGTTGGCCTGGCCAGCCGACACTTTCAGCTTGACCGGCTCAAGTTTCCGTTTCGTCCCAGCAATAATGCCATAGTAGTTGCTGAAAAACTCTTCTGGGGCAAAGTCCTCAGGCATCTTGAATGTCTCACCGTCCTGTTTCCATATGTTAAAGATGCGGTCGAGCGCGTAGATCATCACCTTTTCATAGTAGGGACTGAGCGCAATAAGATACCACCGTTGTTTGAACAGCTTCACACAATAGGGGTGAACATCAAAAGTAAAGCTCTCGTCTCGCCAATAACTCTGGTAGGTGATTCGTAGCGGTGTGTCCGTTTTCATTGCTTCAATGATAACGGCCAGCGATTCCTTTCCTGAAGGAATATCTTCAAGGAGGATGCGGTCTTTCAGCGACTGACTATCCATGAGCAGGTTGCTCACGGATATGGTGCTCAACAGCCAGTTTCGAAGTCCGCCACGTTTTATCTCCGCTCTATTCTCTATATAGTAATGGTAGCCACCCTTCCGCTCGCACTCGATAACAAGTCCGAACATATCCTCTGCTGCTATTTTCCATTTGTGGAAGGTTCGCAGTGGGATAGGCTTGTCATCCATGTCCTGATCCAGCCACTTCTCGTTGATTTCCTCAAACGTTATGCGACCAGCCCTATAAATGGTGTCTACCAACCATACATATTTGTTGATGAGGTTCTTTGCCATAGCAACGGTTTCTTAGTGGCTACAAAGATAGTAAAAACATGCGAAGAATTGAGGCACATGTTCCTGATTTCTTTAAATCTTTATTGATTTTTAGCAGAAATCATTTGCTCAATACCAGAATCAACCGACATTGAAATGGTTCCAGTTTCCCATCGGTGCCATATCTCCAGCTAATTACTACGTCATGATTCAATTTCTGTTCAATGAACTGATGTAGTTTGTCTATGTCATCCATTATTACGTCATTAGGGTCATGGCTGTCAATAGATAATATAAGGTAAGCATAATCCGTCAAGTCTGCTTCCTTATCCACTTGAAGCTGTCTTAATATTGAAAGCAGCGGTCTTTCGCCGTCTGAAGTGTCAGAAAGGAACTCCCAACATACTATTTCATCTGCGCTGCAAATCCTTCTTACACAATTCTTGTCTAGTGAGATTATGTCTTCCTCTGCTGCAAGAAAGGCAAATATGCTCTCAATTTCTTCGTTTCCTATTACTTGTTTCATTTTTTCAGTATTTTATGTTTTCGTCAGAATTCACGTTTACCTCCAAATTGAATTCTCGCACATATATTAAGTCATACAGGGAGAAATTGCAATGCTCATAGAGATTGTGGAACGGTTGCACAAGGTGCATGTCCTTAGACCACTCCTGGTCTAGGCCTTCATTCCAGTTGTCGCTTTCATTTTCCATGCCAATCCATTTTTCAAAGGTTTCAGTACCACTATGTAAAGGAGGATATTCCTTGCTGAAGCGTAACGGCCAGGCACAGCCGTTTTCATACAGAGGTTCAAACCCTTGGGTCAACGCATCCCAAACTTCCCTTGTTGCCTTTCTCTGAATGGGATGAAATTCTGGGTAGTTAAAGCCCAGGAATATCTTCCCTTCAACTTCAAATGCCCCTATACAGTCATTGCGATTCACATAATCGTTGTATGTTTGCATCACTCTGCGGTAGAGTTCTGCGCACGCTTGTCGCAAAGCATTATTGAACTCCGTTAGCAGGCGTTTCATGTCATCATCGTATTCATTGAGTTTCCAGAGAACATTACTTCTCAGTTTCAACATGTGTCCAATGACATGTCGTTCTTCATCGTTGTACCGACAATGCTCATTCCAAAGAGCGATGTCCTCTTCCAGCATTTTCACGCGCGGGTCATCAAATACCTTATTTATATCCATATACGTAATTATTGAGGTTTTGCTTGCAAATATAAAATGAGGATATGCCGTATTGAGGCACATGTGAATAGATTTTGTATTTCTGATATACTATTTGCGATTTTTTGTGGGATAATGAAGGGAATTGTGACGAAAACAGTCACTATCGGTCGTAAAAGTGTTAAATCAAGAGTTTGACTTTGCTTTTTTCCGATGTTCAGACAAACGCCCATATCTTTGCACACACAATTTACCAAACCATTATCCACATGAAGTATCAAAAGAAATGTTCAAGGGGAATGACATGGCTCTCGCTGGCCTTGTCATGTATCTTACTGCTGCCCTCCTGCGGCAAGCAGGAGAGCAGCCGATTCGTGTTCAATTCATCGGAAGAAGCCGTGGCCGCCTGTCACAAGGAACTTGCAGCCCTCCGGGAGATAAAGACAGCCGACATCAGCAAACTGACAACAGTCGTGGCAGACTGGCTTGTCCTGCAGGACTCAGTGTACAACTGCCTGTCAAGAGACACGACCATACAGTTGAACACGCATCTGACCACGGACTATTACACTGTCTCTGACTCCATCAGGGAAGAGCTTGTCCGTATCGCCAAGCTGCAGCCACGCTCACTGCACGACGTGACTTACCTGAAGATTCACACGGCGCAAGGACGTGAAAAGATTCATGACTCCCAGGACTTCAAGAAAGCCTGTGAGATATTCAGCGACATGGAGAAGTCAGGCCTTTACAGCGACTTGGCGGCAACGCTTACTGCCTATAACAACCTCCTTGATACCACAGATGTCTTTTCCAAGGAGAACGAGGTGGTCGCTTTCTTGGAGGAAGAGGACAGGTGCTTCCGTTCACTGATGAACTTCCTGAGTGAGGCAGGACAGAACGACCTTGCCCTTATCACGGGTAAGACAGCCCGACTGTTCGATGACCTTTACGGCAGGGTGTCGGCAGGCGGGAACAGTACCGTCAGCGAGAGGATGTCCCTTTTCCTAACGATGAGGTTCAACCGCCGCATCATACAGAACGCGGAAGCATGCATGAAGGACATCCATGGGAAGAAACGCCTGAGTGACCAGCAGAAAGACAGCTACCGATGGATGCTGATACAGCCGTTCATGTCCATCGACAGCTACTCGATGGCATCACTGACAGACCGGCAGGAGAAGGCATTGTTACACCTTGCCGACGAACTACCAACCCTCTTTGCGTGTCTCGACAACACGCCAAACAGTGACAAAGAACTCCAGAAACTGAATGAAGTCCTCTCAGACTTCTTCCTCAGTTCCTATCTGAAATCATCATTATAAACACTACAAAACAATAAGAAAGTTATGAATAACAGCAAGAAAAAGGCGTATGAGATGCGCGAGGACTTCAAGAAGTTCATCAAGGGAGAGAAGGCCATGCACGGCTACTCCGAAGAAGAGGCAGAGGCACTGGAGAATTGGCTTCAGATGCTGGTAATCAATCTCAGCAAGGCATCCGAGAATGCCCTTCACAAGTTCGTGAGAAGGACTGGGCATGCAGAGGCCTTCCTGATAGGGCTGGCACGCTTCACCAGTACCATCATTCAGAACATGGAGGATGAAGGTATTACCACCAAAGCCGGAAGTGTGTGGGACTTCTATTATCTGGCACTCCTGCCCACGGCACATGACATCGAACAACTCAGGGAAAGAAATGACAGCCAGGAAGAGGAGCTTGCCATTGCATTGATGGATCCGTCACAGAGCGTCCGGGAGATTTACAAACGATTCTTTCCAAACCTGCCAGAGAAATACAAGGACGAGTGCATGAGAGAGCTCCAGAAGACGAGAAATATATACATGGACAATCATCTCCGCTGAAGGAGGTAAGACCGTCACGCACACTTTTTCTACAATGGTAACCAACAAATATAATATAGATTATGAACGAAGAATATTTGACACAGACCATTGAGGAGTTCAGGGGCAAACTCAGGACTTACTTGTCTACTTACTTCAGGCCAGGCAACGAGAATCCTGTCATAAGAAAGGACTATGCCGAGTGTTTATTCCCGCTGACATTCCAGCAGCTGACAGAGGACATGGCGGATGAATTTACGACCTGTCTGGACTATCACATCCTGTATGCCAACAGGAGCCATGACGGCAGCGAATATCATGCCGTCCTCTACTCACGGCCTTTCGAGCATGACATGGTTGTAGTCGTCTTGGACTCCGTCCAGCACGGCCTGACAGAGAGCGTCAAGGTGCTTTTCTTTGATTCGCTCGACACGATGTACAACCACGTCAGGCAGATGTGGATCGACTCCCTTTTCATGAAGGGAGAGCTGCTGGAGGGCATTGAGCAGGAGGCGGAACTGATGCAGGACTTCTTTTAATAACTGTAACGCAATACAAAAAGATGTTATACCTCAAAATTGTACTTGCCCTGTTCCTGTCTGCCATACCCTTCCTGTTCAAGCACCTGGTTTTGCCGAGGAAGGCGTCTTCACCTGCCTGCAGGAACATGTTGTCAGCGGTTGGGGCAGCCATGCCGTTCCTCAATAGATATAGACGTAAATTATTCAATATTTCAATAAGAATATACAACGCCATGAAGCACAGCATCGAGGCGAGAAAGTTCTTCTCGCTCATCCTGCTCCTGGTGCTGCTGACCATCGCCATGGTGGACTTCAACGCATCGGCAAGCATCGCAAGGAAGGTGACAAAGGCTGCACAGGAGAGTGGCAGCCAGACTGAAGCACTGATTGGACTGTACACTGTATACTCGCCCTATCTCACCTTCCGATACGCCACACTGTTCGCTGGACTGATGATTATACCTTTCTTTTCCTTCAGGCTGACAGACAGGATCCTGACAAGGCTGTCTGGCAGCAGAAGGCTGTTCGCAGCTATGAGCACAGCAACATTGGTACTGCTGGCCATGTCCGCGTTCTGGTCTTCCGGGAGGAACATCGTCATCGTTGAGCTGCTGTTCGTCATCCTCGGTGCAGCCTACGCATACCCGAAGCTGAGACAGGGATGCAGGAACTATAAGACCCAGGCCCTGTCTGCTGACATGCTGAACAGGCTGTACAAAAGGAAGTGCAGCTTCTGACAGAACGGCATTTACACACTTGTGTACATCGGTCATGTCCAACAGCAGACTGTAATGAACGTTGTACACTCATACCCTTATAAAAAATGGAAAAGAACAATATGACATCCAACAGAATGAACAGTCCTTCGGGACAGAAAACCACCCTTGAGGTGGTCACCTCGTTTGAACTCTGGGACTATCTCCTGGACGGCCGCACTATCGCCAACCAAGCCAAAGGAGGCAAGCATCGCTTCAGCAAGGCGGAGGCATTCTTCGACCTGCTGGACCGGCAGCGCATCTCCAACTCCACCTTCGATGACGGCTACATGAACAGCAGCGTCCTGCTCCTGGCCAACGCATGGGGATGGATGCGCCCCACGGCAAAGAAATTCCTTGACAGACTTTCCGACATGGGCGTCGTCACGCTCACCCACAGGGGGAACAGCACGGTCGTCAGGATTAACAACATCGTGGGCGATGACTGCACGATGGCACCAAGCCATGAAAGGCTTGGCAACAAGATTTCAGCTGAGAAACCGGAACCCGTTCCGGGCACCGTCGCCCGTCCGCTGGCGGGCGAGGAACCTGCCGCCACTCCGTAGCGGCAGAGAGCGGTAACCAGAACTGTAAGTCCCCAGCCATGCGCTTGCGCGTATGCCTGTGCCCTGTACAGTCTGGTTATAGCCTAATATGCGGTTTTGTGTTCTGATGACCACAAAGACACGCGACGGCCGCACTTAAAAGGAGCAAGCTCCACGGCCTGATATTAGGCTCAGGGTGCCACCCTAAGAACCCATATCATACAAACTAAGCCATACCAAAGGAATGGAGAAACAACAGAAACAGGTGTGTGACATCAGAGCCGGCAAGGGCATCACGATAGCCCAGAGCAACGAGCACCTTCGCAACGGCCAGCAGTATGCCTACAACAACAAGGTATCAGGCAACATGGACCCGACAAGGGTACACCTGAACTTCGAGGTCGGCAGGGGCGGCATCGTCAAAGATGTTGACAAAGGGAAGTCCATACCCAGGCGCATCAGGGAGATACTCAAGGCGCGTGGGATAACAGACCCGAACATCGGACTGACGGCTGACGACCCCAGGCGTCGCTATACCGTGGCGAACATCATCCTTCAAGGATCAAGGGAGCGGATGCGGGAGCTTGCCTTCGGCGACCAGGAGGTGGACTACAAACGCGGTGCCGACAACTCACACGTCACACGCAACGCTGCCATAGAACAGTGGGCGGTGGACATGTACAACTTCATGTCCAGGAAATACGGTGAACAGAACATCGCAGCTTTCATTGTACACCTCGACGAGACCAACCCTCATATCCACTGTACACTGCTGCCGATAACTGAGAAGAACAGGTTCTCATACAACAGGTATTTCGGCGGGTTCAACGGCGACAAGGACAACGGCAGGCGTAACTTACTGCAGCTGCATGACGAGCTGGCCGAGGTCAACAAAAAGTACGGACTGGCACGTGGCGAGAGCGTGGCAAACACCAAGGCCAAGCACAAGTCCTACCTGCAGTGGCTGGAGGAACAGGTGGACAAGAACAATGAGACCATCGAGCAGCAGAAGAAGCTCCTCTACGACATCAACGGCGAGGTGAAGAAGGCTGAGACACGGCTGAAGGGACTGAACACCATGCTGGATAACCTGGAGAAACACAGGCTGGATGTCCTTGCGGATATTGAACTGCTCGAAAACGAGGCAGCCTCCAGTGAAACGGAGAAGGAAGAGATCGAGAAGAAACTGCTACAGCAGAAAGCCGACCTGCAGCTCACTGAGGACAAGATAGCAGAGCGCAAAGAACAGCTGCTGACGGCGACGGAACAGCTGCGCGAACTGAATCACAGGAGAGCGGAGATACAGCTGGACTATGACGACATGCAGCGTAAGATCAACAAGGAGTTGCCCACCCTTCGGGAGAAGGCATACCATGACATAGAGGCCATCGGATGGAAGATGGCGGCACAGGATGCCATAGAACGCAGCAGCCGGATGGAGGAGTTCAGGAGCGAGTTGCCGCCAGAGCTTGAAAGGAAATTTAACAACCTGTTCGACGGCTCGATGTTCGAGGCGATGGCGACTCATGCCACAGAGATGACGGCAGTGGCCTGCGCCCTGTTCCTCGGCTTTGTCGACCAGGCCACACAGTATGCCGAGAGCAATGGAGGCGGTGGAGGGCCAGGCTCCGGATGGGGACGCAAAAAGGACGAGGATGACATGGCCTTCGGCAGACGGTGCATCCTCCTCGCCAGGAATATGCTGAACCCCGGAGGGAATGGTGGCACTCAGGAACAGTCCGTTAAGAAACGCACAGGCATCAAGAGGTAAATAACTATTGGCATATATAATTCAATAAGAAAATAATTATGGAAGGAAATGTCATCAGCGAAACCATCCACCCTACGTTGGAAGAACTGGAAAAGAGGATCCAGGAAGAAGAAAAAAGACGGAAAGAATTTGACAAAGAGTACAACCGGCTCCTTGCCGAAAGAGACAAGCTCAAGCGGTCAATGTCGATTCGCTCCCTGTATGCCAGGATGCTGGCCACCATCGGACTGTGCCGTAAATCGGAGAGGGATAAGCTGCTTGCAAGGGTGAAGCAGCTCGAAAAGGAAAGGGACAGCGAGTCCGCACTCCGCGTCACGGAGATGAAACGCCTGAAAATGAACATGGCGGCGGTGGCACAACAGAAAGAGGACATGAAGGAGCTTGCTGAGAACTGGAAACAGATAAAGGCGAAATATGAGGAATACCTCGAACTGGATAGCCAGGGCAAGGTTGAAAGGCCGAAAAAGAAGTGATGCCGTCATAAATATGTTAAATCAAGAGTTTGTGCTCCGGATTTTCCCTGCCTCATAGTATAATGAGTAATTTCGCGGCGGTATCATTTCACTCATGAACAAAAAAGATTGCAAAATGAAAAAGAAACTGCTTATTGCAGCTGTCGGCATAGTGCTGGCGGCTGCCGCTCCGGCCTATGCCCAGGAGCAGGAGATTGTCATTAACGAACAGGAACTGCTGCCGCTGCCCCCAACCTATCTTGAAGGCGCACAGGAGAACGGCGAATGGAATGCGAACTGGTTCATCTGCGTCCAGGGAGGTGCCTCGGCATTTCTGGGGAAGCCTGTCGGCCATGCCGACCTCTTCGACCGCTTTACCCCACTGCTGAACGTGTCGCTCGGCAAGTGGTTCACGCCGCATGTTGGAGGACGGCTGGCCTACCAGGGGCTGAAGCTGAAGGACTGGCAGCTGGAGTCACGCTCCTACCAGAGCGTCCATGCCGACTTCCTCTACAATGTGTCATCACATTTTCGCAACGACATCGATGCGCTTCCAAGATGGGACTGCATCCCGTATGCCGGTGTAGGCATCATCAGGAACTCGTTCACCCATCACAAGCCATTCGCCATCTCATACGGCATCATCGGGCGTTACCGTCTCAACAGAAGGCTGCACCTGTCGGCAGAGCTGGGAGCCACGAACACGTTCCAGGACTATGACGGCAACGGTGCAAGCAACAGGTTCGGCGACCGGCTGCTCCATGCCTCCCTCGGCATGACCTTCACCATGGGAAAGGTAGGATGGAAACGTGTAGTGGACGCGAGGCCATACATCTACCAGAATGATGTGCTGACGAGCTATGTGGAACAGCTAAAAGATAGAAACCAGAGGCTGTCCAGACAGCACGAGCATGACATGGAGGCCCTGGCAGAACTGAAGAAGATACTGGAGATAGAAGGGCTGCTCGGCAAATACAAGCTGAAGGAACAGGATAACGCCGAAGCTGAAGGACAGTACAAGACGTACCCCCGCAATGACTACAGCGGGCTGAACTCCCTGCGGAAACGAATACGCAACAGGGGATGGGACGGCAATCCCGACAGCTACAGGCCCATGCTGAACTCACAAGCCGAAGAAACAGACAGCACCTGCATGTCTGACTACGAGCTGGCGACGGGCGGTGAGAAAAAGGCCGTGGGCTCCCCCATATTCTTCTTCTTCAGAATAGGCTCCTGTGAGATGACGGAGAAGGCACAGGTCATCAATATTGACGAGATGGCCAAGGTTGTGAAGAAGGGCGACCTCTGGATTGAGATAACAGGTGCTGCCGACAATCAGACGGGCAGCGAGCAGACAAACGACAGGCTGAGCGCCCAGCGGGCCGGTTGCATCGAAAGACTTCTGCGGGAGCGAGGAGTCCCGGAAGACCACATAATGACCAGACACGAGGGCGGTATCAGCAGATATGAGCCGTTCACCGCTAACAGAAACACCAAGGTCGTCCTATTCATCCGAAAATAATCTGAACTCCTGCATGAAACAATTTGCAGGTTATTCCATTTCATTTCTTTTCAATGAAAAAAAAGCATTATATAATATGTATGCACAATTAAATAAAGTAAGGAAAGACGGTAAAGTCATAGAAGTCATCAGGACTATCTTTGACGATGATGAGGAACTGTTGAAAAGGTTGAACTATATCAGGGAAGTTATCGACTACATCGATGACAAAAAGGGAGTAGTCATCGGAGAAGAACTACTGAAGATTGAACATTACCTCAAAACAAAATGTAAAGAAAATAGTAATTATTATGATGGCGCACCTTCTCTGACATGGTGGCCGAACATGTCATATGATGCCATCATTGTAGCATTACAGCTTATCTCTATCGTTAAGGGAATGAAAGATGAAATCCAAGCATACAAAAGGGCTGTTGATGAGTATCTTACTGATGAACAAAAGATTCCAGTCCTCAAAAAGGTCTTGGAGACTCTGACACAGGAATAATAGTTGATTATGGCACTAAGAAAATACACAAACCCGCGAGACCTCGACCTTTCACCAGGCCTGCAGGACGTGCTTCGCAGGAACGGGATGCAGGCACACATGGCCATGCAGCCCAACGGACAGATGCAGCTCATCGTACTGGGACATGACTCCCCGGCCATCACTTACAACCTGAACGACCGTCAGGTGGAGGACCTGATGGGATGGGGTTCTAACTATGTCAACAAGAAAGCTTACAACACGTTCACGTCCATCGTCAAGAATGACTTCTACATGTCGGACAACTTCGTGTCGGCAAGGAACGCCTTCGGACGTGTGGCGATGGGACTGCACGGCTACCGCCTCGGCTCAGGCGAGTATGGCATACCGTACTACCGCCCTTTCAGCCGCTCAGGACGCGGCTGGGGCGGCGACTTCATCGGATGGGAGCCGGGATGGCACATGCGGCGCATCAGCGGAAGGACATTCATGGCCGGAGGCGGGATCATGACACCCGTAAGGCCTGACGGACGTGTAAAACCGGGGGAGCTGAACGCCGGTGGGTACGGCTTCTACTACAAGGGGCAGCAGCGGGAGACACGGCAGGAAGTGCTCGACGACATCCTCGTCGACGGGCGCATACAGCCGGTCAGGACGGCACCACGGCCGCAGGGACAGGCCATACCCTACTCCGAGAGAATCTGGGAGGGTGAAACAAACGGCTTCACCAACGAGAAATTCCAGGAGGTGCTCACTTCCCATGGCATCATCGTCGATGCCGAGAACAAGACGCTGACCATCCAGTCCGCTCAGTTCCCGATGGACATGCGGTATGACCTCACGGACGAGGAGGTGAAGAAGTTGACGGCCAACGGCGTGGGCTACCCCAACGGGGTGTCCGTGGCAGACAGGCTCGCAGTCATCAACAACAGGATCATGAATGAGACAAGGGACTTCCAGAATCCCATCACCATGGAAATGCTGGAGTCCAGGGAGCTGGTGAGCCTCGAACTGACGGACGAAGCTCGGCAAAGCCCGCAGATAGCAGCCTTCTTCGAGCAGCAGCAGCGCTATGAAGAGAACCAGAGAATGATGGCAGAGAGGGAGGAGGCAACGCGGCTTCAGCAGGAACGCTCCGCAAGGATAGCCGCTGACCCCTGCGCCATCGACGGACTGGCCATTCATGACATCCTTGGAGACAAGGGGTGGTTCCAGCCTGTCAATAACGGACGGGAAATGGTGGTCGGAGTCATCAGCGTCCACGACGCTGAGGAGAACAAGGCTGCCGAATGGATGAGCGGATACAACCTTGACCGATTCAATGAGGTTATCCGCGGCCAGTATTTTGTTGACAGGGAGAACAAATGTGTCTCATACACATACACCGACCCTGGCACAAACGAGGAAAGGGAACACCGTGTATCGCTCAATGACGAACAGCTGAGAATACTGGCGGCTGACTCCTGGGATGAAGCAACATTCAAAGACAGAATGGCCGTCCTGAAAGATGTGGTGACGTCGGAAAACCCGAACCGAAACAACCAGCGTGAAGTGGAAGCATATTGGGACGAAAACGCCGGAAGGCAGCTCATGGAGGCAGAGGAACAGGCAGAACAGCGGTTCATGGAATCCAATGAGGGAAGCTATACCATGTCAGCTGTCATCAACGGCGAGATCGTTTCCCATACCATCTCGAAGAAAGACTACGACAAGTTCCTTGCGCTCGACGATGCCCACCGCCTGAAGCTGTTCGACAAGATATTCTCAGAGGTGGAGATAAAGAACTCCAACGGGCAGAGCCGCTATGATGACATGTACCTCGGCAGGGATGGCAACGTCATGGTGCGGGACGGCATGGACATCGGACATGCAGTGTCGAACACCGTGGACGGAGCCGCGCTGCAGGATTTCAAGGAACACAAGGGCTTTTACCGCGAGATAGCGCATGGCCGCGAGGTGGAGGTCGGCGAGATACGTGTGGACAGGGAGGTGGACGGCAAATACAAGATGACCGCCGTCATCGACGGACAGTCCGTCACACATGAGATAACACAGAAGCAGTATGACAAGTTCCTGGCCGTGGATGACTACCAGCGCATGAAGCTCTTCTCGAAGATATTCGACGAGGTGGACATCAAGACAAGACCGGGAGAAGGAACGAACATCGGAGCGGCCATCCTTGCCGCCCTCGTGGCAACGGGAGAGGTGTTGGCAGACCCGCTGATGCGTCATGGCCCGGGGCCTGAGATATACAGGAACCGCATGCCCGGGACGGTCTATTACAAGCCAGGCGTGGTGTCACCGGCAGAGGTGGCTGCCGCCAATTTCGAGGGCATGGACCGCCCGCAGAGACCTGACTACAGTGAAGGGCGCGGCATGGGTATGTAGCTATTTAATTATTGAAACAAATAGTCCTATAATCAAATATGGGAGCTTTCAATACCATACAACTGAGGCCGCACCTGCTTCAATACTTCATCAACGAATGGTGGTACGCGCTGCTGTGCATCGCGTCATTCGCCATCGCAGGGATGGACATGGTGGAGAGCAGTACCGTACATAGGCTGATGACATGCTTCGGAATCATGCTGGTGCTGTACCTGGCATACCAGTTCGTCTACCTGTTGCGGATGAAGTATATAGTGACGGAGGAACAGCTGATATTCCTGCACGGCGTGTTCCAGCACTCAACGGACTACATGGAGCTGTACCGCGTGGTGGACTACCAGCAGAACAGGTCATTGCTGCAGCAGCTGCTTGGCCTGAAGACGGTCACCATCCTCTCCGGCGACAGGAACATGATGCGGCTTGACATCATCGGGGTCAGCGAGGACGAGAGCATCGTCAGCGAGATACGAAAGCGAGTTGAATACAACAAACGAATGAAGAGCATCTATGAAATCACAAACCGTTTCTAAGAAAGGCGTGGCTGTCATCATGGCGGCATGTGCCCTGTTCTCTGTGACACGGGCTTCTGCACAGGTCACACAGAGCAACCCGCTGCAGTATGTGGAGATTGAGACCGGCCACAGGAACATCAATGACCAGGTGAACAGGCAGACAAGGGCACAGGAGAAGACGGGACTGCTGCAGGCCACCATCTCAGGCGAGTTCACGAAGATCAAGCAGTGGGAAGGGAAATACAACTCCTACCTGAAGACGGCACGCGGCTATGCCGAGGCGATACAGGCAGGGACATCCCTGTATGCGGAGGGCGTAGAGACACTGCGCCATATCCATGAGATAAGGAAGGCCGTGGCCGCCAACCCGCAGGGCATCGGCGCATCTGTTGCCATGAACAACATCTACGTTGAGACGGCGGCAGAGCTGATAAGGACATACCGGCTCCTGAAAGTGTCCGTAGCACTCGGCACCAAGGAGAACATGCTGACGGGGGCTGAGCGCACGGAGTTGCTGTGGAACCTGAACGACGCCCTCGACCAGCTGAACAAAAAGCTGCGTCAGCTGGCAGTGAGCATCGCCTTCTACAACCTCGGCGACGTTTGGAAGAACGCGACGGCTGGGATGGTGGAGCGCACGCATGGGCAGGTGGCGGCAGATGCCATCGACAGATGGAAAAGGGCACAGAGAGTATATGCCATTCTTGACGACTAAAAAAGAAAGACAATGAGATACAGAAGCATTATCATCCTGATACTTGCGGCCTCCCTGATGGTATTCAGAGTCTCCACGGCATACGCCTACGGTGTCGATCCTGTCCGTGCGGCCATGATTGACCAGTATTCCAAACAGGCAAAGAAGGCACTGGAGGCACAGAACAGGGCACAGGCACTGATGACGACGGGACATCTGTGGATGCAGACGGAAATAGAGGCCACGACCAACTTCCAGCGGGAGTTCAACGAATACCTCGACAAGTTCCATGACATCCTCGGATTCGCAGCAGAGATATACGGCATCTACTATGAGGTGACACAAATCTCAAAGAACGTGTCCGAGCTGAACAGTGTGGTGTCCTCCTACCCCGCCAATGCGCTGGCAGTGGCCTTCCACACCAGGCGCAATGTGGTTTACCGAAACATCATCATCAATGGTGTAAGTATCGTCATGGACATCAAGACGCTGTGCTTCGACAGCTCGAAGATGACGGAGCAGGAGAAGAACGAGATGATCACCAACATCAGGCCGAAGCTGCGGGCGATGAACAGACAGCTGCGTGCCCTGGGGCTGGCCATCAGGTACACGACATTCCTGGACGTGTGGAACGAGATAACGGACAGGGCACGGAGCTACGGCGACATCGACAAGAGAGAAATCATTGAGCGATGCATGAGGGACTGGAAGAACAACGCGAACAAATAGCAGAAGACAATCATGGAAGAGACTCAGGGACAACAGGCGATATACAAGCTGCTACGCTTCTCCATCTACTTTCTCGTACTGGTGGAGTTTTTCGTGTACGTCATCACACCGGAGGAGATGGATGCCTTCGGCGGTATCATAGCGGACATCCATGAGAGGGTGTCGCGCTTCTTCATCTACCAGAAGGGACATCTCCCTTACAGTAAGCTGATGACAGCCGTCATCATCCTCATCACCTCCCTCGGCACCAAGGCAAAGAAGGACGTGAACTTCGATTCACGGTACCAGGTGTACTGGCCGCTGGCCATCGGCTTCGTACTCGTCATATCGTCGATATTCCTCTATAACTATACATTCAAACCGACATTCTATCACATCAATGCCAACGTTTGGGTGTATGTCATCTTCACGCTGATAGGAACGCCCCTCATCCACCTCGCCCTCGACAACATGACCAAGCACATCAAGGGCGGATTCATGAAGGACAGGTTCAACTTCGAGAACGAGAGCTTCGAGCAGTGCGAGGAGAAGCAAGAGACAAAGTACAGCGTGAATATCCCCATGCGCTACTACTACAAGGGAAAGTTCCGTCACGGATGGGTGAATATCATCAACCCTTTCCGTGGCACATGGGTAGTAGGAACGCCCGGTTCCGGTAAGACGTTTTCCGTCATCGAGCCGTTCATCAGGCAACATTCAGCGAAAGGCTTTTCAATGGTTGTCTACGACTACAAGTTCCCGACGCTGGCGACGAAGCTCTACTGGCACTACCAGAAGAACAAGAAGGAGGGAAAGACGCCGCCGGGATGCACGTTCAACATGATCAACTTCGTCAACGTGGAATACAGCCGTCGCGTGAATCCCATACAGCAGAAGTACATCAGCAACCTGGCAGCGGCACAGGAAACGGCAGAGACATTGATAGACTCCCTGCAGAAGGGAAAGAAGGAAGGTGGTGGCGGCAGCGACCAGTTCTTCCAGACATCAGCCGTCAACTTCCTCGCCGCGTGCATCTACTTCTTCATCAACTACAAGAAACTGCCCTATGATGCCGTAGGTAATATGCTCTTCCCGGAATATGAGGAAGACCCTGAGACACACCACAAGAAGCTGACAGGCCGTGTCTACAAGACAGAAGAAGGCAGAAAGGCAAAGAATCCGTCAGACCTGGTGGAACCCGCATGTTGGCTTGGGAAATACTCCGACATGCCGCATGTGCTTTCATTCCTCAACCATGACTACACGGAGATATTCGAAGTGCTGCGTACAGACCCGGAGGTGTACCCACTGCTCGGCCCGTTCATGACGGCCTTCGAGAACAAGGCGATGGAACAGTTGGAAGGTATGATAGGCACACTGCGCGTGCAGACCTCACGACTGTCGACCAAGGAGTCCTATTGGATATTCCACCGCGACGGTGATGACTTCGACCTGAAGGTCAGCGACCCGGCACACCCCTCCTACCTCCTCATTGCCAATGACCCGGAGATGGAAAGCATCATCGGCGCTCTGAATGCCCTTATCCTGAACCGACTGGTCACCCGAGTGAACAGCGGACAGGGCAAGAACGTCCCCGTCTCTATCATCGTAGATGAGCTGCCCACGCTGTTCTTCTACAAGATTGACCGTCTGATAGGCACGGCACGTTCC
>JAEEGF010751676.1_pt1 | contig 27623 bp, 22 predicted proteins | sample 9134171 | NCBI WGS metagenome assembly JAEEGF01 (sample SAMN16246542, study PRJNA631951) | gut metagenome | biome: gut microbiome; feature: rumen; material: AP-attached | host: Bos | place: Iran: Karaj | collected 2018-10 | reverse complement strand
GGCAATGATATAGCAGTTGACCCTTTGCAGAAAGGATTTATGCGCAGCCATCCCCTCCCTTCAAGGGGAGGGGCAGGGGTGGGGTCTGTAATGTCAGTAATGTTCTTTGCTGCCACTCCTTCGCTGCCACTTCTTTGCAGCCCAGTCTTCGCTGAAACTTCTTCGCCCACACTCTTCGCTGACAGGATATTACTGATATTACAGACCCCACCCCTAACCCCTCCCCTTGAAGGGAGGGGATGGCTGCGCATGAATAGGTCAACTGCTATATCATTGCTTTATTTGATGGTCACCTGCGTGGCGCCATAGCCATACTCTTGGAAGGAGGCATCCTGCCAGGTGTATTGCTTGTAGCGATACTGCAGCTCGTTGAGGAGGGCCTTGCGCAGCACGCCTTCACCCTTGCCATGAATGAAGATGATGCGTGTGCCGCGCTTCTTCTCGTAGTTTTTCAGAGTGCGGCGGAACACGTCGAGCTGGTGGTTGAGAATGTCGGTGGGTGTCATGCCGGTGGTGTCGTCGAGGAGTGCATCGACATGGAGGTCAACGACAAGGGTAGAAGGACCACGGCCGGCAGAATCGCCCTGAGAGGAAGGGGGCGCCGACACTTTCTTGTCTGCCCCCGCCACTTCTTTTACTGGGAGTGTCTGAAGGTTCTTCGGGTCAACAAAGAGAGGCTTGGTCACCCTGTCGTGCTCCACGATGGGATAGACCAGCGCAGGCTGCTCAAAGAAATCGCTCTCCTGGAAGGTGTGCAGCTTGAAGAACTTGACGCCGTCGATGCGCAGCTGCACGTCGATGGCTGGCTTCAGCAGGAAGGGCTTTTCGCGCTTATAGGCAACGAGTTGCACGGCGACACGCTCCATCGTGCCTAAGTCCTCACGGCCAAACTCCTCGATGAAGAGCTTGGTGTTAGGCTCCACCTCGTCCGTAAAGCACAGCGTCCAGGCAGTGCCCTCGGCCTTGAGGTAAGTGAAGCGCATGTAATAGTTGGAGTCGTTGACAAAGAAAGCCTCGAAACGGGTGCGCGACAGCTCCTTGACATCGATGGGCACGAAAGCGAGGTAGGCCGACAGCTGCTCGCCACCCTTGCGCTCTTCGGGCATAGGCTTGAAGGTCACGGGGCGGTCGGCAGGCTCGGTCTCGCGCTCCTGCGCCTTCTGCTTCGCCTGCTGCTGTTGCTTTACCTCAACGACATGGCTGGTGTCATAGTTCTCGTTGCCTACCACCACCACCTCATGCAGCATCATCGGCACCTGGAAGCCGTCCTCGTCTTCCACCAGTACGATGTTCTTTCCTTGGAAGCCGGCCACACGGCCTCCGCCTTTTTCACTCAGAAATCTTACTTGATCGCCTATCTTCATAAATCGTTATATTTTTTATATGTGTTATGGAGTTAAAGGAGTTAAGGGAGTTAAAGGAGTTAAAGACAAATGACTCTCCGTGAAAAGGCTTTGCCTCTGTGGTTGAGATCCATAGCAAAGCTATTGTCTTTAACTCCCTTAACTCTTTTAACTCCAATAAATCCATTGCAAAGCTATTGTCTTTAACTCCTTTAACTCCAATAAATCCATTGCAAAGCTATTGTCTTTAACTCCTTTAACTCCCTTAACTCCTTTAACTCCCTTAACTCCTTTAACTCCCTTAACTCCTTTAACTCCCTTAACTCCTTTAACTCCTCATTCATAACATCCCTTACCGACAGCCGTTGAAAGAGAATCTAGGTGGAAGTCGTAGATGAGGTTCTGCTCGTCGATGAGACGGAAGTGCTGCTTTCCTTGGATGCTGTCCTTTGCCGTCTCCCACATGATGTTCTTGCAGTTGACGGTGTCCTCCAGCACCGGGGTGCGCAGCAGGGTGTTGTCGAAACTGTAGGTAAAGGCGGTGAGGCTGTCGCCCTCAAGTGCCTGCCCCATCACCACGTCGTCATCATAGCCTGTCACAATGCTGTTGGTCATCGTCATGGCATGCAGCGGATAAGCTGACTCACCGTAGAAGTTGGCAAAGCGCAGGGCGGCGCCACGCCCTCCGGGGAAGGGATAGAACTGCGCCACGGTGCAGTGGTCCATGACGGCAGCACCACCATAGAACGCCAGACAATCGCCGGCGCTGTTGGTAAACTGGCAACGCAACAGTCCCACCCATGAGTTGAAGGCCAAAAGGCCGTGGCCGGCGCTGTTGTGCACCACAGAGCGCTCCATATAAAGGCGCTGACGGTCGGAGGGGAAAGTCGTGGAATCGCAAACAATGCCACTCTCTGCGTTGCGTATCTCTGTGGCTATCAGCTCATTCTCAAATGACGAAGGAAAGAAGCGCAGGCCGCGCCACTGGCCGCTGACGCGGTCGTAGGGCAAGTAGTCGAACATGTGGTCGAGACGGTCGCCGCGCATCACTACACTGTCGGTGATGAGCGTGCCGTAAACATCGATACCAGCCTTGTCGTGGAAAAAAAGGGTGGTGTTGCGCAAGTTCAGCGTGACGGCACTGTCTACACGCAGTCCCCGTCGGATGACCAGAGGCTGGCTGCACTCAATGATGGAGTCACTACTGACGACGATGCTGTCGCAGAGCAAGGCATCCCAGGCAAAGGCACGAAGGACGACACGCTGCTGGATGCCGCTTTCCAAGAGGAACACCAAGTCGTCCTCCACCAGCTGCGGCGTCGGCTGCTGGTTGTGGGGCGCGGTGAACTCCACAAAGACACGGAGGCTGTCGCCGCTGCGCACCTCAAGGTCGGTGACCACGGCGCCAAGGGCGTTGTCGAGATAGGAGCCATCAACGTTGACACGGAAGCCGGTCTGATTGCCCTGACGAAGGCGCACGCTCTGCAGATGCAGGCCACGGCTGCCGCGGTTGTACACCCAGAAGTCGTAGGTTCGGGAACCCACAGTACTGAACACAGTGTCCATCTTCACCGAGTCGGTGGAGAAAGACAGAGTGACCGTTGGCGAGGCAGTGAACTTGTCGTCGTCGGAACAGGACGCGAGGCTTGCCACAAGAAACGCCAAGAAAAGAAAAAGTCTTGTCATCACATAGAAAGAACGTGAAAACGGACGATTTATTTTGTGGAAGCGTGTTTTTCTACTCAGTCCATGCGGCTGCGATAGTCGGCATAGTCATAACGGCGCAGCAGCTCACGGCTGCCGTCGGCATGAAGCATGACAATGGCAGGATGCGTGATGCCGTTGAACATGTTGGTCTTCACGGTGGTGTAGTGTATCATGTCCTCGAAGATGACCTCCTCACCTATCTGCAACTCATGGTCAAAGGCCCACGAAGACATATAGTCGCCGCTCAGACAACTGTTGCCGCCCAAACGGTAAATCCATTGAGCATCCTGGTCTTCCGTTTCTCTGAGCGCAGCAGGTGGCTCAATGGTCTTGGCACCGCGCACTTCGGGGAAGTAGGGCATCTCCAGACAGTCGGGCATGTGGCAGGTGAAGCTGACGTCGAGGATGGCAGTGCGTATGCCCTTATCCTCCACAATGTCAACAACATGACTCACCAGCGGGCCTGTCTGCCAGGCAAAGGCGCTACCAGGCTCGAGGATGATGCGCAGCCAGGGATAGCGCTCGTGCAGCCCCTGCAGCAGGGCGATGAGCAGCTCGACGTCATAGTCCTTGCGCGTCATCAGATGACCGCCGCCCAGGTTCAGCCACTTTAACTGCGGAAACCAGCGGCTGAACTTCTCCTCGATATGCACAAGGGTGCGCGCCAGCACATCGGCACCGCTCTCGCAATGGCAATGGCAGTGGAAGCCCTCCAAATCGGCGGGCAACGTGGACGGCAGTTTCGCAGCTGACACGCCAAAGCGGGTACCGGGAGCACAGGGATTATAGAGCAACGTCTCTACCTCGCTGTATTCGGGATTGACACGCAGGCCGAGGCTCACTGCAGGGTTGTCGGCAAGGACGCGCTGGTGGTAGCGCTCATACTGAGAAAGGGAATTGAAGGTGAGGTGGCTGCTGCAACGGGCCATCTCATCTATCTCGTCATCGGTGTAGGCAGGCGAATAGGTGTGTGCCGGAGCACCAAACTCCTCGCGGGCTAAACGGGCTTCGCTCAGAGAGCTGGCCGTCGTGCTGCCGATGTATTCACGGAAGATGGGGAACGTCTTCCACAGGGCAAAGGCCTTGAAGGCAAGGATAATCTCAACGTCAGCACGCTTGGCCACATCGGCTATCAAAGCTAAGTTGCGGCGGAGCTTCTGCTCCTCAATCATATAGTAAGGACCCATCTGTTTTCTCTTCAATAATTAATAGACTCGCGGCCCGAAGATGTCGGTGCCGATACGTACCATGGTGGAGCCATGCTTCACCGCAATGGGATAATCGGCGCTCATGCCCCACGACCGCTCGCAGAAGGCTTCATCGTCGGCAAAGTACTGCTGCTTCACTTCTTCGAAGAGGCGACGGCCTGTCTCAAACTCGGCGGCTATCTGTTGCTCGTCGTCCACATTGCTGGCCATCATCATCAGACCGCAGATGCGCACATGGCTCAGCTGCCGCCAATCACCATCGCTGAGCAACTGCCGCAGGGCATCGGGCGTGAGGCCGTATTTCGTCGTTTCCTTAGCTATGTGGAGCTCGAGGAGCACCTTCACTACCCTACCCGACTTTGCAGCCTGCTTCTCTATCTCACGCAACAGCTTGAGGGAGTCAACAGACTGAATCATCGTGATATAGGGCACGATATATTTTACCTTGTTGGTCTGCAGATGCCCGATGAAATGCCACTCGATGTCCTTGGGCAGCTCGTCGTGCTTCTGGCGCAGTTCCTGCTCATGGCTCTCGCCGAACACACGCTGGCCCTCCTCGTAGGCTGACATGATATAGTCTGCAGGATGATATTTGCTGATGGCAACAAGGCGGATGCCCTCAGGCAACTCACCAAGAACTTTCAACAGGTTTTCCTTTACTGGAAACATTTTACCAAGGGATTATTAAGACCTTATCTTTCGGAAGTAAAACATGAAGTTAAATTGGAAGTTAATTCGCTACGCTCATGGAAGTAAAAGAGGGAGTAAAATTGGACGATAAACCATCCGCATGGGTTTCTTTCTATGCAAAAACTGTTGTTTTTTGTTCCGAATGCTGGCAGTGCAATAACTATTGTCCTATTTAACTTCCATTTTAACTTCCATTTTAACTTCCGTTTTAACTTCCTATTTAACTTCCTATTTAACTTCCGAAGCTTGATTTATGACTCGAATTCAGGCTTGTCCTCCTCCTCTTTCTTCTTATACTCGAAGACATCTATGAGTGTGGTCTCGGCAACGGCTGCAATGACATAGTCTATCATCGTGCCACCCATCACCTCGTCGAGGTTCTTCACTGCACCGTTGAGTGTGCCGGCCTGCACCAGGTAATTGGCGTTGGAGCGCTTCTCCTTCTCAGTCTTCTCGTCGATGGTGATGAACTGCAGCTTGGCCTTGTACCAGCGGTCAGCCAGTTCCTCATCGCTGAAGAAAATTTCCTTATAGGTGGCGCGCTTGATGTCGTTTACTTCAAACTCACCGCTGATATACGACGACATCTCCTCCAAGATGCGCTTCTCGGCCTCAGTAAAAGAGAGGGCGTCGACGACGTATGACTCTGTGATTTTCTTTTGGAGGCCATCTTCCATGGTCTTCTCGTATTTGATTTTACATTCAAACCAAAGGGCTGTTCTGCTTCTCATTTTTTATATTTTTTGATTATTCTTCATCCTGTTTTGTCTGTGCTCCGTTACGCTTCACGTTCTCCTGCAGCTCAACCTGCAACTGTGAGATAATCTGCGAAGCCATGCTGCCAGCATCTTCAGCGCTGATGCCAGTCTCTTTGCTCAGTTCGGTAGCATAGTTGTAGAGTTCGTCCATCACCTTCTGACTCTGCCCGACGTAGTCGCTCTCGGTTGTCTCGTTTCCCTGACTGCCATAGATAGTGCCGAGCTGCGTCCTAGCTTTCTGCTCAAAGCGACGGCGGAAGATGGAGTTGAGCTGCTCGTTGACACGGATAGAGTCGGAAAGCATCTTCACCTCCTCATCGGTCATGGGAGCAATGGAGTCCAGATAAACGGCAATCTCTGGGTCGGTATACGGTGCTTGGTCATCCACAAACTCATCTTCGTAGACTTCAGAGAAAGGATCGCTCTTCGCCTTCACACCATTGTCATCGATAAACTCCACCGTGCTCGGCTCACTGATGAGACTGAAAAAGACGGCAACGACGACGCCAACAACGGCACAAGCCGCCGCCACCAGCCAAAGAGAGCGCCGTGTGCTGCGCTTATGCCTGATGCAACTGCGCATTTCAGCTACACTGGCATAACGCTCGTCGGGAGCTTCGGAAGTGGCTTTCTTCACCACACCCTTATATTCATATCCCAGACCGCTGCTTTCTAAAAGATGCTCAATGAAGCGGCCCAAGGCATAAACATCACTTCGCTCATCGGCCTTCGCATCGTTGAGCACCTCGGGAGCCACATCGTCCTCAAAGCCCTGATACAGCAGGCGTTGATCCTTTATGGCAAGGAAAGAGGAACCATGACATAAGAGCAGGGGTTTGTTCTCGCCTTTGCGTACAAAAATAGTTTGAAGCGAGTAACACAAGTGATAGATGCCAAGCTCATGCAGATGCTCAGTCAAGTCCATCACAGCATTGATAGTGTCTTCCACGAAACCCTTCTGAGCCACAATCGCTGGCTGGGAGGACAGCAGCTGCGCAAGCGTCATGTAACTGCCCGGCTGCAGGTCTATCTCATAGATGCCACCACTGTCCTCATGCAGCTCATATTTCAGCTGATGAGCATTGCCGATGTTCTTGATACTCTGCTGGTCTTTGCGCAGTCCCTCGGCGAAGAAGAGACTGTCAGCGAGATCGGACCGCAACTCCACCACATAGCGGTATTTGCGATCAATCTGCTTTCGGTAGAAGTCACCGAAAGGCATCGCATAACGCCTCACTGCCACAGCATCCTGTGAGTTAAGCATTTCTTCGTAATTCATACTCATGGTTTTGAATGGGCAAAATTACGCAATTCTTCCCACGTCTGCAAATATTTTCCATAGATTTTTGGTTCTTCCGCTATTTTTCCAATTGGTCGGGCCTTTTTCTTGAATCCCAGTCTTGACACCATCACTGCGTCGTTCACGCGGGAAACTGGCGAAAATTGTACAAAGCCTCTGTACACTGTGTACACAGGCTTTGTACAGAGTGTACAGAGGCTCTGTACACTTTTAATAGTCCTTTGCTTTTCTTGGCCGTCGCCATTCTGGCATTTTCAAATGAGCGGCATCCCCAGGCGTCGGCACTCCTGCCGCATGTCGTCGGGCCAGATGCTGGCCTGAATCTCGCCGATGTGGGCTTTATGCAGCAGCACCATGCACAGACGGCTCTGGCCAATGCCACCGCCGATGCTGAGCGGCAGACGGTCCTGCAACAGCTGCTGGTGGAAGTACAGCTCCTGACGGCTCTCCTGTCCCTCCAGCTTCAGCTGGCGCAACAGGCTTTCCTTGTCTACACGGATGCCCATCGACGACAACTCGATAGAGCGCCCCAGCACGGGATACCAGATGAGAATGTCGCCATTGAGTCCCTTCTGCCCGTTCTCTGCCACTGAGCTCCAGTCATCATAGTCAGGAGCACGCCCGTCGTGCTTCTCGCCATTGCTCAGCACACCGCCGATGCCAATGATGAAGACTGCGCCATAGGCCTCGCAAATGGCATCCTCGCGCTCCTTCGGAGTCTTGTTAGGATACATCCGCAGCAGTTCCTCAGCATGGATGAAATGAATCTTCTCCGGCAGGAAGGCCTGCAGCTGCGGATAGGTCTCGCAGGTGAGATACTCTGTTCGGCGGATGGCGGCATAGATGCGCTCCACGACATTACGCAGGAAGGCCAGTGTGCGGTCTTCGCGGGCAATGACAGCCTCCCAGTCCCACTGGTCCACATAGAGCGAGTGCAGGTTGTCGAGTTCTTCGTCGGCACGGATGGCATTCATATCTGTATAGACGCCATAGCCACGCTCTATCTTGTACTCTGCCAGGGTGAGGCGCTTCCACTTGGCCAGCGAGTGCACCACCTCGGCACGGGCATCGCCCAAGTCCTTGATGGGAAAGCTGACGGGACGCTCCACGCCGTTCAGGTCGTCGTTGATGCCTAAGCCCTTCAGCACGAACAGCGGTGCAGTGACACGGCGCAGCCGCAACTCAGTGCTGAGGTTTTGCTGAAAGAACTCCTTGATGAGCTTGATGCCCAGCTCAGTCTGGCGCAGGTCAAGCAGACTTTTGTAGTTGATGGGGGTGATTACCTTACTCATATCTTTTTACCTTGTGGTTTTTCTCTTTTTGGAGGCGCAAAGGTACAAATAAACAACGAAACACCAAACTTTTTACGAAATTATTTTGCAAAAAGTAAGCAAATCTTGAATTATGCTAACATTTTGCATTTGAAGGCAAGCTGGAAACGGCCCCCTTTTGAGGAGTTAAAGGAGTTAAAGGAGTTAAAGGAGTTTTTGGGTCTTGGGGGAGTTAAAGGAGTTAAGGGAGTTAAAGGAGTTAAAGACAATAGCTTTGCAATGGATTAATTGGAGTTAAAGGAGTTTTTGGGTTTTGGGGGAGTTAAAGGAGTTAAGGGAGTTAAAGACAATAGCTTTGCAATGGATTAATTGGAGTTAAAGGAGTTTTTGGGTCTTGGGGGAGTTAAAGGAGTTAAGGGAGTTAAAGGAGTTAAAGACAATAGCTTTGCAATAGATTTCAGCCCTAAGAGAAAGCTTTTCATGGAAGAGTCATTTGTCTTTAACTCCTTTAACTCCTTTAACTCCTTTAACTCCAAAAAAGTCCTTTAACTCCAAAATAGTCCTTTAACTCCAAAAAAGTCCTTTAACTCCAAAAAAGTCCTTTATCTCCCAAAAAGTCCCCAAAAACTCCTGAAAACTGAGCGAACGCTAAACTTGAATTAGTGAGAAAAAAACACGGACTTTTGCTAATCTTTTATTTTTCTTTTTCGAGGATGTGAAATATTAGAAAAAAAACAGTAACTTTGCAGCAAAATGTTTACTGACAACATACGCATCAACAATAACTATCTATAACATGAAAAGACTATCATTTTTCTTACTGGTTCTTTTGGTCGGATGGACAAGCCTCACTGCTCAGCGCTCCACCGACATGCTTGACCGCGGCCTCGTGGCAGTGCCTTCAGGCTCCGGCTCCTTCGTCAGCTGGCGTATCTTCGGCGAGGAATACTACGACACGCAGTACAACCTCTATCGCGACGGCGTGAAGATAGCTGGGCCGCTCAACGTCTCCAACTATACCGACGCCGGCGGCAAGGCAGGCGCTAAGTATCAAGTGGCCGCCGTGGTGCGCGGCGTGGAACAGGAGAAATGTGCCGAAGTGACACGCCTCGGACAACAGTACATCCAGTTTGCCGTGAAGCCCGTGACAAGTCGCAGCGGCAGCAACATCACCAACGACTACAGCATCAATGACATCGCATTAGCCGATGTCGACGGCGACGGCGTGTCGGAATTCATCATGAAGCGTAACTACGTGGATGGCAGCTCGGTAAATGCCACAGCCTTTAATCTGCTGGAATGTTACAACATCAAAGGTGACAGACTGTGGTACATCGATTTAGGCCCCAACATGGTGAGCGGACCCGACGAGCAGTATGATGCCGTAGGATACGACTGGGACGGAGACGGAAAGGCCGAAATACTCATGCGAGGAGCCGATAACATGATCATCTACCACGCCGACGGCACAAAGACGGAAATAGGCAACATGAACGTCAACACGCGCAACACAGTGCTCCAGACGGCAAACATGACCTATACAAACACTGGAGCGGAATATCTGCTCTACCTCGAGGGAGCAACAGGCAAGCCCTACCCCATCGGCAACAACGGCCAGCTGTGGATGACCTATCCGCTGCCGCGAGGCAATGCCGACGACTGGGGTGATGGATACGGACACCGCTCAACAAAGCACTACTTCGGAGCACCATTCCTCGACGGACGGCACCCCTTCATATTCCTCGGACGCGGATGCTATACACGCCACATGATGAAGGCATTCTCCGTCAATCCCGAGACACACCAGCTGAAGCTCTACTGGTCGTGGGAGAACAACAACGGATGGGGTGACCCCTGGTATGGCAACGGCTATCACAACTACGGTATTGCCGATGTCGACTGGGACGGACGCGACGAGATATGCTTCGGCTCAATGGTCATCGACGACAACGGAAAGGGTCTGTCAACAACGGGACTCGGACACGGAGACGCACAGCACTGCTCCGACTTCGACCCCTACCGGCACGGGCAGGAAATCTTTGCATGCAACGAGGACGAACCGGCCATGAACTACCGCGATGCCACTACGTCGAAGATTTACTATCGGCTGCAGTCAACGGGCGATGACGGACGCGCACTGTGCGGAAACTTCTCCAACGCCTATCCCGGTGCCATCGGACACAGCTCGCAGTCGGGAACCATCTCATGCGTAGCAGACAAAGTCATCACAGGAGGACCAACAGGATTCACCAACAACTGGCGTATCTACTGGGACGGTGACCTCCTCGAGGAAGGACTCGACGGAGCCAGCTCCAGAGAAGGAGCAGCACGGGTGTTCAAGGCCGATGGAACAGTTGTATTCACTGCCGACGGCACTGCCAACTGCAACTGGACAAAGAACACGCCATCGGCAGCAGGAGATGTCATCGGAGACTGGAGAGAGGAAATCATCGTACGCACATCAGATAACAGATATGTTCGCGTGTACACTACTAATATATATACCAAGTGGCGCAACTACTCGCTGTGGCACGACCACCAGTACCGGCAGGCCATGGTGTGGCAGAGCATGGGATACAACCAGCCGCCGCACGCCAGCTACTTCCTCGGAGAACTGGAGAACATCACCATCGCTCCGCCGCCACTCACCATGACAGGGCGAACCGAGGTGAGCAACAACGGAACCATCGGCACAGAACACAATGACAAGCACGTCATCGTCTGCGAAACCAATGACACACAAATCAACGTCGCAGAAGGAGCAAAGCCATACATGGTGACGTTCAATGTGCCGTCATGGGTACAAGGCACCAACAGCAACAACACCACGGGTAATCCTGCCATCAACTACACCTATTACACCTGCAACGTCACAGGCGCACCCTTCACAGGCGATATGCGACTGGTGAAGCAAGGCGACGGCACACTCATACTGCCGAAGACTGACAACACCTACACCGGAGAAACGAACATCTGGGCGGGAAAGGTGGTCTTCGACGGCACACTGAAGAACTCCAGGCTGTGGCTCAACCGATTCACAACACTCAGCAGCGACGGAGGCAGCTTCCAAAGCATTCACATCGACTATGATGCACGCTTGATTCCCGGCGGAGAGAGCCACGTCGGCTCTGTCAACACCGACTCGCTCGTGCTGGGCTTCGGCTCGCGCATCGTCTTCGACCTTGCCGAGTCGGCCGATCAGGTGAATACAAAGTACATGAGCATAGAGAAAAAGAGCTGGCAGTACGGGCCCAAGTATTTGCAACCTGTCTTCGAGTTCGTACTTCCCGCAGAACAGGAACTGGCTGCAGGCAACTACCTCATCGGCACAGTGGAAACGCTGGAAGGAAGCTTGGAAGACATCCGCATCGAGGGTCTTGGAACGAAGATGAAGAGTAGCGTGCAGCTCATCGACGGACAGCTCTTCCTGGTCGTAGCGGGAACACGCGACGCTGGCAGCGTCGTATGGACAGGCGCCAACTCGGCCATCTGGAACATGGCGGACACAGAGAACTTTGCCAATGGCGAAGGGGAAAGCGACATCTTCGTCAGCGGAGACAATGTGCATTTCGACGATACAGCCACAAAGTTCAGCATCACACTCAATGGGGAATTGGAGGCTGACACGGTCTTCGTCAACAACGAGACAAAGGCATACACTTTCAGCGGTAACGGTAGCCTCGTGGGAAACACCACGCTGGTGAAGAACGGAAAGGCTACGCTGACCATCAAGACAGACAACAGCTACACGGGTGGCAACCGACTGTCGGGCGGCGTCGTCAGCGTCAGCTCATTGGCCAATGCAACCCAGCCAAAGGGCAATTTGGGAGCAGTCACGACAACAGCTACTAAGTTCGTCATGGAGAATGGGGCCGAGCTGCGCACAACAGCGGCAGTCACCAATGGGTCGGCCATCAGATTCGAAGGCGACGAAGGCGGAGTCATCAATAACACTCAGGACTTCATCGTCGACAGGGCAATGACGGGAACCGTGCTGACAAAGAAAGGTGCAGGATGGATGAAGCTGAACGTGGCAAACGCAGCACTCAACCGCCTCATCATCGTGGCTGGAACCGTGCAGTGCATCAATGCCAACACACCGGCAAAGACGGTGGAATATCACGGCGGAACACTCAACGAGAACACTGGCAGCAGCTACGCCATCTACGTGCCAAAGGGAAAGACGGGCAACTGGTACATGGCCAACCGCTCCACATACAGCAACAAGGTGACGGGAGAAGGAATACTCAACGCATACTGCACCACGGAGAAAGGCTCCAACTACTACGCCACACGCACTCCGGTACAATGCAACTTCGCTGACTTTGAGGGAACGCTGAAACCCATGTCGAGCCTTGACGGCGACGTCAAGCGCTTCACACTCAACACGGCAACAGGCATGCCGAAGGGAACGATGAACATTGCTGCCGACGTGGAGGTGCAGAACAGCGGCAAGACATTCCGCATTGGAAAAGTGTCAGGCACAGGAAAGCTGGGAGGCAGCTGCACATTCAGCAACGGCACCAGCGTCGGAGCCAACACCTGGCAGGTGGGCAACGACGACGACTGGTCAACCAGCGTGAAAGTGACATCCAACGCCAACTTCCAAAAGGTGGGCAGCGGAAAGGTGATTTGGAATGGAATCAGCGACAACACCGGCAGCACGTCCGTCAAGGAGGGCGAGCTCTGCGTGGGTGTCAACGGAGTATTAGGCTCAGGAGCCCTCACGGTAGAGGCCAACGCTGTGTTCTCATGCTCCAGCAAGACAAAGGTGCTGAAGAACTCGTCGACCAACATCAAGGGAACCTTGCTCGTCAACGCCACACGCTGTGCCTCAACAACCAACGATGGCTGCACCAGCTTCTACTTCGAGAAAGGCCTCACCATCAACGGCACCATCCGTGTCGTCGCCACCAACCATACGCTGCAGGTAGGCGACAGCATCCGCGTCTTCTCTGCTGCCTCTTTCAACGGTACGCCCACCTTCGCTTTTGAAGGCGATGTAGATTGGGACACCAGCCGCATCAGTGAGGGATTGCTCTTCGTGAAAGCCATCAACACAGGCATCAACGACATTGTCAGCCGCCAGACACCGCGCAACATCTACGATATACGCGGACATCTGGTGCGCCGCAATGCCACCACCACCGATGGTCTGCCAGCAGGTGTCTACGTTTGCGAGGGCCGCAAATTTGTGGTCAAGAAGGAATAAGTCGTGATAACGAAATAACTTGATAACGAAATAACGTGATAACGTTATAACGTGATAACGTAATAACGAAAAAAAAAAGCAGAACAGCAAAATGAGACGATCACTATTCATTGTTCAATGTTTATTGTTCATTAGCACAGCCCTCTTTGCTCAGCAGCTGCCCTATCAGAACACATCGCTGAGTGCGGAACAGCGTGCCGACGACCTGCTGAAGCGCCTCACATTAGAAGAAAAAGCCAAGCTGATGATGAACGGCTCGCCAGCCATCGAGCGCTTGGGTATCCCGCAGTTCGAGTGGTGGAACGAAGCACTGCACGGCGTGGGCCGCAACGGCTTTGCCACCGTCTTCCCCATCACTATGGGCATGGCCGCCTCATGGGACGAGGCACTGCTGCAGAAAGTCTTCGACGCCGTCAGCGACGAGGCACGGGTGAAGGCACAGCAGGCAAAGCGTTCAGGACAGATAAAACGCTACCAGAGCCTGTCGTTCTGGACGCCCAACATCAACATCTACCGTGACCCACGATGGGGACGCGGCCAGGAGACATACGGCGAAGACCCCTTCCTCACTGCGCAGATGGGAACAGCGGTGGTGCGCGGACTGCAAGGCCCCGACGACGCGAAGTACCGCAAGCTGCTGGCATGTGCAAAGCACTATGCAGTACACAGCGGACCGGAGTGGAACCGGCATACATTCAACATAGAGGACTTGCCAGAGCGTGACCTCTGGGAGACCTACATGCCCGCTTTCAAGGCACTGGTGCAGGACGCCAAGGTGGAGGAGGTGATGTGTGCATACCAGCGCATCGACGGAGAACCCTGCTGTGCACAGAGCCGATACGAACAGCAGATACTACGCGACGAGTGGGGATTCAAGGGACTCATCACCAGCGACTGCGGAGCCATCAACGACTTCCTGCCCGACTATCACAACGTGGTGGAGCGACGCGAACAGGCAGTAGCCATCGGCGTCAGGGCAGGCACCGACGTGGAGTGCGGCAGCCTCTACCGCGCACTGCCGAAGGCCGTAGAAGAGGGATGGCTCAGCGAGGAAGAAATCGACACCAGCCTGCGACGGCTACTCATAGCACGATTCAAGCTGGGTGACTTCGACCCCGACGACATGGTGCCCTGGACAAAGATTCCAGAGAGCGTCGTCGCATCGAAGGAGCACAAGCAGCTGGCACTGCAGATGGCACGCGAGAGCATCGTACTGCTGAAGAACAGCCCTCTCACGTCCTCCTCAAAGCGCTTGACACTGCCCCTTGAAGGAATAGGAAGCTCTAACATCGTGGTCATGGGACCCAATGCCAACGACTCGGTGATGATGTGGGGCAACTACTCCGGCTATCCCACGGCCACCATCACAGCACTGCAGGGACTGCGCAACATCTTGGGACGCAACGTGAAGTATGTGCCAGGCTGCGGTCTAACGCGCAGTGAGGTCAGCGAGAGTCGGTTCAACGGCATAGCAGACCCCGACGGCAAGAAGGGCATGAAGGCGGTCTACTGGAACAACGAGTCGATGGAGGGACAGGCGGCTGCCAACGCCAACTATGCTGAGCCCATCAAGCTGAGCAACGGCGGAGCCACCGTCTTCGCGCCAGGCGTAGAGCTGGAGCACTTCTCAGCACGCTACGAGGGCACGTTCACAGCCAATGCCGACGAGCAGCTGCAGCTCTTCGTCGGTGCCGACGACAAGGTGCGTGTCCTTCTCGATGGCGACACTGTGGTCAACAACTGGCGTAGCCGCGACCGCATCTACGAGGCTACGCATAACTTCCAGGCACAGGCTGGAAAACAGTATCACATCGTCATAGAATATGTGCAACAGACGGGCATGGCCATCATGCAGTTCGACGTGCGACGCAACTACACGCCCACCCGCGAGCAGTTGTTAGAACAGATAGGCAAGGCATCGACCGTCGTCTTTGTCGGAGGCATATCGCCACGTGTGGAGGGTGAGCAGATGAAGGTCAGCGACCCGGGATTCAAGGGTGGCGACCGCACCAGCATCGAGCTGCCGCAGGTGCAGCGTGACATGCTGCGCATGCTGCACGACGCCGGCAAGCGCGTCATCTTCGTCAACTGTTCAGGAGGAGCCATAGCCCTCACGCCCGAGACAGAGAGCTGCGACGCCATCATACAGTGGTGGTACGGTGGAGAGCAGGGCGGACAGGCACTGGCAGAAGTGCTCACAGGACGTGTCAACCCCAGCGGAAAGCTGCCCATCACCTTCTATAAGGATGACAGCCAGCTGCCCGACTTCCTCGACTACAGGATGCGTGGCCGCACCTACCGCTACTTCCAGGGAGAGCCGCTCTTCCCCTTCGGTCACGGACTCAGCTACACGTCTTTCAACATTAGCAACGCTGCCTGCGCCGTGAACGATGGCTCGGCTGTCGTGACTTGCAACGTCAAGAACACGGGTCGGCGCGAGGGCACCGAGACTGTGCAGGTCTATCTGCGCCGTCCCGACGACACCGAAGGTCCGCTGAAGACACTACGGGCCTACCAGCGAGTCACGCTGAAGCCCGGACAGAGCCGTGACATCTGTATTGACATGCCCCGCCAGCGCTTTGAGACGTGGGACGCTGCTACCAACACCATGCGCGTCCTGCCCGGAAAATATGAGCTGATGGTAGGCAGCAGCAGCGACAACAAAGACCTGCAGACAATCATTGTCGAGATAAAGTAAATGGAGTAAAAGAAGTTAGGAGTTAAAGGAGTTAAGGGACCCTTAACTCCTTTAACTCCTAAAAAAACTTCCAGCTAACGCCGCTTGCCGCTCATGGTCACCAGCGGGATGATCATCTCCTCCATCGAGATGCCGCCGTGCTGGAAGGTGTCCTTATAGTAACTCACGTAATAATTGTAGTTGTTGGGATAGGCAAAGAAAGCATCGCCTGTGGCAAAGACATAGCTTGTCGACAGATTGGGCGAGGGTAACTGAGCCTGCGCAGGATTCTTGATGACGAAGAGATCCTTGGAGTCATAGCCCAGATTCTTGCCCAGCTTGTAGCGCAGGTTGGTGTTGGTGTTGCGGTCGCCAACTATCTTGACGGGCTTCGTACAGCGAATGGAACCGTGGTCGGTAGTGACGACGACGCGATAGTCGGTCTGTGCCACATAGCGGAAGAAATCGCGTATGACGCTGTGACGGAACCACGACAGGGTGATGCTGCGATAGGCCGACTCGTTGTTGGCCAGCTCACGCACCATGCGGCTCTCGGTGCGAGCATGGCTGAGCATGTCGATGAAATTGAATACCACGACGTTGAGGTCGTTCTTACCCAGCGAAGGCAGCTGCTGCATCAGTCGGTCAGCCTCAGCCGAGGTATTGATTTTCGTGTAGGAGAACGTGTCGTGGCGACGGTAACGGTCAATCTGAGTCTGGATGAGTGGGGCTTCGTTCAGGTTCTTACCCTCATCCTCGTCCTCGTCCACCCAAAGGTCAGGAAACATCTGTGCTATCTTGTTGGGCATGAGTCCAGAGAAGATGGCGTTGCGGGCATACTGTGTGGCTGTGGGCAGGATGCTGAAATAGAGTTCCTCGTCGAAGTCGAAGAGGTCGCCTATCTCCTGTGCCAACAGGCGCCACTGGTCGTAGCGGAAATTATCAAGCACCACAAGAAACACCTTCTCCTTCTTGTCCAACAGTGGGAAGATGCGACGAGAGAACAGCTGGTGTGAGAGAAGGGGCTGGTCTCCTTTCATCCCACCCTGTGGGGACTTGGCGGAGGCTCCCTGCGGGGAATTGAGGGGTGCAATCCACTCTAAATAGTTGTTCTTCACATGCTTGGCAAAGCCCAAGTTGGCTTCTTCCTTCTGCATGGCCAACATCTCGGTCATCTGCGAGTCGGTAGAGCTGAGCTGCAGCTCCCAGTGCACCAGCCGCTTGTACACCTCCACCCAGTCCTGCCAGGTGTGGCAGTCCATGATCTGCATGGAGATTTGCTGGAACTGCTGCTGATACTGGCTCTGCGTCACCTCGGTCTCTATCTCACGCCGGTGTATGTTTTTCTTCAGCGTCAGCAGTATTTGATTAGGATTCACGGGCTTGATGAGATAGTCGGCTATCTTCTGCCCGATGGCTTGCTCCATGATATTCTCTTCCTCACTCTTCGTCACCATCACCACAGGCGTGGCCGGCGACAGCTCTTTGATGCGCTGCAGCGTCTCAAGGCCCGACAGACCGGGCATCTGCTCGTCGAGCAGCACCAGGTCGAAGGATTGTTCACGACAGAGGTCGATGGCATCGGTGCCGTTGCTCACGGCAGTCACCTCATAGCCTTTCTTCTGGAGGAAGAGCACCTGAGCCTTCAGCAGCTCCATCTCGTCGTCCACCCAAAGCAGTTGTCCGTTGGTCATAGGGGAAATGAGAAATTGAGAGAATGAGAAAATGAGAGAATGAGAGAATGAGAGAATGAGAGAATGAGAAATTGAGAAAATGAGAAATTAGTCTGTGATAGCCTTGAGCAGCATCACCAGACTGTCTTCGTGCTGCCAGCTGAAGCCGGGAACGGCCATGATGCGCTTCATCAGGGTGCGCTTCTCCTTGGGCAGCTTGCGTAGCAGCTCACGCTCGTGCACACGGATGTACTCGCCGTCATAGAAGAAATAGTAATGGCGGAAGATGGGCAGCTGATAGTCGTCCTCATTGTTCAGGTCAATGGTGGTGGTGCTCAGCTGGTCGCCCAGCTGAATGCTCGAGTAGTTCACATTATTGCGGATGTTGCGCTCGTAGGCATCCTGATCGAAAAGCTCCACGCAGTACACGGCATTCTTGCCCACTGAGTCAACCATAAAGGCCAGCTGATTGTTGATGGCTACGAATTTGCGGTCGCCGGGGAAGTCCACCGCCACGATGTTGTCCATGTTGGCCTCCATCGAGAGCTCGCCCTGCAGAAAGAGCAGCGCACCGTTCTTCAGGAAGACATTGGTAAACGACTGACGGCTCTGGTGACCGTCGGCAAAAGTAATCACGGAGGGGCGCCACTCCTTGTAGCGAGTAGCGTACAAGGTTTTCTTCTGGGCAAGACATTCAGAAAAGACTGCTGTCAGCAAGAACAGTAATGCAATAATCCTATTCATTGTTTTCATGTCACTAAAAATCGTTTTCATGTTATTACAATAGTACAAATAATTTAAAAAGCTCATCGATTAGACGTAATCAATGAGCTTTGGTTTAATCCCTGCGGTGCGTACGAGGCTCGAACTCGTGACCTCCAGCGTGACAGGCTGGCATTCTAACCTACTGAACTAACGCACCAGTCCATTTTGTTTTGCCAATCGCGAAAGAGCTTGCGGTGCGTACGAGGCTCGAACTCGTGACCTCCAGCGTGACAGGCTGGCATTCTAACCTACTGAACTAACGCACCAGTAGCGCTCTTTCTGTTTAGCGGGTGCAAAAGTACAACATTTCCTTCAAACAACTCAACAAATCTTCAAGAATTTTCATGCCGTTAACACTATTTAAGAAAGTAGAGACCTCAGAGGTTGTTCTTTCTTCGTACCTTTGCACAGCATTTATGGCTACACGACGACTGAAACACCGTTATTTGCAGACGCTTGGCATCATCATCATGGTGCTGGCGCTGGTGAGGTGTGTCTTCTTGGGCGACATGACCAGCCAGCAGGCCACAACTCAACCCATCCCGGAAAAGGAAGGGAGCAACGACGCACCGAAGGGCAAAACAACGCCGATCATCTCATCAACCAACATCCTTCACAGCCCTGAGCAGGACAGGAGTATACAGCCGAAGAAACGCTCAGCGCTGGTTGACTACGTCACTCAGTTTAACGATAGCAACCACGTGCAGCTCCTGGCAGCGCAGCAATGGGGCGTTTCACCCGTCAGAAACCGCGAGGATGCCGAACAGCGCAAGCAGGAACTGGTGTATATGGCCGTCTCACCCTACTATGACCTGGCACACCTCGATTCCAGCATCCCCTACCTCGTGCCACACGCCGCCACGCTGCTGCAAGACATCGGCATGGCTTTCACCGACAGCCTCATGGCACGACGCATGCCGCTCTACCGCATGGTGGTGAGCAGTGTGCTGCGATCAGAAGCCGACGTGGTGCGGCTGCGACGCACCAACAAGAATGCAACAGAGCATTCATGCCATCTATACGGCACTACCTTCGACATCAACTACACCACATTCCATCCTGTCGGCTCAGCACCGGAGCCCGACAATGACATGGAGCTACGTCTCAAAGCCATCCTCGGTCAGGTGCTCTACGACCTACACCTGCAGCAACGCTGTTACATAAAGTACGAGCGCATACAGCCCTGCTTCCATATCACGGTGAGGTAATGTTTTTTAGGGAGTTAAAGGAGTTTTTGGGAGTTAAAGGAATTAAAGGAGTTTTTGGGGAGTTAAAGGAGTTAAGGGAGTTAAAAGAGTTAAAGACAAATGACTCTTCCATGAAAGGCCTTCTCTATGGGTTGAAATCCACAGAAAAGCTATTGTCCATTTTAACTTCCATTTTTTTCCCCATTTAACTTCCATTTTAACTTCCCCATTTAACTTCCCATTTAACTTCCATTTTAACTCCCCATTTAACTCCCCAAAAAATAAGCAACTCAGAACACAGCCTTTACTATCTCACAGACATTGTCGGGCTTGGCCATGGTGTAATAGTGGATGGCAGGGGCGCCGTGAGCCAGCAGGTCACGGCTCTGCTCTATGGCCCACTCTATGCCCGTCTGATAGGCATCATCGGCTGTCTTCGCCTTGCTGAGACGGTTGACGAGCGGCTGCGGGATATCGATGTGAAACGAGCGCGGCAGCAGGTCAACCTGACGCTTCGTGGAGATTGGCTTGAGGCCGGGAATGACAGGCACGCTGATGCCGGCCTGACGCAGACGGTCGACGAAACGGAAATACTGCTCGTTGTCGAAAAACATCTGCGTGACGATATAGTCGGCACCTGCCTCCACCTTCTCCTTCAGGCGCATGATGTCGGTATCGATGTTGGCAGCCTCATAGTGCTTCTCAGGATAGGCCGCCACGCCGACGCAGAAATCGGTGTGCAGCCCGTTCTTCACCGTAGGGTCGAGATACTGCCCTTTGTTCAGTCGGACAATCATCTCCACCAGCTCCGAGCTGTGGCTGAAGCCGTCGGCCTCGGCAATGAAGAACCGCTGTCCGGGCATGGCATCGCCACGCAGCGCCACGACGTTCTGGATGCCGAGGAAGTGGAGGTCGAGCAGCTCGCTCTCCACCTTCGAGCGTGACGCTCCGCCGCAGATGACGTGCGGCACCATCTCAAGCTGGGGATAGCGGCGCATGATAGCTGCCACGATGGCGATGGTGCTGGGGCGCTTGGCCAGCGTCATCTTCGTGTAGGTGCCGTCGCTGTTGGGCACATACTCCACCTCATCGCGATGGCAGGTGACATTGATGAACGGAGGGTGAAACTGCATCAGGGGGTCGATGCTCTGATAGAGTCGGCTGACGTCGCTGCCCTTCAGGGGCGGCACCAGCTCGAAACTGGCGAAGGGCTTCTTCGCATTGCGCAGGATATCGATGACTTTGCTCATATCATATTTATATCATTTTTCCGTTGTATAGAGGACGCCACAACATGACGTCTCGACTCGGGCTGCAAAATTACAAATAGTAGAGAGAAGGACAAAATATTTTTCAATTTTATTTGACAACTTATCATCAAATCATAAGCAATGACTACAAATAAACACGAATTGATGAATAATTTGGGCAATGATATAACAGTTGACCTATTCATGTTGCTAATTCTACAACGAAAGTATTTGGTTGTTATACGTATAAATGGAATGCCGATTCCGAATTTAATTCTTACCTTTGCATCATCTCACACACCCAGTTCAAGCTCACGACTCAAGAAGTCTCCTTCAATGAAACCCATCTGAATATATTTTTAACCTTATAAATACTTCTGATTATGTCAAGACAAACATTAAGAGACCGTAACCAGCATGTCATTGGTTACATTGATGTAGAGTTCAGCGGGCGCCAGTGCCTCCGCGACAGTAACAACCACGTCCTCGGCTATTACGAACCAGGGCGCGACCAGACGGTTGATTCCAACTACCACGTCATCGGCAACGGCAACATCCTCACCACGCTGCTTTAGGCATGATAACAGTATTCGGCTCAAGTCCTTAGTGGCTTGAGCCGAAAATTGCATCATCCAATATTGGCAGAGAGCTATTCCAGATAGTAAGGGCTATCGTACTCATCCTCATCAAAACCCCTCATTTGGCTCGCTGTTGCCAAAGCAAGGTTTTTGTTTATCTCCTTGAGAAATACTATTGCTTTCTGGTTTCTGATTCCGAAGAGTGTTTCCAGTGGTGGCATCCTCCTTACCAGCGCTGACAGAGGCTCCTCATCGAGAGGATTGTCCTGTATAATAATGTTCACCTTAGGCAGTCGTATACTGCGAAGTTCCACCTTTCTATGCCAAATCGTCACCTTGATGTTCTCAAAGTCACTCCAGTATGCCATGCTTTGCCCCATCCATTCATCCTCTTTAATACTCTCACTGGCATGTGTCCTGTACATGGTGATAAGATGAACCTTCTCACCCAGTTTCTTCGCCCATTCCATTCCCCCCACGCCGTATAGCTTGTCGTAGATTTTGCCAATGATCATCAGCGACGCGTCAGTCTTGAAATAATTAGTCGGTAAACCGCCGATTTTGGTCTGACAGAGCAGCGTCAGCAGATAAATCATCTTGGCCCCCCTGTGTGTGAAAACTAGATTGTGTTGCTCGTCCTTGTCGGTGACGATGGTGATGGCATATCGTCCCTCAGCCTCACTCGGCTTCCTGTCTTGCGGCGATATCACAATTTTGAACGTCGGTTTCGTTATATGATGCTCGCCGTCAGTTTGTTCCTCGCTTTGATAGTGTATAAAGTCATCAAGAATCAATAGCGAATCCTCCTCACTGGAATAGTCAAGCGTCTCCTTCATCATTTGGTTGATGGTGCTGAGCTGTTCTTCGTTCAGTCTCCTATAGAATCTGTATGCGAATTCCTCCGCCCGCCTGACATCATTAGTCCTGCACATATGGGTATAGTAGGACGACATGTTGACCACCTTTTGGAGATCACCTTGATAGACATCGTTTAGGAAATCAACGAAAGAATTATTACCATATTGGAAATAGCGTCTGATAATATTCGTCTTACTTAAGTATTGTTCGTTTCTCAGCTTTCTGGTCACCTCCTGTACAGCCATTTCTATGGCGCCCCAGTCATCACCGTCAGGCAGCACCTCCGTCAAATAGCGGTAGTCACCAGCCTTTCTTGGCATCACTCTGGCCACAATGTCCGAGTTCATCACCATCATGTAAAGTTGGAAATCCATCGTTTCCGGCAAGTGCGCCTGAATATGTGAGCGAGTATCATCGTCAATAAATACAAAGTGAAATGACCGCTGACGATTAGCTAATAATCTCAGACGATTCTCAAAACCCTTGGTCTTTTGGTTTAAGAACACAAACACCTGGAAAGGATTCAGGTTCAATGCTGTTTTTTCGTTAACACACTCAATAATAGTCATAAGCAAACACATTTAATTCTGAAAAGTTCATTTTCGCTTGATTGACAGACTTACGGCTCAGAACTATGAAATCGGTACAACGACAATTGCCTTTCTAATTTTTAATTCAGCATGCAAATATACAACTTTTATTTCGATTCAGCAAGCCTACCGCACAAAAAGTATGCTATTTTATGTAGTAGGCCGCTACTCTAAATCATTTTCTAGGTCATATATACATATAAGTTGTTTGCATAAAAGAATAAAAATGCTTATCTTTGTAGCGCAAAAATTAAAAACTTAAGATCATGGCATTATACAGTATTGAAAGCGAGCAATGTCTCGGTATGTCCCACTCGGGAGCAGTAACAGTCAATGGAGAGAGCGCTGTAGAGCTCTCCGATGAAGAAGTCGATATCCTGGTCAAGCTGATCAAGGAGAACGACACCGTCGATGTCGAGGAACTCAACCTCAAGAACCTCTATCCGGCAATCTACGATAAGCTTGACGAAGCCTATCACGATATGGCCTATGATGCCGAAGAGATGCATTGGCTCTGGGAAGGCTATTACGGCGGCTATTTCGAGTACGACACATACGAGCTGATGGATTATTGTGAAAGAGAATGCGGTTTCTCTTTCGAGTTCAAGCCCGAAGAGTATTTCGATGAAGACGATTTGGAATATTACAAGGAAGATCCCGAATCCTACGAGGATGAGATTGACCAGGTCAAGGAGGAAGCCTTCTCTGAGTGGCTCAACGACTACGTTGAAAGTCTCACCGACGATGAGGCCCGCGACTTCTTCTACGACCACATGCATGCAGGTCTCGACATGGACGATGTAGAATACACCGTCGAGATTCCTCAGGCCATCATCAACAAAGCCCAGCGATAGCATTTCCCCCTCAAACCGCTAAGGGTTTGAGGGGGAAAGCGCTTCATTTGATTATGCCTTGTTAAAAGGAGAGTTGCTGACGTCGCCTCTTGAAGAGAGTGCAAACTCCACCACTTCAAAGTTGTAGTTCTTCAGAAGTGTGTAGAACGCGTTAGACATGACTGTCGAATCATTCTTGAAGGCGCCACACCCCCAGGCGCCAAGTATCAGCACTTCCACTTTTTCTTTGGCAGCAACATCCAGAATTTTCTTGACGCGCGAGAAGATGGCCTTTTCATAGTTGTTAGGCCTATAGTTCATCTTGGATAGTTCAGGTGCCGCACATGTGATCACATCAACTGCATACCACTCACTCCTCTCCATCATCTGAGGATAGATAGGGTCCGTTCGCTCATCCGTCTTAAACACCACGACATCGGGTGTAGAGATAAGGTCATCATTACCCATAGAGCCTATTTCCTTGGCTTCATACTGGCGAATATGTTTCCGATAGAAAGGCTCTCGCATAGCCTCCAGGCAAGGCAACAAGGTAGAGCACCTGCAGAGCGACTCCTCCTGAGCCCCAGCACTAAAAGGTGCTCCGCCTACCGAGTGGTTGTTGGCGAAATTCAGCACAGCCGTCTTCTTGCCCTTATAGGCTTTGGCAGCCTCAAAACTTCTCTTGCCAGAGCAAATATACCTCGTCTCACTCTTCTCTACTGGGGGCTGGTCGATATTCTCCTCCTGAGCCACCATAAACTGGCGCTCAATCGAGTTCCTCACCGCCTCCTTCAACTCCATGACTGACTCATACTGTTCCTTCGTGTCAGTCATCACCTCATGGTTAATTCTTCTGTAGTCCCACATATCAGATTATTTAGCGCTCTTTGGCATTCTATGATTAAGGAATTAGAGGAGGTTCAGATTATTCACTGTTTCGTATATGATGTCCTCACGATTTCTTCCATCTTTCAGCGCATCCAAAGCTCTTACCAAACAATCTCGACGTACATCATCAACATCAGATTTTTCATTATCTGTGCGCTGTAGCGCAACCACCTGGTCAATTGTAAGCTTCCCGTCAAGGAACGCATCTACCTGCAGTCTCAGGATACTCTTTCTGATTTCTGCTCTTTCTTTGAGTGCCAGATCTACCTCGTATGTGTTTTTAGGATTCTCGGGAAATGGGCACATCATATCAAGCTCTTGCTCAATTTCTGCACGTGTGCTTAATGCTAATTCTTTTAATTCCATAATTGTTTTAATTTAGTGTTTTACTTATTAATTGTTTCGTGAACAGTTCCCTTTATTGACTCTTTTCACCAAGCCAAAGAAGATTCAATTTCTTCCATATAGTATTTCACCCTAATGGCATTGTTTTCACCCGGATGCCTAGCAACTCGTCACTTTGTGAGTTATTAGGTGTGATTCTCACTTTCACCGCCCTTGCCTTCGTGTTCTGATAGCAGAACCCTGTGGGATGAAAAATGATTCTCTTGTCAATTTTGTACATGTTATTATTTGTTTATTCGTTACAAAGGTACGAAAAACTTGCTTAAGCTGCCACTTTTCTTTGTTTTTTTTGCAAATTCCGATTCTTTTCCGTATTTTTGCATTCTCATTACTATGATAATTAAAACGATCTATGCTTATGTTTATTCCACGTATGTGTTGTGGATGGAAACTACCCGACAAGAGGTCTTGGTGGGTATGTGATACCTGTGGCAATCCAGTAGATACGAAATTAGTATGACACAAGAAGAAACTGTACAGAAAGCAAAAGAAGATATCCTCTCTTTGTTGAAAGGGGTAAATCGTCCAGGTATCGATAAGATTATCTGGTATTTAAACGAAAGCGACTTTTTTAAAGAAGACTGTGGCTCGCATCACAAATTCTCTGGAGGGCTAGCAGTCCATTCACTTGGTGTATACCAGGAAATGAAGAAATTAAAACTTTCTCTACCTGAAGATTCAATGCGTATTGTTGCATTGCTTCACGATATATGCAAGTCACACTATTCTCTATATAATCACATTGGTGTTACAAATAAGAATGGTAAGTCCTACAAGCATCATGGTCTTCGCTCTGCCTTATTGTTAGAAGAACTTGGATTGGATTTCCATACAGGCGAGTATTATGCGATCGAAAAGCATATGCATCGTATTAAAGACATTCCATCTTCGAAAACCTACGACCAGCGAGAACTGCTTCGCCATTATATGCACTCATGTGACCACCGTGATTCAGCTACTTATCCAGCAGGTTTTGATAGTTATACCCCAGACGAGAAAAAGCATAGATGGTACAGAATTGATTCACTTCTTTATAGCACCAAACGACCAGGCATAGAGATTGTCATCGACCATCTCCATGGGAAAGATTGTAAAGGTAAGCATGATATGTTCTATAACGCTCCTGCTTCTGTAAAGTATCATAATAACACTTATGGCGGCCTTGCCCAACACTCATTGGACGTTTATCGAGAGGCAAAGTCAATTTACGAGAATCACGTAAAGTCAGGCGAGAAGTTATCTTTCGGTATGGATAGCATCATCCTTTGCAGCCTTCTTCACGACGTTTGCAAAATGGATGAGTATGTCATGATTGACAAGGCTCACCCTGAACACACGAGTCTCTATCATGGTGGATATCTACATGGTCTGAAGTCAGATCTTTGCTTGCAACGTTGGCATTTAGAATTGACTGACGAAGAGCGCAAAGCTATCATTTGGCACATGGGTGCTCATGCAAAAGATGCTATGGCAGAGTATCACACCACTTATGATAATGTCGCTTTCGATTCCAAATTTGTCCAAATTATCCACGAAGCTGATAGCCGAGCTGCAAAATAACATAATCTCCGAAAACATTTTAAAACGTATTATTCACGTCATAGAACCGTCTCGAACATGAGAGCATTTTTTAGCAACATACAGAATCATTTGCTTGATGAATTAGATCATGCTACAGCAACTATTGAGATTGCTGTATCATGGTTTACCAATGTTGCATTAATGAATTGCCTTTTGGACAAACTAACAAAAGGCGTCAAGGTAACATTAGTTATAAATAATGATGAAATCAACAATAATGATACCAATAAATCTTATCTTATCAGTTTGTTAGAAAAAGGAGGTGTCATACATTGGATTAATTATCCAGACTTGATGCATCAAAAGTTTTGCATTATTGACTCTCGAATTGTTGCAAATGGTTCTTATAATTGGACATATTATGCAGAAAGGAATAACCGGGAAAATATCGTTTTTCTTGACAATCATGAAATCGTTGCCGCTTTCAAAAAAGAATATGAGCGACTAACAATATTGTATCCAGCTCAGAATTCTATTCCTCCTGTTGGAAAGAGTAGTATCGAGAATAATATATTTAAGCGAATCAAAGAATCAGAAACCCAGAATGCTCAAAAGCATCAGAAAGACATTCCCGATTATTGTATAACAACGAATTGGCATAATCAGTCATCAATAAATATGAGATTGACCTCTAAGAATGATTTCATAACAATTGTTAGGCGTAAACCGAAATCAATAGAAAGGGTCTTTGATGCAGAACTTGAGAATAATGATTATTCCTGTTTAAGTTCCGCAAGTTCAAAAAAAGTTGAGATAAGGTTGCAAAAAAGAGCACAGGGATTTCCGTATGTCACGGAAATTTAGTAACTTTGAGGTGTCAAACAAAAAGAAACTAAGCCCTATGCTCAG
>JAEEGF010320960.1_pt1 | contig 27628 bp, 17 predicted proteins | sample 9134171 | NCBI WGS metagenome assembly JAEEGF01 (sample SAMN16246542, study PRJNA631951) | gut metagenome | biome: gut microbiome; feature: rumen; material: AP-attached | host: Bos | place: Iran: Karaj | collected 2018-10 | reverse complement strand
TGGATGCGTCTCGGCAAAAAAAATATAAAACTGCGTTTTAAATTTTGTTTTGCACTCGACTTTCGCAAATTTTAGATAAATTTGGATGCGTCTCGGCAAAAAAAATATAAAACTGCGTTTTAAATTTTGTTTTGCGCTCGACTTTCGCAAATTTTATTGTAATTTAGCGGTTTGTTTCTAAATCGCTTGTCGCGTGTTGTGCGGCAAGGGATGTCTAAATAACTGAATGCAAATGGCTAATGACAAGAAAATACGCGTTGGCATCACCCAGGGTGACACCAACGGCATCGGGCTGGAGGTGGTGCTGAAGGTGCTGGCGGTGCCCGAATTTTTGGAAATCTGCACGCCCATCATCTATGGCTCGTCGAGGGTGCTGACCTATCACCGCAAGGCAATTGATATGCCCAGTTTTCAGGTGAACCGCACGAGCGATGTGGAGCGCGTCAAAGAGAATATGCCCAACATCGTGGAGGTGATGGGCGATGAGGAGGTAAAGGTGGAGCTGGGCACACCCAGCAAACAGGCTGGACAGGCCGCGTTCAAGGCGCTAGAGGTGGCTGTGGCCGACCTGAAGCAGGGCCGCATCGATGTGCTGGTGACCGCACCTATCAATAAGGATAATATCCAGAGCGAGGAGTTCCATTTCCCAGGCCAAACCGAGTATCTGCAGGCTAGCGCAGGCGAGGACAACAAGGCCCTGATGATCCTGTGCAGCGAGAGCCTGCGTGTGGCACTGGTGACGACCCACTTGCCGCTGGCCAAGCTGCCCGCCGCCATCACAACCCACGGGATCCAGGAACGGCTGCGTGAGTTCAACGCCTCGCTGCAGCGTGACTTTGGCATCGAGCGCCCGCGCATCGCTGTGCTGTCGCTCAACCCGCATGCTGGCGAGAATGGGTTGTTGGGCTGCGAGGAGCAGGAGATTATACGCCCTGCCATCGACAATGCCTATGACAACGACCGCATCATCTGTTTCGGACCCTATGCCGCTGACGGATTCTTTGGCAGCCAACAGTACCGCAACTTCGACGGCGTGCTGGCGATGTACCACGACCAGGGTCTGGCACCGTTCAAGGCGCTGGCGATGGACCGTGGCGTGAACTTCACTGCCGGGCTGCCGTTTGTGCGCACCAGCCCCGACCATGGCACGGGCTACGACATTGCCGGTAAGGGAGTGGCCCGCGAGGACTCGATGCGCCAGGCTATCTACACTGCCATCGACATCTGGCGAAACCGCCAGCAGTATGATGAGGATCACGCTAACCCGCTGCGCAAGCAGTACCACGACAAGGGCAAGGACAACGTCGTCCTGGACCTGACCCAAGACACTGAGTAAAATGCATTACGCTATCATCGCAGCCGGCGAGGGGTCGCGGCTGGCACAAGAGGGCATCGCGCTGCCCAAACCCCTGGTAAGACTGTGCGGTGAGCCGATGATTGAGCGGCTCATCAATATCTTCCTGCGCTGCAATGCCCAGAGCATCAGCATCATCGTTAACCAGCACATGACCGAGGTGCGCGAGTTCCTCGAAAAACTTGAACTGTCCGTGCCGTTGAACCTGGTGGTGCAAACCACACCCAGTTCGATGCACAGTTTCTGGCACTTGAGCCGAGTGCTGCCGCAGGGCAAGTTCTGTCTCACCACGGTCGACACCATCTTCCGTGAGCAGGATTTTGCTCGATACATCGAAGCTTTTGAGCAAGACGAGTCATGTGATGGCCTGTGGGCCGTCACCCCATTCATCGATGACGAGAAACCTCTCTATGTCGATGTTGACGACGAGATGAACATCACCGCATTCCGCGACAAACCTTGGGAGGATGCCCGCTATGTCTCGGGTGGTGTCTACGCCATGACCGACAAGGCATTCCCTGTGCTCGACGACTGCATCGATCGTGGCATCAGCCGAATGCGTAACTTCCAGCGCGCCCTTGTCGATGCCGGTCTGCATCTGCGCGCCTACAGCATCGACAAGATTGTCGATGTCGACCACGCCGCCGACATCGCTACCGCCGAAGCCTTCATAAATCTAATAAAATAATGAGAAAACTCCTGTATGTAATCTGCCTAATGATTGCTACTGCCTCACTAACCATAGTGGTTGACGGGCAGCAGCCACAGTTTCCCCGCAAACCTGTCGTGCGGTTTTCGTATGACGCTTCGGGCAATGTGGTGGCACGCACGGTGACCTACGAGTTTCCCTATTGGGAATATGAAATTGGGGTGGATACAGGTGTATTGATAGACACGGGCATCATTGCCTTCCCAAACCCGACATTCGGTCCGCTGAACGCCGAGGCAAAGAATTATTCGGGCGAGTTCCCGCTCAGATATGAGATTTACAACGACAATGGCGTGCTGGTGCGAACGGTGACCTCGATGCAGGAAATCACCGATGTGAGCATCGGTGAGAATGTGACCGGCAACTTCGTCCTTCGCGCCTTGCGCGGCGACAGTGTAATCGCCATCAAAATCCTGAAACTGAACTGATGCGACATCATGTGGCTAAATACCGACATTTCTGCTCCTCCTCTATCATAGAGGCGACGAGGAGTCGTATTACTGCCACTTCCCTTGCCATTTTATTCACCGTATTTTATGTGTTCACAGGTTGGTGTCAGGCTCCGCAGTTCCCTCCGGGCGGCAATAACACAGTGCTTGTCGGCAAGGTTGAAGATTGTTTTGAGGTCACGCCCTCCGGCCAAGTGTCTTACGAGATTCCAATCAAAGTGCCGACAGGAACTGGCGGCATGGAGCCGAAGATGAGCATTAGCTACAATGGCTCGAAACGCACCGGCCTGTGCGGCGTGGGCTTTGACCTGACGGGTCTGTCGGTCATCAACCGCGCCCCGGCCAACCTGCATGTCGATGGTCGTGCCGGCGTGGTGGAGATTGACGCTAACGACTGCCTGATGCTCGATGGACAACGCCTCATCCTGGTGGCCGACCTGGGCAATGGACGCAAGGAGTGGCGCACCGAACAGGACAGTTACTCGCGCATCATCTCACAAGAAGGCGACGCTTTGGGCCCATACAGTTTTACCGTCCAGACAAAAAGCGGGCTGACGTACTATTATGACTCGGATGACTCGCCCCGGGCCGACCGTAACAACCCCGACGGCACGTCCCAGATACACTTCCTGTTTTGGCTTCTGAAGCGAGTTGAGGACACGTCGGGCAACTATTTTTCCGTTACTTACGGCACCGACAACCTGGGTGGAGAGTACTGGCCCGTTCGCATCGACTACACCGGTAACGATGCCCAAGGCCTATTGCCATACGCTTCGCTGCGTTTTGAGTACACCATCACTCCCGACTCCACGGTCACCTATATCGGCGGTCTACGCATCCGCAACTGTCACCAACTGGCCCGGATCAAGGCCTATTGTGGTAACGAGATGGCGCGGCGTTACGACCTGGTCTACCAGACCATCAACGGCAACCGTCAGTTGACCTCGGTGACCGAACACGGGCCCGACGGCAGCAAGTATCCCTCGACCGCAATAGAGTGGGGAAATGCCACCAATTATTCTCATATCAATGCTTTTTATGAAGAAGATGTCAAGCAGTCTCACATAATTATCGGCGACTTTAACGGCGACGGCATCAGCGATTTTTGCACTCTTCCAAAAAACTCAAATGCTCTTTGGGATGGGTGGCAACTGTACTGTGGCAGCAGTTCGGGCCAAGTATCCTATGAGAGCCGTGGTGGTCTTCAAGTTGCCGGCGACGTCAACATGGCCGTCAGCGGCGATTTCAATGGGGATGGTTTGGATGACCTAGTGCTCAAGCGTACCACACAGAACGGCTACAAAAATTGCGACTTATATCTGGCTGATACGATTGGGGGGCTGTGTTCACTCCATTTCTACAAATGCATTATTGTTGCTCAAAACGACAATTATGATATCAAACCTATCATCCGCAAGGCTGAGAATGGGACTGACTTGTTCGTGTTTTTCAGGAACAGTAAAAATGCCTATTTCCTGAACGCCCATCCGACCATGCCATTAGAGGTGAGCTATTATCCCCCGCAACTACAACAAAAGAACTGGTGGCTGGTTCGGGTGGGTGATTTTAATGGCGATGGATTGACCGACATCATGAATACCAATGGTTTGTCGGATTTTTTGCTCAGCGATGGACTTGGCCAATATGTCTATGCGCCTTATACAATAAATAAATTGAATCCGTCTGGCAACTATGAAGGTCACCTTGTTGGTGACTTTAACGGTGAAGGAAAGAGCGACATTTTGGTTTATACAAAAGAATACAATTATAACGAGCAAAAGTATTACCGTTTTTTCACAATCCACGAATCTACCGGCAACGGGTTCAAATATTTCTATCCGGGCATTAGTAAACCTGGTGACTGCAGCCTTTCTCTTGCAGATGTCAACGGTGATGGATGTGATGATATGGTGACAATAAACAACACGTCTAATTCTGGGTCATCGAACGCCGCTTTCCACCTTAATTCAGGTTGTGGCAAGCAGTTCGTCGAGCATGATTACGGAGCGGGATATGCTTTGGACAAGTGGTCTTTTGCTCTGGGAGACTTCAACGGAGATGGCAGGACTGACCTGCTTTGCACATCCAATGGCACTGGCTCGGATTGGAGGGGCTACTGGGTCTACCGTTCCAGAACTGAGCCAGACAATCAGGTTGTTAGTATTACCGATGGCCTTGGTAACACAACATCGGTTGAGTACGGCCAGATGACAAATCCGTCTATTCACACATCAGAACATACTGACAGTGGTTTTGTCCGCTCCCTTTCCGCCGCCTGGCCTTTGGTCTCACGAGTGACCGTTCCGGACGGCATCGGCGGGACGCGCTCGACCACATACCGCTATCACAACGCACTGCTGCACAAGCGAGGCCGCGGCGCAATGGGCTTTGAGCAGACCACCGTGCGCGACGAGGCCACCGGCACCGAGACCGTCACCCACTACAAGGTCAACCCCGACGAGTTTGTCATGACCCCCGACCACCGGACGGTCACCGTCAATGGCCGTGTCATCGAGGAGTCCGAGATGACCGACACGCTAGTCTACCGGAGCAGCCATGTGTTCAGCATCCTCCCCAAAGAGACCACGACCTGGAGCTATGAGTACAACACGGGCGAGCTGGTCGGGCAGGCCATCACACGCCAGGAACATGACCGTTACGGCAACGTCACGCGACTGGTGACCGAGACCCCTTACAAGACCGTGACCAACGTCAACACCTACGCCGATGACACCACATTCACCGGCACCTCGTCGCACTGGAAGTTGGGCCGCCTGGTGTCCGCCATGGTGACCAAGTGCGGCGACAGCGACACCCTGACACTGCACTCCACGTTCGAGTACGACGCGTCGACCGGCCTGCTCACCGGCGAGGCCATCGAGCCAGGGGACAACCAGCTCGGCAGCCGCAAGACTTACACGCGAGACGGCTTCGGCAACATCGTGCAGAGCGTGCACCGCACTTACGCCACCTACTCGCAGCAGCGCGTCACCAAGACCGTCTATGATGACAAGGGACGTTTCATCACCGCCGTGGTCAACGCGTCGGGCGACACCGTCCGTACCGTCCAAGACCCGCTCCTGTGCGTACCAGTGATGACCGTCGGTGCCAACAACGACACCACCACTTATCGATATGACGGGTTGGGCAACTTATTGCGCCAGGCCACCGCCATCGACACGTTGACCGTCACCACCTCGTTCGACCCCGACACCCCACCAGGCACCGAACGGCGCTATCTCATGTCAGAGCAGCGTACGGGCCAGCCCGACAAGGTCACGTGCCACGACGCGCTCGGCCGCGCAATCTGGAGCCGAACCGACAACATCATTGGCCAGAACCACCGCCGTTATTCCCGCGTGGAGTACGACAGCCTGGGCCGCATCGCCCGCGCCAGCGACCCTTTTCTTGAAGGTCAGACCATCCGCTGGAACGAGAACGAGTATGACGCGGTGGGGCGTGTCATCCGCCAGACCGACCCCGCCGGCAACTACACCACCTTTGCCTACAGCGGCCTGACCACCGTCACCACCGACCCATTGGGGCGCAGTTCCACAAAGACCATTGACATGGAAGGCAACCTGGTGCTCAGCGAGGATGCGATGGAAGGCACCGTAGAGTACGAGTACGATCTAGACGGCCATTGCATCACTGTCACCGGACCGCGCACGACCATCGTCACCGAGTACGACAGGATGGGACGCCGCACCCGCCTTGTCGACCCCGACTTGGGCGAGACCACCTACCGCTACAACGGGTTCGGCGAACTCACCGGGCAGACATCGAACGGCAAGGTCACCAGTTATATTTACGACTTGTTGGGACGCGTGGAGTGGGAGGAGATGGATGACTACACCATTATCCACTACTACGACAGCCAGTGGAAAGGCTCGGAAGACCAGGCCACCACCTTCATGGGTGGCACAGGCCGCGTCCAGTACACCTATGACACACATGGGCGTGTCATCACGAAAACCGAGTATATCACCAACAAGACCTTCGTCACGCGGTTCACCTATAACGCGCTGAACCAGGTTGAACAGATAACCTATCCCAATGGCCTGAAGGTGCGAAACACCTACTCCAACGGCTACCTGTATGAGGTGCGCCACGCCGATACTGATTCATTATACTGGAGAGCCGGCCTGATTGACGCCCGCGGCAGGCTGGGCAGTTTCACCTACGGCAACGGGCTGACCACCGAGATGATGTACAACAACGTCACGGGACGCATCGACCGCATCAACATCGAGGGCGTGCTGGACAATATCTATGTGTTTGACGCGGTGGGCAACCTGGTCACCCATGCCGACGGACGCAGGGACATCTACGAGACATTCTCCTACGATGACCTGGACCGTCTGGTTGAGGTATCCCGCGGCGGAAGCACGGTCGTGCAGCAGATGACCTACGACGCGGCGGGCAACATCACGAGCAAGACCGGTGTGGGCACGCAGATAGGCTATGTCGAGGGCACCAACCGCGTGAGCTACATCCGGGGAGGGGACTATACCCCGGTGCAGTGGAACGAGTTGCGCTACACTTCGTTCAACAAAGTGAAGTATGTGGCATTCGGCGACAACACGCTGCAGCTCACCTATGGATGGGACAAGCAACGCAAGCTGGCCGTCAGCACCATGGACACTATCGTGACCAGACGTTACTATGCAGGCAAGTACTTCGAGCAGGAGGAGCGTGGCGACACCATCCGTCAGACGTGCTACCTCTATGGCCCGGAGGGCTTGTTCGCCATGGTCATCCGCATGGACGGCACCGACTCCGTCCGCTACAGCCACAAGGACCACCTGGGCAGTGTCATCGCTTACAGCAATGAGTTGGGCAACCTGGTGCAGGAACTGAGCTACGACGCCTGGGGTCGCCGGCGCGACCCCGCCACATGGGACTACCTCCCCTCGCTGGCGGCGGCATTGGCGCTCGACCCGCGTGGCTTCACCGGGCACGAACACCTCGACCTGCTCGAGATGGTCAACATGGACGGACGCATGTACGACCCCGTGCTGGGACGCTTCCTCTCGCCGGACCCGTTGGTGCAGGATCCCGACTTCACCCAGAGCCTCAACCGCTACGCCTACTGCCTGAACAACCCGCTCTCGCTCTGTGACCCCACGGGCTACAGCTGGTTCAGCGACAACTGGAAGACCATTGTAGCGTCCGCCGTGGGAATCGCTGTAGGCATCAGCACCAGCGGCATTGGTTCCGGAATCAGTGTGGCTATCATTGCCGGTGCTGCCGGAGGTGCTGCCGGTGCAATGGTCGGTTCCATTCTCAATGGCCAGAACTTCGGACAGATTGTCAAGTCCACCCTGCAAGGCGCGCTGTTCGGGGCGATGAGCGGTGCGTTGAACTATGCTTGCGGAGACATCTCCAACATTGTGGCACGTCTTGCCGCTCATGCCGTCAGCGACGGTTTTATGGAGGGTGTGCAGGGCGGCAACTTCCTGCACGGCGCGGCGGTGGGCCTGCTCTCCGCCGGCAGCGGCGAGGGGATGATGGCATTAGGCGGCTCACTCAAGACCGGTGCCCGGCTGGCCATTCAGGTGGTCGTGGGCGGCACCATCAGCGAGCTAGGCGGCGGCAACTTCGCCAACGGAGCCATCACAGCAGCGTTCTCGTTCATGTTCAATCACTTGAAACATTACCAAAATATGTTCCACAATGTGGTAGAGGGTCAAATACCTAACGATAAATATGCCTCTCAAACAGGTCTTTATGAGTCCAAAATCACAGTGCAAGGTTTTATGGATGATGAGACCGGTGAATTGTCAATTAGTGTTTATTCGGCGGGTGGTTCTAAAGCCGCTTTGGTTGATGAAACGAGAGTACAGGTAAAGGCTTCGTTGGTGCTTGATGGCCAAATAAAACAAGTCATATATTGCAAATCTGTTAAGAATGATGGGAATTACTATTTTGCAGAGAATGGTCTAGAGCAATTAGCGAAAGGTTCTTTTAGATCAATCAATTATAATTCATATAGAAGCATTAAAGTTGTTGTTGAGACAAGGTGGTCTGCCGTAATGTTGGGAAATCATCAATACACACCAACATATCCTGGAACTATTGGGTTTCGACCAATTAGTGCAAAGAATGTTGTAACATTTAAATAAACTATATTATGAAATTGGTAGTTGCGGACATCGTTCTAATCTTATTTATATCTTTATGCTCATGTGTAGGGAACAATGATAAGCTATTTGATTCTTCTACCCAAGAGGTTAATGAGCTTCGAGATGAGTTTTGGCAAACAGGTGACACCATAAATTTGCATCGAGGGCTTTTAATAGTAGATAGCTTGTTAAAAGGAGATTTATCGCAGAATGATTATCTTTATTGCGAAAAACTGAAAGAGCAGATTTACATTGATATGGGAAAGATAAAGCAAGCTATGATTTTACGCGAACAGATAATTAATCCCAAAGATCATCCGGAAGATTATTATGAATTTATGGCGGTTTTGGCATTTTGCAATGATGAGTTAGAGAAAATGCAACATTTTAGCCAAAAAGCTTCCATAGAGTTTGATAAGCTTGCAAAGAACTCGTATGGCAAAGAGAAAGAAGATTTTTTGCAAAGATTTCTTGATACTAGTATATTGTGTAGAAACTATCCAGTCGCGGATTCTCTATTTAACATATTGAAAAATACCGTAAGTAAAAGCCATTACGATAGTTTTGAACAGTACTATCTAGAAGAACGTTCTCATTTGGATGAATTAAAAAGACAGTATAAAAGTAGCGCTTTGTAATACAATATGATGTTAATCTAATCACATTTTAATATTAGATTCATTTCGTGACAATACAATATCAACGTATCGAATTATTGTTCCTCCTCATGTGGGCAACAGAACTGGAGGGCGTGCAGAGCCGCGCGTTGAACTATGCTTGCGGCTCGATACCGAATGTCGTGCCGCGTCTGGGTGATCATGCCGTCAGCGACGGCTTTATGGCGGGTGTGCAGTGCGGCAACTTCCTGCACGGCGCGGCGATAGGCCTGCTCTCCGCCGGCAGTGGCGAGGGGATGATGGCATTAGGCGGCTCACTCAAGACCGGCGCCCGGCTGGCCATTCAGGTGGTCGTGGGCGGCACCATCAGTGAGCTCGGTGGCGGCAACTTCGCCAACGGAGCCATCACCGCAGCGTTCTCGTTCATGTTCGATGAAAATACGCATCGAGTTAGACAACACACCTCATCATACAGTTGGCACTATTCAATCAGTGAAAAGGCCAGCCTCAACAAAATATCAATTACCTATTGAGACTAAATTATATTATTTTCTTTTTTTTTGCGTTAATTGTTATTAGATAGAAATCACTCAATTATGGCAGAGATTACAATAGCTGGGGTGATGCGCGCAGGCGCGTATTCGCCCAACCATATCGGAAATGACACCGCCATCTTCAACATGACGGCCGACGAGCTGCGCAAGCGTGGATGTCTGGTGAATGTTTACAGTGAGGATCAGTTCAACGCTCTGGGCACGCTCGATGAGGAGTATGTCATGGCGATGTGCCGGGAGCAAGAATCCATCCGACTGCTGCAGAAATTAGAGGACCAAGGCAAGGTGGTCGTCAACTCGGGCTACGGCATCGAGAATTGCACCCGCGAGCGCATGACGCGCATCCTGCTGGGCAACGGCATCCCTTATCCCGAGAGTCTGATTGTCAACACCGATGAGAATGTTAAGCCGATGTTGGAAAAAGCCGGTTTCCAGAGTTGCTGGATCAAGCGCGGCGACTTCCATGCTATGCACAAGGAGGACGTGAGTTACTGCCGACATGCCGAGGAAGCCCAGGAGGTGCTGCAGGAGTATTTCTACCGTGGCATCAAACGTGCTGTCATCAATGTGCACCTTGTCGGTGACTTGGTCAAGTTCTATGGCATCAAAGGGTCGCCCTATTTCTTCTGGTTTTATCCCTTCGATGAGGGACACAGCAAGTATGGTCATGAGGAAGTCAACGGCCGATCACGTGGCTTTGAGTTTGACGAACAGGCTCTTAAGGACATGTGCCAGCGTGCCGCAGAGGAACTCAATGTGGTGGTTTATGGCGGTGACTGCATCATCGGAGAGGGCGGAGACATTCAGATTATCGATTTCAACGATTGGCCCAGTTTCGCGCCGTGCCGCAATGATGCCGCACCACATATTGCTAAGGCCATCTTAAGTATTTTCAAAGAAACGCAGAAGCCATGAGTTTGATTGATGAATACAAGGCCTCGCTCAAGTCGATGGATACCGAGGAACATATTGACCTGTGGTTCTATCGTCCGTTGGGATTTGCTTGGGCTAAATTTTTTGCCCGTTTGGGTGTCTCGCCCAACGTGGTCACGATTCTGAGCATTATTCTGGGTGTGGCTGGTGGCGTCCTGCTCTACTTCGGGGCGCATCCCTTGCTATGGCTCAACTATGTGGGCATTTTTTTGATTATTTGGGCTAACACCTATGACAGTGCTGACGGACAATTGGCTCGCCTCACCAAGCAGTATTCCCGCTTAGGACGCATCCTGGACGGTGTAAGTGGCGACTTGTGGTTTTTTGCCATCTATTTCGCCCTGGTGTTCCGTGAGCTCCACTTCGGTGACCTGTTGCTGGGCGACTGGTTCGCTTCGCACCAGTGGGTCATCTGGACCATGGCCATTCTGGCCGGACTGAGCCATGCTAAGCAGGCCGCCAGTGCCGATTATTACCGGCAGTTCCACCTCTATTTTCTCAAAGGTAAGGAGGGCAGCGAACTTGACAGTACAGGACCGCTGCGTGATGCTTATCGCGAGCTCTCGTGGGGCAAGGATTTCTTCAAGAAGCTTACGGCGCTGGTCTATCTTAACTACACAGCGCAGCAGGAAGCGTTCACACCACAAATGCAGCGACTGCGTCGCGCCTTGAAGGAACGCTATGGAGAGGATATCCCACAGGATTTTCGTGATGCTTTCAGGCAGAAGAGTCTGCCCATGATGAAATATACCAACATGCTCTCGTTCAATACCCGGACAATTGCCATGTTCATTTCAGTGATTATCCAAGTGCCCTGGCTGTACTTTGCTTTTGAGCTTATCGTGCTTAACCTGATGCTGGCTTACATGATCCTCACGCATGAGGGATTCTGTCGTAAATTTGCCGACCAACTTGAAGCCAAATGAATATTAAAGGAATCATATTTGACTACGGGGGGACGATTGACAGTCGTGGCGTTCACTGGAGCGAGGTCATCTGGGATGGCTATTGTTGGCAAGGGCTAGACGACGTGTTAACTAAGGATCAATTCCGCGAGGCCTATGTCCATGGCGAGCGTGAGCTTGCGCGAGTGCGCCACATCATGCCCGCCGATACATTTCTCGACATCATGGTCAAGAAGATGGCTATCCAGCGTGACTATGTCGTGACGACATGGCAATTGAATTTCACTCCAGCCCAGGCACGCGACATCGCCACCTATTGTTATGAGAGCGCACGCGAGTGTGTTTCCGAGGCTAGGCCTGTGCTGGAGAGTTTGCAGGTCCGTTACCCCATGGTGTTGGTGAGCAACTTCTACGGCAATGTCGATGCAGTATTGCGCGACTTTGACATCCGCCACTACTTTCGTGGTATTATCGAGAGCGCTGTGGTGGGTGTGCGTAAGCCCAACCCCACTATCTTTCGCTTGGGGGTAGATGTGCTCGAAATGAGCCCTGAGGACGTGCTGGTGATTGGCGATAGCCTGCGCAAGGACATTGAGCCGGCTCAGTCGCTTGGCTGCCAGGTACTGTGGCTCAAAGGAAAGGGGTGGACTGCAGAAGAGGATGCACAGACACATCCTAACACCATCGCCTCGATTGGTCAAGTGCTTAATTTTGTCTGAAAAGGGGCAAAAATAGGTCTTGCCCCTCTTTTAGTTTTTTAACAAATAGGGTTGGTTTATCGATGGAATTGCAGACAAATTAACCAACTAGCCAAATGTTTTTGGACATTTAACGGTCATGATACAATTTTTAGCATTGTGTTCCAAAAAAACAATGTACCTTTGACCCGCATTTCTTTTTGATGTGAAGTGCATTATAAATGTTGACAAAAACAAAACATTAATATTTTTAAGGTATTATTATGGCAAATACAACAACTAAGCCCGCCACTGGCAAACTTGGAATTATGGTGGTTGGACTAGGTGCAGTCAGCACCACGTTTATGACTGGCGTGTTCATGGCACGCAAAGGTCTGGCAAAACCCATTGGCTCGATGACTCAATACGACAAGATTCGTGTGGGGCGTGGTGCCGACAAGAAATATCTTCCCGTGAAGGACATCGTCTCGATGCCTTCGCTCGATGACATCGTCTTCGCTGCATGGGATGTTTATCCTGTCAATGCTTATGAGAGTGCTCTTAACGCCGAGGTGCTCAAGGAAAAAGATATTGAGCCTGTTAAGGACGAACTCATCGCCATCAAGGCTATGAAGGCTGCATTCGACCGCAAGTATGCCAACCGTTTGGACGGTGACAACGTCAAGCAATGCACCGATCGTTGGGATATGACCAACCAGATTCGCGAGGATATCCGCAACTTCAAGAAGGAGAGTGGCGTGGATCGCATCGTTGTCCTGTGGGCTGCATCGACCGAAATTTATGTTGCTCCCGACATGAAGTATCATGGCTCAATCGAGGCCCTTGAGGCTGCTATGAAGGCCAATGACACTGACCATATCGCCCCCTCAATGTGCTATGCCTATGCTGCACTGATGGAGGATGCACCCTTTGTGATGGGCGCACCAAATACTACTGTCGACATCCCCGCCATGTGGGAGCTCGCCGAGAAGACCCACATGCCCATCGCAGGTAAGGACTTCAAGACTGGACAAACCCTGGTCAAGAGCGGTTTCGCACCCATCATCGGCGTGCGTATGCTGGGACTCGCTGGCTGGTTCTCAACCAACATCCTGGGTAACCGTGACGGACTTGTGCTGGATGAGCCTGCCAACTTCCGTACCAAGGAAGTCAGTAAGCTCTCGACCCTTGAGACCATTCTCAAGCCCGAGTGCCAGCCCGACCTCTACACCGACTACTACCACAAGGTGCGCATCAATTACTATCCTCCCCGCAACGACAACAAGGAGGGATGGGACAACATCGACATCTTCGGATGGATGGGATATCCCATGCAGATCAAGATCAATTTCTTGTGCCGTGATTCAATCTTGGCAGCACCCCTTTGCCTTGACTTGGCACTGCTCATCGACCTGGCACGCCGTGCAGGACGCTACGGAACTCAGCGCTTCCTCAGCTTCTTCCTCAAGAGCCCGATGCATGACTACACCGTGGGCGAGGAGCCTGTCAACAACCTCTATCAGCAGTACACCATGCTCAAGAACGCTGTTCGCGAGATGGGTGGCTATGAGGCCGACGAGGAAATCGATTAATCCCCAAATAATCATAGCAAAATGCCGTTTCCTTGCGAGGAACGGCATTTTTTTGTGCTTTACTGAAAAATATCTTCCAATCTACATTCTACATTCTTAATATTTTAGTAACTTTGCACCGTCGTGTGTACCAACGTGTCATGCGACAAGATAATTTGCGCAAATCCGAGCACAATATCGAGCTTGCTCAAGCATTGTTTAGGTAGCGCCAAATTCAGGTAGAAACAATTAGAAATTGAGCCGGCAGTTCATGTTTTGTTCGGCACTTTAGATACCTAGTATTATGCAACAAAACGAGGAATCAAAACAGACGTCACGGATGAGCAAGAAAAAAAACTCATCAATTCCGATTAGAGCTTTCTTTATGGCGTGTGCACGCAACTGGTACTGGTTTGTGCTTTCGGTCATCGTGTGCGGATGTATCGCCTACTTGTATGGCAAATCACAGCCAATGCTCTATAGCTCCAAGGCACTAATCTTGCTCAAGAGTAAAGACACTGATGTGGGTGCGCAGTCCAAGGCGTTCAGCGACCTGGGGATGACAAATGCTAGCACATTCATGCCCAATGAGATTTATAAAATTAAGTCTCCCGACCTGATGGAGGGTGTGGTCAAGAACTTGGGCATCAATGTCCAGTACTATGGTCATGTATATTTGCGCGATATAAACATATATCGAGCGACGCCGGTCAATATTACGCCTTTGCGAGACGTCACTCAGTCGTTCTCAATGGTTGTCGTGCCTAAGGGGGGCAATGACTTGGAATTCAAGGTGGATGGTGACGGAGGATGGAAGAAGGCTCACTTTGGTAACAAGGTGGCCACGAAGTATGGCCCCATTGCCATCACAAAGACCAAGAACTATACCGAGAACCACAAGGACTACAATGTGATAGTCCGCGTCAGTACACCCAATCAACTGGCTAACAAAATCGTTGGCGCATTCACTGCCGAACATGCCGACAAGGTTAGTGACGTACTGCGCTTGTCGTTGGTGTGGGACAACAAGGACGAGGCCATTGATATCCTCAATGCACTTATTGCATCTTATAATCAAGAAGCCATCAATGATAAGAATGTGGTAGCACGCTCGACCGAGGCATTTATTGCCGAGCGTGTCGAAGCACTTTCCAAGGACTTGAGTGGTGTGGACAGCCAGGTGGCTGCTCTCAAGACGAGTGCTGCCAACCGCGCAATCTATGCCGATGCCAGTACTGGACTGCGTTATGCCGACAAGACGGCCGACGTTGATATGCAGATTGCTCTTGCAAGCAATATTGCCAGTTATATCAATGGGATGGCGGGCAACGAATTAATTCCGTCGAACACCGGTATAGCAAGTACGGGCGTCGAGGGACAAATTCAGCAGTATAACGAGGCAATGCTAAAGTACCAAAAAATTGCCACGACCTCATCGAGTGAGAACCCTGTGATGATTGAGCTTGAGCGCTCACTAAGCACACTCAAGGGCAACATCATGCAGGGCTTGAACAATTACATTGCATCGTTGCGCACACGTCAGAGCCAGGCACAGACGCAGCAGTCGATAGCAACAGGCTCAATTATCGCTGTGCCATCGCAGGAGAAGGCTATCACCGAGGTGTCGCGTCAGCAGAAGATTAAGGAGCAACTTTACCTCTACTTGCTCAACAAGCGTGAAGAGAATGCACTGCAACTGGCAATCACTGAGCCCAACGCAAAGGTTATCGAGGCTGCCACGGGCACAGGACCTGTCTCACCCGTTCCATCTCGCATCATGATGATGGGTCTCTTGTTTGGACTGCTCATTCCAGCACTGTTGTTATACGCCATCTACTGGTACTATTCGCTTGATACTAAGGTGCACACGCGTCATGATATCGAAAATGCTATGGATGTGCCCATCATTGGCGAACTTCCGACCAAGAAGTTGCACCAAGCCGACCAGGAAATCGTGGTCACCGAGAATGGACACGACCGCATCACCGAGGCATGCCGTATTATTCGCTCAAACATTGACTATATTGCCACTCCCAGGCCAGGAGAAGGACTGGTCATACAATTTACATCGACCATGTCGGGTGAAGGAAAGAGTTTCGTTGCTGTCAACCTGGCACTATCGTTTGCACACTCGGGCAAGCGCGTTGTGGCAGTCGACCTTGACTTGCGCAAAGGCCGCTTCTCTGAGTATGTCGGACTGCAAGACAGCAACATCGGTGTTACTACCTTCCTCTCGGGAAAGGCTACTAGTCTCGACGACGTCATCCATCATGGCAGTTTCCATGATAACCTTGATTTTATCTGTGTCGGTGCTATTCCGCCTAATCCCACCAATCTACTGATGAGCCAAAGTTTCAAGCAGCTTATCGCTGAGCTCAAGAAGCGTTATGACTATATTTTCCTCGACACGGTGCCCTTTAGCATCATTGCTGACGCTGCACTTATCAACCGCTCGACCGACATGACTATCTATGTCATCCGTGACGGAAAGGTCGACAAGCGCTACCTTGATGACTTAGATAAGATGATCCACGAAGGCAAGATCCACAATGCCACCATTCTGGTCAATGATATCAAGATCGACAACAAACACTATGGCTATGGCAGTTATGGTTATGGCTACGGTTATGGCTACGGTTATGGCAGCTATGGTTATGGCTACGGTTATGGCTATGGTTATGGCTATCATAGCGATGACGAACCAGAAAAGAAATCTTGGCTCGAGCGCTTGGGTTTAAAAAAGAAAAATAAGAGCTAGAGTTTAACGCTTATCATTATTTAGCGCAAGATGACTATTGCAGTTGCAGGAACTGGGTATGTGGGACTGAGCATCGCATGTCTGTTGGGACAGCATCATCATGTCGAGGCTGTCGACATTGTTGCTGAAAAGGTCGACATGATTAATCGCCGTGTCTCGCCTATCGCCGATACCGAGATTGAACAGTACTTGGCTGAGCGCAACCTGGACATCCATGCCACACTCGATGCGCAGGAAGCCTACAGCCACGCCGATCTGGTGGTCATTGCTGCGCCAACCAACTATGATGCGCAGCGCAATTTCTTTGACACCAGTGCAGTTGAGGCGGTGATTGATCAGGTCTTGCGGTGCAATCCCGATGCCATCATGGTCATCAAGAGCACAATCCCCGTGGGGTATACCCAAGGATTGCGAAATCGTACGGGGTGCAAGCGCATCTTGTTCTCGCCCGAGTTCTTGCGTGAGAGTCGTGCGCTATACGACAATTTGCATCCTAGCCGCATCATTGTCGGTACTGACCTTGATGATCCTGAACTGGTGCAGGCTGCCAATACGTTTGCCGCACTTTTGCAAGAGGGAGCCATCGACCGGGATGTACCCACACTCATCATCGGCACCACTGAGGCCGAGGCGGTCAAATTGTTTGCCAACACCTATTTGGCTCTACGCGTGAGTTATTTTAACGAGCTTGACACTTATGCTGAAGTTAAGGGGCTTGACACACAGTCCATCATACAAGGTGTGTGCCTAGACCCGCGCATTGGCTCGCATTACAATAATCCTTCGTTTGGCTATGGTGGTTATTGTTTGCCCAAGGACACTAAGCAACTGCTTGCCAATTATGCCGATGTGCCAGAAAATCTCATTCAGGCTATTGTCGAAAGCAACCGCACACGCAAGGATTTTATTGCCGACCGCGTGCTCAATTTGGCGGGCTATTACGATTATTATAATCGTGGTGACTTTGACCCAGGCAAGGAGCATGACTGCGTCATTGGGGTCTACCGCTTGACAATGAAGACGGGTAGCGACAACTTCCGCCAGTCTAGCATTCAGGGCGTGATGAAGCGCATCAAGGCCAAGGGGGCTACGGTTATCATCTATGAACCTACCTTGGCCGATGGTAGCACTTTCTTTGGCAGCCATGTGGTTAATGACCTCGACGAGTTTAAACGGCGCTCACAGGCCATCATAGCCAATCGCTATGATTCGGTTCTCGACGACGTTCGTGATCGTGTCTACACCCGTGACATTTTCCGCCGAGACTAATAGGACCAGATTTTAAGGCACCAAATTAGCAATTCAGCCTGGCAGATAACTGTCAGGCTGAATTGTTAATTGTGCATTGCGCTCAGCGGCGGCGAATGGATTCGGGAATAGGAACCCAAGCGTATGCGCCTATGTCAAAGCCTTCACCAGCTAGGCGGTCGGTGCCATAGCGGTCATAGCGAGCACGCGTAGTGCAGTAACTGCTGTTGCCGCGGGCAATGGCGTCGCTCTCGTTACCTAGGCGGTAGTCAAAGATGTAGTCGTCACGTTGCACGAGGAATTTTGGGTCGGCCTCCCACACCATATTAATAAAGTGATCGTCATCGGTGCCCGGCAGTTTCATCAGGCAGTTGCGCAGGTACAGGTCGGTGTCGGTCAGGTCACCAATGTTGATCTCTTGTGCCATGCCGTAGAGGATACAGTTGTCCACATATCCTGTGGGGAAGGGCACGCCGCCATCTTCGTAGAAGAAGTTTACAATCGGGTCACTTGGGACGGCAAATAAGTAATAGTTGGTGAAAGTACAATTAACCAGACGCAGTTTACCACCAATAAAGTTCACTACACCGCTGGCAGCATCGCTGAATTCGGTCCCTTCTGCCTCAATCCATGCGTTATAGGTGGTAAGTACCGAACTGCTGCTATTGTGTAACAGGCAGTTAATTAAGCGCAAGGCCAGTGTATTAGTGTTCTCGCTGCTTACATGCATTCCAATTTCGCTGCCACGCATGTCGACAAATGTCAACTCATTGCCCACACTGCCTGGACCAAAGATGACTCCACCCCATTGGCCAGACATGATGTCAAACCCGATCTCGCCCACCACATGGTCCAGACGGTCGCCACGCAGGGTGATGTGCTCGTCGAGTGTGCCATTGGCCTTGATGGTGCCATAGCAACGCAATGCTGCGCCTTTGTGGAAGAGTAGGGTAGTACCTGCGTCCATGGTAAGCTTAACACCAGGAGCTACCAACAAGGTGTCGTAAATCAGATAGGGCTTATTTGCAGTGAAGTGGGTATCGGTCCACAGGGTGTCGCCTGTCAAGCGAATCACATCCTGGGCCCAGGCTGTCACTGTCACATGTTGTGTCACGCCATTGGTCTCAAACAGGATGCGGTCTTTCATTTCTATTGGCTCGTCTTGTGTTGTCTCGTCGAGGTAGCTCTCCACAAACACGAAGATGCTGTCGCCACCACGTACTTCCACATCGTGAAACTCGGTACCTGTTTGGCCATCAACATTCAAGAAAAAGTGCCCATTGCCCTCACCCGCCATGCGGATTTTGGAAATGTTCAACTGTTTTTTCCCACGGTTGTAGACCAGGAATTGCTTGGTGGCACTGCCTTGCATGGTAATGACCGTGTCAAATGCCACCGTGTCGGTCGAGAACGTGAGCAGATCACTCTTCGAGGTCGAGAAGTCATCATCGATGCAGCTCGTTGTGCCCAGCAGCAACAAGGCGGCAAATGCCATGAAAAAATATGAGATTCGAGTCATATATTTCGTTATTAACTCTATTTAAAACGAAACCGTTCCCACTTTATTATATTATTTGTAACTTTGCCACACAACTATGAAATACTTCTTAATTGCAGGTGAGGCTTCGGGCGACCTACATGGGTCGCGTCTGATTGCAGATATAAGGCACTGCGACAGCGAGGCGCAGTTTCAGTTCCTGGGTGGCGACCTCATGGCCGCTGCAGCAGGCACTGCGCCCATTATACACTACCGCGACATGGCCTACATGGGCTTTATCGAGGTGGCGAAGCATCTGCCCGCCATCTTGGGATTCCTGCGTACAGCCAAGCAGGCCATTGGCATTTGGTGCCCTGACAGGCTTGTGCTCATTGACTACCCGTCGTTTAACCTCAAGTTGGCGCACTATGCCCATGACAGGGGTATCCAGGTGCACTATTTCATCTCGCCCAAGGTGTGGGTGTGGAAGCAGTGGCGTGTCAAGGATATCCGACGATATGTCGACAAGATGTATTGTATACTCCCTTTCGAGCCCGACTGGTATGCCCAGCACAACTTTCAGGCGGAATATGTGGGCAATCCAACCATGCAGGAGATCACCGAGGCATTGCCCACGATGCCTAGCCGCGAGGCCTTCTGTGCCCAATATGGCATGGATCCCACGCGTCCCATCATCGCCTTGTTGCCAGGATCTCGCGTCAAGGAAATACGCGACAACCTTCCTTCGATGCTCGAGGCTGCCAGCCGTCATCCTCAATGTCAGGTAGCCATCGCAGCGGCGCCCAACATCGACGATAAATACTATGACGCGTCATGTGTCTTGATTCATGGTGCTACCTGGCAACTCCTACACCATGCCCGCGTGGCACTGGTTACCAGCGGTACGGCCACTCTCGAGACAGCCATGCTTGGCACGCCGCAGGTGGCCTGCTACCGCATGAATGGCAAGCGTTGGACCTACAGCATCTGCCGTCGCTTGCTCAAAGGGAAATACGTCACCCTACCCAACCTTGTTGCCAATGCGCCCGTCATCCCCGAGCTGCTCGTGCACCAGTGCAATGCCGACACCATCGACTGCCACCTCACTGCATTACTCGACGAAACTACCCAACGTCAGGCGCAAATCGATGGCTACCGCCACATCACTCAGCGCCTAGGCACTAACCAATGCACCCTCACTGCAGCAAAACTTATCACTCAAAACCTATCGAAATGAAACGAAAAGTTAAAGCAATCTTGGCAATGATTGCCTTCATGTTGATGGCTTGCCACGCTGTCGCAAAAGATGTAACACCAGTGACTGCTAATCCCAAGCACGAGTTCCGTGGGGCATGGATGCACATCATCGGACAGAAGCAGTATGCGCAGATGACCAGCAACGAGACGCAAGCTTATCTCATCGACCAGCTCGATAAGCTACAACAAGCGGGCTGCAATGCCGTCATCTGGCAGATAAGGCCTCAAGCCGATGCCGCCTATGTAAGCCAGTTGGAGCCCTGGTCGCGATGGCTCACTGGCGAGCCCGGAAAGGCTCCAAATCCAATGTGGGATCCCTTGCAATTTATGATTGAACAGTCGCACCATCGTGGCATGGAACTGCATGCCTGGATCAACCCTTATCGCGTCACGAGCAGTAAGGAAGACCAGCCCGCACCAGGACATGTCTACTATGAGCATCCCGAGTGGTTCCTCAAGTACGCCGACGGCAAACTCTACTTCGACCCCGGACTGCCCCAGTGCCGTGACTTCATCGACCAGGTGGTACGCGACATCATCACCCGATATGATGTCGATGCCATCCACATGGACGACTACTTCTACCCCTATCCTGTAGAGGGTGTTGACTTTCCCGACACTATCAGCTACAACCTCTATGGCATCGGATGGGACTTGGGCGACTGGCGGCGTCACAATGTGGACCTGCTCATCGAGCAGCTCCACAACTCCATTCAGGAGGTCAAGCCTTGGGTGCGTTTCGGTATCAGCCCCTTCGGTATCTGGCGCAACAAGAAGAGCGACCCCGACGGCAGCGATACCAATGGGCTGCAGTGCTATGATGGCCTCTATGCCGACTGCATCAAGTGGACTGCCGAGGGGTGGGTCGACTATCAGGTACCGCAACTCTACTGGGAACTGGAGCATCCCCGTGCTAGCAGCCTCATCCTCAACCACTGGTGGAACGACCATGCCAATGGTCGGCACATGTACTTTGGTCAGGCTATCTATAACATCATGTCGCATCGTGACATAGCCGATGAAGGGGGCGATACACTCAACCCCACACAGCTCGACCATCGTTTCAGGCTTATGCGTCAATTGCCCCATGTGCAGGGCCCCTGTTGGTGGCCTGGTTACAACATCACCGACAACCATAAGGGCTTCATGGACTCGCTTGTCAGCAAGCATCAGTCCACACTAGCACTCATTCCAGCCTATGACTGGCTTGACAGCACTCCTCCTGCAGCTGTGACCCACCTCAAGCAGGTCAAGGGCAAGAAGGGCGTGAAGATGCTCACCTGGCAACCTGCACCCACTGCCGACCCCATGCAACAGGCCGTGCGTTATGTCGTCTACCGTTTCCACAAGGGTGAGAAACCCAACTACGACAATGCCGCATGCATCATGGCTATCACAGGCGATACCTCGTTCACCATCCCCAAGGACAAGGGCAAATGGATTTGGGCTGTCACTGCCCTAGACCGTTGCTGGAACGAGAGCCAGCCCAAATCCACTAAATAAGGTGTGGGCTCACCCCCTGCAGGGGACGACTTTACAACGCTACAACAAAGCCTTTTCAAAAGAGCCAAGGTAGTTTAATTCTTAACTCAAAATCCTAAATTCTAAATTAATTTTAGTACCTTTGCAATCACTTTTGTGATTTATTATTTAACGTCCATGTCGTTTGTGTCGCTACAGGTTGGTTTCAAGCGGTTTGCTGCTACCATTGCCATCGTGCTGCTTTGCGCGGTGGCGGCATGGGGTGCAGTTTTTGCCAGTACACCTTATCCCCGACAGTGGCAACACTTGTCAAACGATGCGTTACTTAAAATGTCCAAAAGTTTCAAACAAGCGCATCAGCTTGACAGCGCCTTGGCGTGTTACTCGATTGTCGCCAACCGCTATAGCGCAACGAGTGATACTGAGTCCAAGAAACTATCGACCTATGCTTACTGCAGGATGGGTAGTCTCTATCAGTTTGAGTATTACAACTATCAGAAGTCGGCCGATTGCTTGTTGATTGCCCTAAGTATCGCCCAAGAACTGGCCGACTCCACTTTGCTGGCCGATGTTCATCACGAGTTGGGATGCCTGTATGTGCAGTATGAGTCATCACTCGAGAACAGTGATCTCAAGCAGACAATGTGGCACTACAACCAGGCATGTCGCTATGTGACGCATGATAGCAACATGAGCGACATTTACATGTTCAACTATGTGTCAACGGGGCTGCGATTTGGGCTTGACGATAAAATCATCACAGAGTCAAAGCTTTATTGTGACCGTCAGCAAAAGCCCAACTTTGTAACTCACTTGTGCCATGCTGCGTGGTCGATACAGGATGAAAACTACAGGGAGGCAATCACTTGGCTCGATCGTTCGCTCGCTGTGGTCGAGGGCGAACAGGATGCCTATCATGCACGACTGGCGGCTATCGTGCTGATTATTAAGAGTGCATGGCTTGGTAAAATGGGGCACGATGCCGAGTCATTGGCTGTATTAAAGAAATATGACGGCCTTGTACGCGAATATAATCTCAAGGAGGGAGTCCCTGACTATTACGACCGATTATATCGTTTCTATTCAAGTCGTGGCAATAAGGCTCTGGCCGAGAGTTATCGACTCAAGTACTATGAGTCGGTCGACTCGTTGACTGGTTTGACGCAGTTGTCCTATCTCACCAAGGCTTCTTTGGTGTTTGACCTACAGAAGGCGGCCGAAGAGGCGCGCATGAAAGAAATACAGCACAGGCATGTCATGGAAATTTTGTGGTTGGTCATCATTGCGGCAGTCATTTTCTTGGCAATGATGTTGTTATTATACTTCCGTAATCGCCAGCTCAAGGAGCGCAACCAGGCCCTATATGAACAGAGCGTTGAGCAACTGGCTATGATTGATGAGGCACGCAAGCAGGCCGTACCCGTACAACCTTTGCCTGTTCTCGAGACCGAAGAAAGCAACGAGGGCGAGCCCTTGGCTAGCAACGACATTGATGAAGAGGTGCTGCTGGATATCTATCAGCGAGTCAAGTCGGTGATGGAGACTTCCACTGACATCTACGATGAGTTGTTCTCATTGGCCCGCTTGCACGAACGGGTGGGTAGCAACACCAAGTATCTCTCACGGGCCATTGGCCAGTTTGCGCATTGCGATTTCAAAGCCTTGCTTAGCCAGTACCGCATTCGCGAAGCATGTCGCCGCATGAATGACGTGGAGCATTATGGCAACTACACCATCGAGGCCATCGCCAAGAGTGTAGGTGTGACATCACGCACCAGCTTTATCCAAAATTTCAAAAAACAGACTGGACTCACCCCTTCGGCCTATTTCAAGTTGGCACGAGAAAAAAACGAAAACAACGACGCCACCATCGCATAAAACCGATGTTTGTTTCGACGGAAAAACGCCTCCAAATCGGGGCGTTTTGTTCGTTTTCGGGGAAAACGAACATGCCAAACGCCCCAAAATTTGCAGCATCCTGCGCGTATGGGTACCTTTGCAGTAGAGAAAACAATTCCTTCAATACCGCAGCGAAGGTAACGGGTCCAACTTCGCTTAGGTTTACCTAATGGACTCACAAGATTTAACATGAAAAAATTACTAACCCTATGTGTGTTGCTCTCTGGCTTGATTGGTAGCCAGGCTGCGACCAACGTTCAGATGTCGACCGTTGTGCCGCCAGTGAACCCCACTCCTGTGAAGAACATCCACAAGGCACCGACCTATGCCGATCAGGTGGTTGTCGACAATGTCAAGTATGGTATCGATAAGGAAGCCAACAAGGCTGTTGTCCTGGGGCTCGATGACGATGTGATGGAGTTGAACCTCGCCGATGAGGTGACCTTTGAGGGCGTGAACTATCCCGTCACCGAGATTGCTGCCCGCGCATTCATGCAGAATGGTACCATCGAGACCATCAAATTCCCTGCCGGACTGAAGTATATCGGCAGTTGGGCGTTCTACGAGTGCTCGACCCTGCTGAGTGTCACTCTTCCCGATGCTATTGAGAAGACCGATACTTGCTGCTTCCGCCACTGCGTCTCGCTCACGAGTGTAGACCTGGGGAACGGCATCAATGAGGTTGGATACGGCACATTCCTTGGTAACCCTGGATTGACTAGTATTAGTTTCCCCGCTTCGGTCAATATTCTTGGTCAATATGTGGTGAACCAGTGTAACAACTTGAGCACAATCACCATCAACTCCGAAAGTCTGGAGAAGGTGGGTTATATGGCTTTCGCCGAGACTGGTGTGACCGAAGTCATCTTCCCCGCAACCGTCAATAAGATTGAGAATGCTGCTGTGCGCGATTGCGATGCACTGATGCACTGCGTGCTCCCCACCAATCTCACCGAGATGCCGCCGCAGATGTTCTCGTTGTGCGACAACATCGAGGAGGTCGAGTTGCCCGAGAGCTACACCGTACTCACAAGCGAATGCTTCTATGGTTGCGTGAACCTCAAAACCATCAACCTTGAAAACATCACGCGCTTTGATCATGCGTGTATGTATGAATGTGCTGCACTTACTGGCGATGTGGTCTTCAACGAGAACACCACCCTTATTGGTGACTTCGCTTTCCGTGGCGCTGGCTTACATGGCATCAAGGTAGGTTCCAATGTTGAGACCATCGACAACTATGCCTTCTGGGCTTGCCACAACTTGAAAAATGTTGAGTTGAGCGAGGGTATTCAGGCCATTGGCATAGGTGCATTTGGTGATTCGCGTTTCAACTCGATCTGCTTCCCGTCGACAGTCGTCGATGTGGAGGGTTACGTTGTGTTGCAGAACCCCAACCTGGTTGCTCTGGGATGCAAGGCAGTCAATGTGCCTGATATGGTAAATAAACTTGACCTGGTGAGCGACTACACTGCCACTACGCTCTATGTGCCCGAGGCAAGCATCGAAGCCTACCAGGCTGCCGACATCTGGAAGAACTTTGCCAATGTCAAGCCACTTGAGGAGATGCCCGTCTTCGCTGAGCAAACCCAGGACGGTGCTATCTATGAGCTGAACCTGACCGAAGGCACTGCCATCCTGGTTGATGGCAAGGCCACTACGGGCGACTTTGTCGTGCCCAACACCATTACCCGCGACCGCGGTGTGGTGTGCACCGTTGTCGGCATTGGCAACGGAGCCTTCGACGAGAACACCAACCTGACCAGCATCACCCTCAACGAGGATCTTGAGACCATTGGCGACGATGCCTTCCAGTACTCGAGTATTCCCGCCCTGCACTTGCCCGCCAAGGTAAAGAGCGTGGGCCACGACTTCCACTACAAGGCAACCAGCATGGCCGAGATCACCGTCGACGAAAACAACCCGTACCTCTGCGTCGAGAACTCGCTGCTCATGAGCAAGGACAAGAAGGTCGTTTGGGGCTTCCCCGTGGCTAATCCCGCTACCGAGCTGATCTTGCCCGAAGAGGTTGAGATTGTCATGAGCGACGCTGTCAACCGTTGCAAGAACCTCAAGAAAATTGTCATTGGCAATAACTGCAAGACCATCGACCGCAATGCATTTGACAACTGTACCGAGGCAACCGAGCTGATTTTGGGCGACAACATTGAGAAGATTGATTACCAGGCATTCCGTTCACTCAAGAGTGTCACCGAGCTCAATTTCCCCAAGAACCTGAAGTATCTCTATGATTATTCCTTCTCCTACACTTGGAATATTAAGGAGGCTGTTCTGCCCGAGGGTCTTGAGTGGATTGGCATGGGTGCCTTTAACCGTTGCGATGCATTGGAGCGTGTTGAGTTGCCCTCAACCTTGACCTTTGTTGGACAATGGCCCTTCCAGGACTGCGGTGCTATGAACGAACTGGTCAGCCGTGCTGAGAATCCTGTAGCTCTCACCAACGATTTGTTCAATGACGAGTCGAAGTACTCGACCGTCATCCTGTATGTTCCCGATGGATGCATTGACAACTATCGCAATGCCAACATTTGGCAGAAGTTCCTCACCATCGAGGAGATTCCGAACACGGGTATCGATGGCGTCAAGACCTCTAGCGAGGTGACTGTCGAGGGTATCTACACCATCGACGGCAAGCGCCTGAGCGAGATGCAGAGCGGTGTCAACATCGTTCGCATGAGCGACGGCACCACCCAGAAGATTATTAAATAAGTTTCTAAGTTTTGGTAGTGCCGCTGTAAGGGCGGCACTACCTTTTTTCTTTTTTCTCAATTATTTTTCATGAAACGAATCCTGCTGATAGTGGCTTTTGTAACGGCTTTCGCCTTTGGCACTCAGGCCGACGAGTTTATCCGTCACAAGCACCTGGTAGAGCATGTCACCTCACAGGGCTGCTCCTATTGTCCTTGGGGCGATCATGTGCTGGAACTGATGGGTGAGATGCGCAGCGACATTGCCCGCGTGTCCATTCACGGCAACCAGGGAGCTACCGATGTGTTCCGCACCTTCAAGTCCACTGCGTTGATTGGCTTCCTGGGGGCTTCATCCATGCCCACTGCAGCGTTCGACCGCACCCCCTATCAGGGAACGTTCATGCAGGTGGTGAGTGCCTATCCCGAGAATCAGCAAGCCATGGCTGAATTTTTCAGCGAGCAACTGGACAACAACGTCACGACACCTGTGTTGGCCGATGTCGTGATTGATGCCAATTTTAACGATACCACCCGGGTGCTGCAGCTTAACGTCAATGGCGATGTGACCAGCGACTTTGGGGCCGCCTTCGGCAGTGATGTCACACTCACAGTCTACCTGATTGAAGATAGCCTGGTAGCGCAGCAACTCTATGGTACCGAATGGATAGAGGACTTTGTCCACAACAATGTCTTCCGTGACGCTTTGAGCGACTACAAAGGCGATGCGCTCAAGTGGAACGACGAGCACACACACTATGCCAACGACTACAACTTTACGCTCAAGGCCGCCTGGAGGGTCGAGAACATGAGCATTGTGGCATTTGTCAGCCGCAACACCGAAGTCTATCGCAATGTCATCAACTGCCAGCTGCTGCATCTGCGCGACTTGCTGGTGCAGCCTG
>JAEEGF010560833.1_pt1 | contig 27642 bp, 20 predicted proteins | sample 9134171 | NCBI WGS metagenome assembly JAEEGF01 (sample SAMN16246542, study PRJNA631951) | gut metagenome | biome: gut microbiome; feature: rumen; material: AP-attached | host: Bos | place: Iran: Karaj | collected 2018-10 | reverse complement strand
TTTTGAATTGATTTGATTGGATTTTTGTCAGTTTTTGAGGGCGCATAGCGAGCTATGTAACCGAGAAAAGTGGCAAAAAGACTTCAAATCAAACAAAAAGCAACCGAAACGAAATCTCATATTTTTGAAAGAAATCATAAAACAGAATTTTTAGAACACACCTTAAACTTTAAACGTTAAACGAATGAACTTTGATTTAACATCGCAATACGAACCAACGGGCGACCAGCCAGAGGCAATCCAACAGTTGGTAGAGGGAGTGAAAGACGGACTCCCTGGGCAGGTGCTGTTGGGAGTGACAGGGTCTGGAAAGACCTTCACCGTTGCCAATGTGATTCAACAAGTGGGCAAACCCACACTGATTCTCAGCCATAACAAGACATTGGCGCATCAGCTCTACACCGAGATGAAAGCTTTCTTTCCCCACAATGCAGTGGAATACTACGTCAGTTATTACGATTACTATCAGCCCGAAGCCTATCTACCTGCTACCGACACCTATATCGAGAAAGACCTTGCCATCAACGAGGAAGTCGATCGCCTCCGCCTTGCTGCTGCCTCCGCCTTGCTTTCAGGCAGGAGCGATGTCATCGTGGTCAGTTCCGTTTCCTGTATATATGGTATGGGAGCACCGATGGATTTCGATGAAAACATCGTTCGTTTCAAGGTCGGTGATGCCATCGACCAAAGCGTGTTTCTTCGCAAGTTGGTCGATAGTCTGTATGTGCGAAATGATGTGGAACTCACGCATGGGCATTTCCGCGTGAAAGGAGAGAATGTCGATATCTACTTGGCGTATGACGAGAAGATTGTGCGTGTGAACTTTGCTTGGGACCAAATCGATTCCATCCATGAGATAGATGCCGTCACGAACATGCCCCTTGACTCCCTGCCAGAATATCAAATCTATCCAGCCAATCTTTTCATGACATCCAAGGAGCGCACCCTCGAAGCCATCAAGAATATCGAGAATGATCTTCACGACCGACTCGAATACTATGAGGAACTCGGGGACTACAACAAGAAGAACCTGTTGGAAACACGAGTGACGAACGATTTGGAGATGATTCGTGAGTTAGGGCATTGCTCCGGCATAGAGAACTATTCTCGCTATTTTGATGGACGCAAGGCGGGAGAACGTCCTTACTGTCTGCTCGACTTCTTCCCGAAGGATTTCCTCTTGGTGATTGACGAGAGCCATGAGAGTGTACCACAGATTCGTGCCATGTATGGAGGCGACAGAAAGCGAAAGACCACCCTCGTGGAATATGGCTACCGACTCCCCGCAGCACTCGACAATCGTCCTTTGCGGTTCGATGAGTTTGAAGCCCTCACCCCGCAAACCATCTATGTGAGTGCCACTCCTGCCGAATACGAGCTGGAGAAGTCCGAAGGTGTCATCGTGGAACAAGTGATTCGTCCTACGGGATTGCTCGACCCCGTTATCGAAGTTCGTCCTACACAGAATCAGATTGACGACCTCATGGAAGAGATTCAGCAGCGAGTGGAAAAGGATGAGCGTGTGCTCGTAACGACGCTCACCAAGCGCATGGCGGAAGAACTGTGTGAGTACCTTCTTCGGAACGAGGTGCGTGCCGATTATATCCACAGCGAAATCAAGACCTTTGAGCGAGTAGATATTTTGGATAGGTTGCGACGAGGAGAAATCGATGTGTTAGTAGGAGTCAATCTCCTTCGCGAAGGACTCGACCTTCCCGAGGTGTCGCTCGTGGCAATACTCGATGCCGACAAAGAAGGATTCCTTCGAAGCCATCGCTCCCTCACCCAGACGATTGGGCGTGCCGCACGAAATGTGAATGGAACTGCCATCCTCTATGCCGATAAGATTACCCAGAGTATGCAGCTCACCATCGACGAGACGAACCGCCGTCGCAACAAGCAGATGGCATACAACAAGGCGCATGGCATCACACCTACCCAAATCCGCAAGGCATTGACAGAGCGGAAAGTCGATTATGTAGGCAAGGCATATATAGAGCCCGATTTCCAGAAGGTGGCAGAAGACCCCATTGTTAATCGGATGGACCGCGAGCAGCTTTCTGCATCCATCGAGCACACGCGTAAGCTCATGGCGAAGGCAGCCAAGGACCTCAATTTCGAACTTGCCATCCAATACCGCGAGGAGTTGTTGCGACTGGAGGAAATCTACAACGAAAAGAAGGAATAACCCCTTTTCCCCCTGTCGTATCAAGACAATTATTTTTAGTGTATCAAGACTCTCTTGTTACTTTTTTTTTACTATGGTGACAAACTAAAATTAGATCAGGGATTTGCTGCTACGCTATAGGGGCTTTGGCGTTACGCTATTGGGGTATTAGCGTTACGCTATAGGGGCTTTGGCGTTACGCTATAGGGGCTTTGACGTTACGCTATAGGGGCTTTTGCGTTACGCTATAGGGGCTTTGCAAAAGCGGGATAGGGGATTCTGTTCTGTGCATCCGTTGTGGAGGTGTGCTTATTCCCAACGAATGGTGGTGGCAGGGCCCTTGATGCTCATGAGGAAGCTGGAACCGAAGATGATGAGTGCTGAAATGAGTAGCACTCCGAAGTTGATGAGCAGGAAGAAAAGCCAATTGAATTCGATGGGGACGGAATCGATATAGTAGGTGTCGGCATCGAGTTTGATGAAGTTGAATTTCTTCTGGGCGAAGCAGAGTACCAAAGCAATCATATCGCCTATGATGATTGCCTTGCCTACGAGCATCACGGCGAAATGCTGGAATATGCGGCGCACTTGCATGTTGGTGGCTCCCAGTGCTTTCAGGATGCCAATCATATTGATGCGCTCGAGCATGACGATGAGCAAGCCGGAAATGACGGTGAATCCTCCTATTGCCATCATCAGAATGAGTATCATCACGACATTCATGTCGAGCACGTCGAGCCATGCGAAGATATGGGGAGCGATGTCGCGGATGCTGAATGCGCCACGCATGGCTCCGATGCGGTCGGGGGTGTGGTTCACCTTCTCGACGAGTTGGGTAACGACGGCATCGACCTGTCTGAAATCCCTCACTTCTATTTCGAGTCCTGAGGATTGGTCTTTCTCCCATCCGTTGAGCTTGCGGACGGTGCGAATATCGGTGAAGCACATCACTTTGTCGTATTCTGCAAGGTGGGTTTCGTAGATTCCCTTGATGATGAATCGACGTGCACGTATATTTCCATTGACAAAGAAATAGGCAAAGACCTTGTCTTCATTCTTTAGATGAAGTTCCTTGGCTATTCGTTTGGAAATAAGTATGTTATTGGATGATTGATCTGCTGAGAATTGTGGTATTTCTCCTTCGGTTAGGTAATGTTTTAGAAAGCTTAGGTCATAGTCCTCACCGATTCCTTTCAGTTGGATGCCTCTGAAATCCTCATCGGTTTTCAACATGCCTGCTATGCCTGCAAACTCCTGAATGTGTTTCACTCCCCTCGTCTTCTTCACCACTTCCTTCAGACTATCGTTGGTGACGACGGGGTAGATGACGTAGTTCTGGTCTTGGGTCAAACTGAGAATCTGTGCATGGGAACCAAAACCGATGACTTTTCCACTCACTTCGCGCTTAAATCCTAACACGACTGCCACACTCACTATCATCACGATGAGTCCGATGGCTATTCCTGCAATGGCAATACGAACGGCAGGACGGGAAAAACGCGGTCCTTCCGTCTTGTCACCATAGATGCGGCGTGCTATGAATAGTTCGAATGACATTTGAAAAAAAAGCCCCCTCCCAACCTCCCCGAGGGGAGGAGAAAGAAAGTGAAGAGTGAAAAATTATCAGGGATTTAAAGGATTTAAAGGATTTGGGGCGCTTCGCTTGAAATTGTATTTAGAATTATCATTTATAATTTTAAATAAAATTTTACGTTTCAATTTTAAACTTCATTTCGAGCCGGAGGCGACCAAGGAAGTGAAAAGTGAAGAGTGAAAAGTGAAGAGTGGAGCGTGAAGAGTTGAGCGTGAAGCGTGAAGAGTTGCCATCCGGATGGTTTTTCTCCTCCCCTCGGGGAGGTTGGGAGGGGGCCTAATCGACTCTTCCTGGATAGGCTTCGAGGGCTTTGCGGAGGATGAAGAGGGCACGCACCAAGTCGTGCTTCTTCAACACGTAAGCGATACGTACTTCATTCTTTCCTGAGCCAGGAGTGGTGTAGAAACCTGCTGCAGGTGCCATCATCACTGTTTCGCCTTCGTAGTTGAATTCACTTAAGCACCATGCACAGAACTTCTCGCTATCATCTACTGGGAGTTTGGCAACGGTGTAGAAAGCACCCATTGGGATAGGGGAATAGACGCCTGGAATGCGGTTGAGTCCATCTATCAGGCACTTACGACGCTCCACATATTCGTCATATACATCGCGCTCGTATTCCTCTGGCACATCGAGCGATGCCTCTGCGGCAATCTGTCCGATGAGAGGAGGGGAGAGGCGTGCCTGACAGAATTTGAGGACGGTTTTTCTGACTTCTTCGTTTTTCGTGATGAGTGCACCGATGCGGATACCGCACTCGCTATAGCGCTTGCTCACGGAGTCAATCAGCACTACGTTCTGCTCTATGCCTTGGAGGTGGCAGGCGGAGATATATGGGGAACCCGTGTAGATGAATTCGCGATACACTTCGTCGGAGAAAAGATACAGGTCGTATTTCTTCACGAGGTCACGAATCTGGTTCATTTCGCGACGCGTGTAGAGATAACCCGTTGGGTTGTTAGGGTTACAAATGAGGATGGCACGTGTGCGCTCGTTGATGAGTTCCTCGAATTTCTCCACTTTTGGCAGGGAGAAACCTTCCTCTATGGTAGTAGCGATGGTGCGAATGACGGCGCCAGCAGAAATGGCAAATGCCATGTAGTTGGCGTAAGCTGGTTCGGGCACGATGATTTCGTCGCCTGGATTGAGGCAGGAGAGGAAGGCAAAGAGCACAGCCTCGGAACCACCACTGGTGATAATGATGTCGTCGGGAGTGAGATTGATATTGAATTTCTTGTAGTATCCAACCAGTTTCTCGCGATAGCTGCGATAGCCTTGACTTGGGCTGTATTCCAGAATCTTTCGGTCGATATTCTTGATGGCATCGATGGCGACTTGCGGCGTTGGCAGGTCGGGCTGTCCGATGTTGAGATGATAAACGTGGATTCCTCTGCGCTTGGCATCCTCTGCCAGTGGCGCTAATTTACGAATTGGTGAGCTTGGCATTTCTGTGCCTCGCACTGATATTCTTGGCATCGCGTAAGTTTGAAAAATTAAAAATTAAAAATGAAAAATTAAAAAGCATTGCTACTGATAGCATTTTTACTTTTTACTTTTTTTCAAATTAAGTTGCAAAGTTACGGCAAATTCGAATGAAATGCAAAAAATATGGTCGAATCATTCGCTTTTTCATGCAAAAGAACTATTTTTGCACAAAAATTAAGGTAGGTTCAATAAATTCTGATTTAGTTTTCCTACCTATTAGTATTAATATCACTTCGGTTGCTTTTTGTTTGATTCGAAGCCTTTTTGCCACTTTTTTTGGTTACATATCTCGCTATGCGCCCTCAAAAACTGACAAAAATCCAATCAAATCAATTTAAAAATCAATCCGACATAATTTTTTGAACCTACCTATGTCTATGAAAGTAGGAATAGTACAACAATCGTGTACAGCATCAATTGAAGATAATCGTGAGAAATTAGCCAACAACATACGTTGTGCAGCTGCTGAGGGTGCGGAACTGGTTGTGTTGCAGGAATTGCATAACTCTCTGTATTTCTGCCAAGTGGAATCGACGGATTGCTTCGATTTGGCAGAGCCTATCCCTGGACCTTCCACCGAGTTTTATGGGAATCTTGCCAAGGAACTGTCCATCGTTCTTGTCACCTCGCTTTTTGAGCGTCGTGCCGCAGGCTTGTATCACAATACGGCGGTGGTGTTTGAGAAGGATGGTTCGATTGCAGGCAAATATCGCAAGATGCACATTCCTGACGACCCTGCTTATTACGAGAAATTCTATTTCACTCCAGGTGATTTGGGTTTCCAACCTATCCATACTTCTGTGGGGTGCTTGGGCGTGCAGGTGTGTTGGGACCAATGGTATCCTGAGGGTGCTCGTCTCATGGCTCTGCGTGGAGCAGAACTGCTGATTTATCCTACGGCAATCGGTTATGAGTCTTCTGATACGAAGGAAGAGCAGGAACGTCAGCGAGAAGCTTGGACAACGGTGCAGCGTGGACATGCTGTGGCAAACGGTTTGCCTGTTGTTGCGGTGAATCGTACGGGCTATGAAGCCGACCCATCAGGGCAGACGAATGGCATTCAGTTCTGGGGAAGTAGTTTTGTGGTAGGGCCTCAGGGTGAGTTCCTTTATCGCGCGTCTATCAATAAGGAGGAAGTAGCGGTGATAGACATCGACATGGATCGTTGTGAGAATGTGCGTCGTTGGTGGCCATTCCTTCGTGATAGGAGAATCGAGGAATTTGGAGCTCTTGCCAATAGATATTTAGGAGATTAAGAAGGAAAAAGGACTCTTTTGCGACAGTTTTTCGCGTTCCTCCCTCATTCTGACGCAAAACAGCCCTGTTTGTCGCAACAAACGAAATGAAAAAACACAGACTTTCTTTATGGATTACTTCAAACGCCATAACTTTGCAGCATCAAACAAAAATTAAATCAAAAACTAAAAAATTACGAAAATGAAAAAGTTTAATTACATGATGGTTGCTTTGATGGCAATGATGTTTGTCGTAAGTAACAGTGCTATGGCACAGAATGACACAAAGTCTGAATTTAGTTTTTCCGTGGGTGGTTATACTCCTAATCAGACTACCCTCGCAGAAGGAATCGGTGAAGGGCTTGGTAAGGCTATGGCTACCATGATAACGTTTGGTCTTTACGACGCAAGTAAAACTGCAAAAGATGAAAAGACTTCCCCAGCTTACACTGTTCAGTATCTCTACCGTGTTTCTCCAAATTTGAAAATTGGTGGAGCAGTCACCTACCAGCACACCAGTTATACCTTGAGTGGTAAGAACAAAAAAACGGGTGTGTACGATGAGATGGCAAAGAATAGAAACAATTATATCACATTGATGCCTACGGTGAAAGCCTCGTGGTTCGACAAGAAGAACATTTCGCTCTATTCCAAAGTGGCAGCAGGTGTGTGCATTGCCTTCAAAGATTCAAAAGTGAAGAGTGGGGCTTCGGATGAAGAAGCAAAAACCTTATTAAAAGAGGTGGAGACGAAGAAAGGCACTCGTTTCGGTTATCAAGTGAGTCCAATCGGTTGTGAATTTGGTTCCAAAAACATTCGAGCCTTCGTTGAGCTGGGTTATGGATTCCAAGGCCTCGGATTAGCGGGTTTGAGCATACAGTTCTAAACTCCCAAAGGGAGTTTGAAGTGAAAAGTGAGAAGTGGAAAGTGAAAAATGAAAGCCTTACTCCCGACCCCGAGCCTCACCCCAAACCCCTCTCCGAAGGGCGAGGGGAGTAGAATGAAGAGTGAAAAGTGAAGAGTGAAAAGTGAGGAGTGAAAAGTAAGAGTGAAGAGTGAAAAGTGGAAAGTGAAGAGTGAAGCGATTCCATCCGGAAGGCATTTTTCACTTTTCACTCTTCACTTTTCACTTTTTATCTGGCTTCCCTGAAGATGGTTTTGATTCCTTTTATTTTCTGTCCTTCCATTCGTTTCAGCACATCCTTGATGACGGTACGTGAAACAGCGGCGTAGGAACAATGGTCCCTCACATCAATGCGACCAACATCGTTGCGCTCCAATCCACCTATCTTGCAGAGGAAGCCCAACACATCCATCTTGTTGAGCTTATCCTTTTTTCCCTTACCTATATAAATAGTAGCCATCTTGGGCTGAGCAATGGGTGGCAGTTTCTTAGGAATATAGAATTCTTGCACCGTGTGCTCGTCGATGTATTCAGGGAGAGTTTCTTCCTCGTTCAGAATCATGAATGCCCGTCCTCCTGCCTCCCAACGAGCCGTGCGTCCGTTGCGATGCGTGTATGCCTCCTCATTGAGGGGGAGATGATAGTGGATGATGCAATCCGTATCTGGAATATCAAGCCCACGGGAACCTAAGTCGGTTGATACCAGCACATGGCTCGTGCCGTTGCTGAATTTATAGATGGCACGCTCTCGTCGGTCCTGTTCCATGCCACCATGAAACATCTCGCATGCCACCCCCTGTGCTTTCAGAAAATCATAAACTCGACCTACGGCATCTCGATAGTTCAAGAAAATGATGCTCTTTGCATCTCCCAAGGCACGCAGCAAATCGAGTAGGGTGTTGAGTTTGTCTTTCTGAGGAGAGTGCACGATGCTGAAACTCACCCGTTCCTCCGCTTTTAGGTAGTCGATGCGCACCGTTTCGTTCAAATCCACAAACTGAGGAATCTGTTCCGCATACGTAGCACTGAGTAGCACTTTTTTCTTCACGAGAGGAAGCATGGAAATGGCATCTTGCATCTCTTCCTGAAAACCGAATTCCAAACTCTTGTCGAATTCGTCGATGACAAGTGTTCGCACATCAGAAACCTCAAAATTGCGCTTGTTGAGGTGATCCACTAATCGTCCTGGGGTGGCAATGATGATATGTGGCAGCACTGCATTCATCCTTCGGTGCTCATCCATAGCGGGACGACCCCCATAGCAGCAGATGCTTCTCACTCCCGCTTTCATGTTCTTCACCACCTCGTCTGTCTGCATCGCCAATTCTCTCGATGGCACTATCACTACAGCCTGTACGCTGTCTTTCCCTGTGTCGATACGTTCCATGAGCGGCAGAAGGTACGCAATCGTTTTACCGCTACCCGTCGGTGATAGTAGCACAATATCTTTATCTTCCTGCTCCTTCCATATCTTAGAAACAGAAAGCTGCATTTCGCTTAACTGGGATATGCCCAGAGCAGACAAAACATCGTTTTTCATGAGCTTATTTTTTAACCACGAACCTTCAGCTACTTTTTTAGTACCATTGTATCGAACTTGAGTACGAGCTCTTCTTGTCATATTTCAGTGCATCGGTCAGTGTGCTGGCATTGGCACGCATAGTTACGTGGTACGAAGTGAAAGGACCAAATACCATGCCTCCCGAGATGTTGAAACAGTGCATGTCACGAGAGATATTCACCGACGTCATCGATATGGCCTTGCTCGTGAAATCGTAACCCGACGAATAGCTGATGTTCCATCCCGACGACAAGCGCAAGCTTCCCGAGAAGTTCAAGTTCTGCACAAACTTATAAGGATAGCGCATCGTTTTCTTGTTAATCTTTGCAGATCGGTCTTCCGACATGGTGATACCGTAGGAGATGGAGAACGACCAAGGAATATTGAATTTCATGTAGCCATCCTCATCCAGTTCGCTGTTGTCCTTCTTGCCCTTTTGCTGATTGGCGTTGCGTCGTCCTGGTCCTATGTTATCGTTTTCGCTCTCGCCTTCGTTTTCGTTCTCGTTATCGCTTTTGTTTTCGTCTTCCTCATCATCGTCGTGCCCAAACAGTTTGCGAATGCTCTTTTTGATTTTGCTCCACGACTGATTGTTGAATGTGTAAGAAAGGTTCTTCGAAGTGCCTGTGAAACGTCCCCAACGCCCGTACGACCACTCCGTCCTGTTGCCTTCAACCACATTTCCATTTTTGTCGAACTGGTAGGCGTATGTCATCCACGTTGTGTTCATGTTAAACGTGACTTTTCCCCATTTCAGTCGCAAGCGAGTGGAAAGATTACCCCAAGGCTTCTCTTTGGCAGCCATGTTGTAGGAGAGGTTCGCGCCCAGCTCGTCGATGATGCTGATTTTCTTCACGCCCGTCGAGTCCTTGTCACTCTTGATTTTCATTTCAATGTTGTTGCCAACGTCAAAGGACACGATGCCCGACTTTCCTTTCCCAGGGTAGCTATACACAGCTCCCTCGTAAGGAGAATAAGCCACTTGGCTCACGTTTCCTTCCAAGTCCGTCTTGGTGTAGTACTTGTGGTAGCCATACCTGCTCGCCCCGAAGTCGGGAGCATAGGAGAAATTAACGGTGGGAGTGAACACATGGCGCACCATTTGCAGTTTCTGTCCCCATACCTTAGGATTGAACTTGTAGAAACCGTAGAGTTTCGTGTTGACCTGAACACCCAAGTTGTAATTATGCACATGGTTGAAACCGTAGATGGTGTCGCGCACCACTGCCTGCTTCATTTGGTCCCAACTCTGCTCCACCTTCCTTGTGTACCAGCGAGCCTCGTAGTTGAACGATGGCACTACGTTGATGTATTTCAGCACTTGGAACGATGCCTGAATAGGAATCGAGTGTTTGATACCGTTCTTCCAGTCCTTCACCAAGTTGCTCTTCAGCAGTTTGTCCTCCTTTGTCTGGATGCTGTTTTGCAGCGAAGCCTTGTAGTACATCGAGATTTTCTCATACCAGCGCTCCTTGCCCACCATCTTCTTCCTTCGGAACGGGTAGATGCGTTGCAAGTTGATGCTCAGGTTGGGAAAACTCAAGTTGATGGTAGAGTCCTTCAGGTTCTGCGTAAGGTTCATACTCGACGACAAGCTCAGTCCGATGGAAGGGAACGATCGCGAGTAGCTCACCGACGAGGTTCGTGTGCTCTGTGCGTAGGAAGTAGGGTTGTAGAGGCTCGTCAGGTTGTTCTTTTCGTAACTCTGCGTCGTGAAGTTCACGCTGGCAGAGAACGAACTGTTCGGGCTCGCCTTAGCATCCTGCTTGTGGCTCCACTGAAGCTTAAAGTTCGTCACCTTGGAATAGTCAGGCAGGTTCTTTTCGCCCGTTACGCTCACTTGGTAGTTGAAATAGAAGTTGCCCGAATACTTGTATCGCTTCTTATAAGTGGTCTGAGCGCCGATGCCCCACGAACCCTTGGTAAAGATTTCGCCAGTCAGCTTCAAGTCCCAATTGTCGTTGATGGCAAAGTAGTAGCCACCATCGCGTAGATAGAATCCGCGAGTGCTCTCGTCGCCATAGCTCGGCATGATGAAGCCCGAACTGTATGAATCCGTGAAAGGGAAATAAGCGAAAGGCACAGCTAACGGCAGCGGTACATCCTCCACCACCAACCAGGCAGGACCCGAGAACACACTCTTGCCTCGATACACTTTCGCACGGCTCAGTGCAATGTAGAAATGCGGATGCTCCTCGTCGCAAGTCGTGTATCTTCCCCTTCGCATATTGATGATTTTGTCATCTACCTTTTTTGCTTCCTCACTGCGTAGGAAACCCTCTTGCTGCTCTGTGGCAACATTCGAGATGAATGCCTTTTGCGACTTGAAATTGTAGGAGATGGCATCTATCTCATATTCGTCGCCTCCCTGCTTGAAAAGAGGCTTTCCATGCACATTCCCCAAGCTGTCCTCCACGCCCACGGCATGCACCAGCGCACTGTCCATATTCATCTGAATCAAGTCGGAGGACAGCGACACGTTCTGGTAATCCACCTTGCCCTCGCCGTAGAGGTATGCGTTTTTCGTGTCCATGAAGAACACCAACGAGTCCTTCGACTCGAAGGCAACAGGGTCCTCCAGTGCACCTTTCTTCGACTTGGCGATGGAGTCTTCCACAGCGGCAATGGAATCGTTCCATTGCACCGCTCTGCCGTTTCCCTGCTGCGTTGTGGAGCGATTGCCTTGCGGTGCGATACTGTCGTTGCCGATGCCGTGTTCACGGTCGAATGCCCGTTTCACGGAATCGAGTTCTGCCAGAGCCTTCTGCTCTTCGGTGAGGGTGGTTTTCGTCAACGAATCTCGCTCAGCAGTTCGTTGAGGTACCACAGAGTCGGGTGCCACATCGAAGCGCAAGCAATCCGTTTTTCCCATGCCGTCGCTTCGCCCACTCTGTGCGATGGTGAACACAGCCGTCAGCATGAGGAAAAATATGTAGATTCGTTTCTTCAAGACCTTATGAGCATTATATGGTTTTGGTAGCGATGGGATTCTTGTTGAAATTCTCTCGTGTTCGTGTTTCTGAACCTCGCATAGCTACAAAAAATCATGCAAAGATACGCATATTTTCCCGCCCTGCAAAAATTCTTGTATTTTTTAACGATACGCTATTTTTTTAACGGAAACAGTAACGAAAACGAAAAGCTTTTTCTTTTTTCTTATTTTTCTTTATAACTTTGCACAGAATATGAAGGTTTGACGCTATGATTATCTACAATACAACTTATACTGTTGCCCAGACGGAGGCACAAAACTTTGTTATCTATGTGCATGAAGTGATGTTGCCTGCCGCCCTTGCTTCAGGTGCTGTTACCCATCCTCGCCTTTTGCGCATCCTTTCCCACAAGGATGAGAACACGGAATGCTTCTCCCTGCAATTTGAAACGGAAGATACGGCTGCCCTTCATCGCTGGTACACGGATGTTGGAGCAAAACTTCATGCGGAAATGCTGAAAGTGTTCACTGACAGGGTGATAGGTTTTCCAACAATGATGGAAGTGGTGTTTTGAGTGAAAAATGAAGAGTGAAAAGTGAAGAATGAATCAGGGATTTAATGGATTAAAAGGATTCTAACTTCGTTAAACTTTAAACGTTAAACTTTAAACGTTAAACTTTTAAACGTGAATATTGATTGATGGAAAGCAGAAAGACGGAGAAAATCTTGTTGGGCATTGACCCAGGCACAAACGTGATGGGGTACGGGGTGCTGCGTGTTGTTGGGAACAAGGCTGAGATGTTGGCGATGGGGGTTATCAATTTAAAGAATATGCGTGACCCTTATCTTCGCTTGGGAAGGATTTTCGAACGTGTGACGGGTGTGATAGATGAATACAAACCTGATGAACTTGCTATCGAAGCTCCTTTCTACGGGAAGAATGTGCAATCGATGCTGAAGTTGGGACGTGCTCAGGGTGTTGCAATAGCTGCTGCCATCGTCCGTGACATTCCTATCCATGAATACGAGCCTCGAAAAATCAAGGTGGCAATTACGGGTAATGGTGCCGCTTCGAAGGAGCAAGTGGCTGGTATGCTCCAACGTATGCTCCATATCAGTGCGGAGGACATGGAGGTGCAGATGGATGCTACTGATGCCCTTGCTGCCGCCTATTGCCATTTCATTCAGATGGGGGCTCCTCAGTCGGTAAAGAAATACTCTTCGTGGAAGGATTTTGTGAAAAAGAGGGGCCTCACCCCCAAACCCTCTCCTAAGGGCGAGGGGAGTGAAGAGTGAAAAGTGAAGAGTGAAAAGTGAAAAATCAGTCAACAAATAACACAAATTCTCTCAAATAAAAATGATACTTTCTAACTATTTATCGATTGCGGTGTGGGTTTTCCTACTTTCTATTTCCTTACCTGTTTCTGCTAAGGAAGTGGTTTGGTTTGATGGAATCCATCCTGTCAACTTTTCCTATCAAACGGATGTTGCTCCTGTTGTGAGAGTTGCAACGGATATGTTCGTGTCGGACATGAAACAGACGACGGGAATGTCGGCTGAGCAGAGAGAGAATGGAAAATCGCAGATTCTGATTTACCAAATGGATGGTGCGAAGAAGTCGGTTGTAAAGAAACTCCGAAAGTTGGGTATCGATACGGACGAACTGTCGGCAAAGATGGATGCTTTCTGTGTGGCTGAACGAAACGGAAAGATTTATGCGATTGGCAACAACGGACGAGGTACTGCTTACGCACTGCTGGAACTTTCTCGCATGGCAGGGGTTTCTCCTTGGGTGTGGTGGGGCGACAACGTACCAGAGAGGAAAGAACAACTGAGCATCAAGGAAGGCTTTACCTCGATGCAGTGTCCCTCGGTGGAACGTCGTGGCATTTTCATCAATGATGAGGACTGGAGTATGCTGGTGTGGAGCCATCGGTCGTTTGAACCTTCCGACTACAAGACGGGTGCTGTGAAAGGTAAGCGACTGATGCAGATTGGTGTGCAGACCTACAAGAAAATCTTTCAATTGCTATTGCGATTGCGAGGAAATATGATATGGCCTGCCATGCATGAGGGTACTGTTCCTTTCTATCAGGTGGAAGGAGCGATGGCAATGGCGGATAGTTGTGGTATCATTGTTGGAACGAGTCATTGTGAACCGATGATGCGTAACAATACGACGGAATGGAGTGTGGATGAGCGAGGACGATTCAACTATCTCACCAATCAGAAACAGGTGCAGGATTACTGGATTTCGCGCGTGAAGGAAGTGGGGAAGAATGAAAATGTCTATACCATCGGTATGCGAGGCATTCATGATGGAGACATGGAAGGTCCGAGGAACTTGGTAGAGAAAACGCTGTGGCTACAGAAGGTGATAGACGACCAACGTGAGATGCTGCGGCAATTTGTGGCTCAAGATGTGGAAAGCATCCCGCAGGCTTTTGTACCTTATAAGGAAGTGTTGCAAATCTATGAAAATGGTTTGCGAGTGCCTGAGGATGTGACTTTGATTTGGTGCGACGACAACTATGGCTATATGACTCGTCTGCCCAATGAGGAACATCAAGCTCGCAAGGGTGGTTCGGGTGTGTATTATCATCTGAGTTATTGGGGTCGTCCTCACGACTACCTTTGGTTGACTTGCACGCAACCAGGACTCATTTACCAAGAAATGAGCGAGGCATATCAGCATGGAGCGAGGAAGCAGTGGATTGCGAATGTGCACGATGTGAAGGTGGCAAGTTACGACCTCGAACTTTTCCTCGATATGGCATGGAACTATGCTTCGTTCCGTCCAAACGCTCTGCAGGATCATCTGCATCAGTGGTTATGTCGTGAGTTCGGACAGAAGGCAGGTGATGCACTTTTCCCTGTGATGAAGGAATACTATCGACTTACCGCCATGCGCAAGCCTGAGTTTATGGGATGGAATCAGGTGGAGCTCGACAAGAAGAAATACGACCGTGGCATGTCACCTGTTCAAGATACGGAATTCAGTTTCTCTGCCTTTGGTAATGAGGCAGACAGGTATCTCGAACGATACGATGCTTTGCAACGCGAGGTGGAGCGAATCGGACAGATGATTCGTCCTGTTCAGAAGGATGCCTATTTCGGCGCTATTCAATATCGAGTGGAAGGAGCTGCGAATATGGCAAAGAAGCAGTTGGAGGCACAGCGTGCAAGGAGTTTAGCACGAGAGTATGCTTCTCTTTCTCGTACTACATACGCTCGGAGCGATTCCTTCAAAACTGCCATTTATATGGCTGAAGCTCTCAGTCAGGACGCATACGATCGGATTTTGCAGAACGACAAGCGTTTCAACGAAATGAATCATGGCAAATGGCGCCATCTGATGGCGTCTAATCCTCGTAACTTGTTGGTATTCCAGGCACCTACATTACCCGACACACTGTCAGAGAAACGTGTTCAGGAACTGTTGAAACTTTATGCACAACGTAAGCATGCACTGCATCCTCTCAAAATGGATGGTGCGATTGCTAAGAATGCTGACCAATTCGATGAATCGATTGCGCAACTCACTCCCGTGCAACTGTTGGGACATTCCATGAATGCGGTCCCTCTACCAAAAGATGAGTGGGTGAGTTATAGTTTCCAAACAGAAAAGGAAGGTGATTATGCGCTGCGTATCGCTTTGATTCCTACTCAGCCTCTGGACAAGGGTGACATTCGTTTCTCAGTCTCCATCGATGACGGTGAAGAACGTGTGTTCAGCTTGAAGGAGGCATATCGCTCTGAGCAATGGAAACTGAATGTACTGCGTGGACAAACCGTTCGGACGATCAATGCAAAACTATCATCTGGTAAGCATCATGTGGTGGTGAAAGCACTCGACGAACACATCATCCTCGACCAACTCATGCTCGACCCGAATGTGAACCGCCAATTCTATTTGTTCCCAACTGAGATTGAATGAAAAAAACCTCACCCCCAACCCCTGGACCCCTCCAACTCCCCTGAGAGGGGAGAGATGGGGCGAGGGGAGTATAACGAAAAGTGAAATATGTGGAATGAGAAAATGTATTGTTCTTCAGTCGAATCTCCATTGGGGACACTCACTCTTGCAAGCGATGGGGATTGTCTGACAGGATTGTGGATGGAAGGACAAAAGCATTTCGGTGCATCTTTCCAGTTGGAAGCTTGCTCGGATTTTCAGATATTTGAGGAAGCAAAACGATGGCTGAAATCCTATTTCATGGGGTACCAGCCTTCGTTAACTATACCATTGCGATTGATAGGAACAGATTTTCAACGTGCTGTGTGGCAGCAACTTCAGCGTATTCCATACGGTTCTGTTACTACATACGGTGAACTTGCCAAAAGTTTGAATTTATCTGTGAAATCCTCCCGCGCAGTGGGAATGGCAGTGGGGCGTAATCCTATCAGCATTATTGTTCCCTGCCATCGTGTGATAGGTGCTAATGGTAAACTGACTGGATTTGCAGCGGGATTGGAACGCAAACGTTTCCTTCTTCAATTGGAAGGCCTCACCCCTGACACATAAAAAAAGCCTCACCCCCGACCCCTCTCCAAAAGGCGAGGGGAGTAGTTAGAAAGTTGATGAAGAATGAAGAATATTGTAATGAATAATGACAAAACCACAAACACCCGAAGCGGTGATGCGAAGATGGGACTTGTGTTGGAAGGTGGTGCCATGCGTGGACTTTTCACCTGTGGTGTGATAGATGTGTTTGAGGAAAAAGGCATCTCGTTCGATGGTGTAATAGGTGTAAGTGCTGGAGCTGCCTTTGGTTGCAACCTCAAGAGTCATCAGCCAGGGCGTGCCCTACGCTACAACATGCGCTTTGCTCACGACTGGCGGATGTGTTCCTTGCGCTCGCTCATCTTCACAGGCGACCTCTATGGAGCGGATTTTGCCTACCACGAAATGCCCAAGCACCTTGATGTTTTCGATGTGGATACCTATAATAAGAACCCCATGGAATTCTACTGTGTCTGCACCGATGTGATGACGGGTAAGGCAGTCTATAAGCTGTTGCCCGAAGCCAACGACACCACTTTCGATTGGATTCGTGCTTCTGCATCCATGCCGCTCTGTTCAAAAGTTGTTGAACTGGAAGGGTATCACTTACTCGACGGTGGAATTGCTGATAGTATTCCTTTGCAATACTTCCAAAGTGTTGGTTACGCTAAGAATGTCGTCATATTGACTCGTCCCGATGGCTATGTGAAAGGAAAGAATCGCTTTATGCCGTTGATGCGTTTGATGCTTCGGAAATATCCTCAATTCATCAAGGCTGTTGCCCAACGCCATGAAATGTATAATGCCCAACTTGCTTTCGTGAGGGAGCAGGAGCGGCAAGGCACCACCTACGTTATTCGTCCTTCGGAACCCTTACCGATAGGGCATGTTAGCCACGACCCCGAACAGATGCGTCTTGTTTATGAGTTGGGACGACAAACAGCCTTGCAACAAATCGATGAAATAAAGAGGTTTATAAATGAAGAATGAAGAATCTTTTTTTGATTCTTCATTCTTTATTCTACTCCCCTCGCCTTCTGGTGGATTGGTCTCCCCTCTCCTTGGAGAGGGGTAGAGGGTGAAGCCTTTATTTCTCCAAGCAGGCATCGAGGTCTTTTGTGATTTTTTCTCGATCCATTTTCTGACCGATAAACACCAGTTTCACCATACGGTCGCCGTATGTATCATCCCAGTCACGCATGATGAGTGGGTTGCGTTCAGCCATGGCTTTCAGTTCCTCTTCAGGAGCAGTAGCCCACCAAAGACCTGATTCACTGATTTTCTTTTGTACGCCAGACTGTTCGAAGATGAAACTCATGTCAGGACGATCTGAGAAATAGCATAAACCTTTCGCACGAATCACGCTCTTAGGCCAATGCGCAACGAATTGGTCAAACTCATTAATGTTGAAAGGCTGGCGACGATAATAGACGAAAGTTCCAATGCCATATTCCTCTGCTTCTCCTTCATCGTGGTGGTGATGATGGTGATGGTGGTGATGATGATGCTCCTCATCGTCATCGTCGTGGTGATGGTGGTGATGCTCCTCCTCATCGTCATCGTCGTCATCGTCGTGATGATGGTGGTGATGGTCTTCGTCATCGTTATCCTCATCCTCCTCATGGTGGTGGTGATGTCCGTGCAGAGCCTCTTCTTCCTCTTCCTCAGTTGCTTCACGTTCCAATTCTGTAATCCATGTGGCAGACGTGGCAACACGTTCGAAATCAAACATGTTGGTGTTGAGCAACACATCCAATTCCACATTGCAATAGTCGCAATCGATGATGGTGGCTTTGGGTTGCAGGGCATGGAGGATTTCGCGGATGCGTCCGAGCTCCTGGGGCGATACCTCGGATGCCTTGTTGAGGAGGATGATATTGCAGAATTCTATTTGCTGAATGATGAGGTTCTCGATGTCCTCCTCGTCAATGTGTTGACGGGTGAGGTCGGAGCCACAGGCAAACTCACTCTGCAAGCGGAGAGCATCCACCACCGTAGTGATGCAATCGAGGCGTGCAATACCATGTTGAGTGTATTGTGGGCCGAGGGAAGGAATGGAGCAGATGGTCTGAGCAATAGGCTCTGGCTCGCAGATACCGCTTGCCTCTATCACGATATAGTCAAAGCGTCTCAGTTTCAGAATATCGTTGATTTGCTCAATGAGGTCCATTTTCAATGTGCAGCAGATACAGCCATTCTGTAATGCTACCAGGCTGTCGTCCTTCTGTCCCACGATGCCGCCTTTCTGAATGAGGTCGGCATCAATGTTCACCTCGCCAATGTCGTTGACGATGACGGCAAACTTGATATTTCGTTCGTTCGTAAGGATATGGTTCACCAATGTTGTTTTTCCGCTACCCAGGTAACCCGTGAGTAGGAGGACGGGAGTGATGTCTTGTTTCATGATTTTTTCCTTTTTTTCTGAGTGGTAATATAGGACTCAGTTCCAATTGTCTTGCAAAGATAGTGCAAAAAAACGAAAAAGAGTACCTTCAATAAAAAAGAAATGATGAACGACTCTTCTCGAGCGGTTCATCATCATACTGTTCTAACTAAATAACACCTAATTGTAAAAAATATCACCTAACTAATATTAACTAACTTCTGCTTTAATGAGTCAAGGTTGATGTTTTTTCTAACATTTTCCTTTTGACGATGCAAAGTTACGTCAGTTTCTCCTTTCCAACCGCATCTTATCACCACTTTTTTCAAAAAATGCGTGTTTTTTTGACTTTTATCAATGAATGTGTACGAACACAGTATGCTTTTTGGCATAAAATGATAAAAAATGCAGTTTTCGATGGAATAGGGGAAAGAACGATGTTTAGACAAAAAAATGACAAAAAAAAGAGACCAACTGAACGTTCAGACGGTCTCTTGTAAAGATATGAGGATGACTTCGTATTAGCGCACTTCGAACAATTGGATGAACCCTGTCATCATAAACACCTTCTTGATGTCTTCGTTGATATGCTCGACAATCACTTTTCCTCCCTTTGTTGACACTTCCTTGCGGATGGCAAGAAACAGACGGAGACCTGAACTACTGATGTAATCCAGTTTCTCGCAGTCGAGGATAATCTCCTTGTCAGCGTTGTTCATAAGGGGAGTGATTTCGCTTTGTATTTTGATGGCGGAGGGTGTGTCTAAACGACCACAGAATATGGCAGTCAAGCCTCCTTCGTGTTCTTTAATTTCCAAAGTCATGATTAATGGAATGTTGAAGTGTTGAAATAAAGTCATCTGAAAGTCACGCACCTTTCTTCCTGTTTTGTGTGAAGGCAGTGGCTATGAATGAGCGAATAATGATTACTTAACCAGAGCCTTGCGTGCAGCGTCAATCTTGTCCTTTGCTTCAGCCATTTGCGACTTCAGCTCATCAACAGTTGTAGCGTTGAGCACGTCGAGAGTTGCCAATGCGTTAGCAACAGGCTCGATTTCTGGGTCGTAGTCGATGAGGTGCTTCAAAGCGTCCTGAATGAGGATGAGACGGAATGTTACGTTTGAAGCTGCTTCGTCGTCGAATACGCTGAGGAACTTGTCAGTGTTCTGGTTCACAACGTAGAGCTGCTCTACCAATGCAGCAGCAGCGAGCTGCCAGAAGTAGTTGACACGTCCGTTCTGGTTCATGGAATCATAGAGAGCGGTAGTTGTCTCGAAGATGTCGTTGGCATTTTCGATTACCTTGAAAGAAGGGTCGTTGATGTCTGCGCTCAACTTAGTGATAGCCTTGTCGTAAGCGCCTGTTGACATTTCATAGAGTTCAGCAATCTTACGGTCAACATTGAGAGCACTCAGAATGCGATATTTCTCAGAGAGAGTCACAGCCTCTTCAGAGATAGCTGGGTCGAGCAGATACTCAGGTTTCACTTGCTTCTCTTCCTTAGTGAGAGCAAATTTGTTGTCCTTCTGAAGGAAAGGGAACTGCTTCAACTTGCCAATCTCAGCAGCGATGCTGTCAACCTGAAGCTTGATGTTTGCCTCAATCTGCTGCTGGTCGAAGCTCTTCACAACTTCTGCAGTTTCGGTCTGAGTAGCTTTCTTACCCTCGCAAGCAGCCAGAGCAATGACAACAAAAGCAATAGCTAAAATGGATAATTTCTTCATTGTTAATAAAATTTTGATGATTAATTAGGATTTATTGTTTTCGTTTTTTTTCGGATGAAATGGGATGTCACAATATTATTGTGCATATTCCGCTGCAAAAATAGGTAAAATTTTTAATAAAATCATCTTTAGCACATTCTTTTTGAAAAAAAACCACAGATTATTTTCCTATTGGGCATCTTTTCTTACAAAGCGACCGGGGCAATCTGTCAGTAGCATCCATGTGACAATGATGCTCATGAGTAGCAAAACGGAGAGGTTGAACCAGATGGTTTTGATGTGCCAATCGCCGATGATTTTCTCGCTGCTATAGAAAGGAGCACGTCCGTTGTGGCTGAGAGGAGTGAGGAACACCAGTCCTGTTCGGGCAACAATATGATTGTCGATTACATCGAGCATTCGCTGGTTTTCCATGCCTATCACACAGTCCTCCAGCTGCAAGTTGTAGTTGTCCCGTTTCAGTTGCAGCAGCACATCCTTTCCGTTTTCTTTCACGAATCGAGCAGTTTGCTTGTCTGCCAGAAGTGTGATTCGGTTGCTTCGTTCCGTCAAGAGGTTCTCAGCCTCTTTCATGTAGTCATAGAGGGATGAGTACGACCAGTCGCCTTCGTAAGCATCCATCTTGCAATAGGACGTAAGGAGTGGGAGATTGGTCTTGATGACTTCCAAATGCTCAGGGTTCACCTCCTTGCCTGTCTGCTGTTCGCTCTTCATGGTTTCCAACTGCGACTGCAATTCGTAGAGCACACCTATATTATAATATTGTGTCTCGTACTTTTCCTTGTCGGAAAGGAAAAAGTTCTTTTCGTATGCGTTGTCGGTGAACGATGTGACAGCCAAAGCCTCGAATGACCATCTTGATGGGATGACATCGCCAATCAATGGCACATTGCCTGTAGTGCTTTTTGGAGTGAGGTCGCTGAAGCTGACCACCAGTCCGCAGAGCAATATCTGAGGAATCAATAGCAGAGGAATACAGATGTAGATGGCTACCACCGAGTTAAGACACTGGGAGAGCAGCAATCCTGTCAGACTTGCCAACAGAGCAGTCAGAAATAGGATGAGCCACCATGTGAAGAACAGTCCATGCAGTCCCATGATGGTGTTTCCAACCACAATGAAGAGGAGTGTCTGCACGAGCGACACCCCAGCCATGTAGATGATTTTCGACCAGATGTAGCTTCCGTACGACAGGTTGAGAAAGCGCTCTCGCTTCAGCAAGGCACGATCCTTGATGATTTCCTCCGCACTGCCACTCATGCCCGTAAATGTTGCCACGATAACAGCCATGAAGAAGTAGCTCACCAGGTTCTTGTTGTTCATCACCGAGTAACCCTCAGGAGGGGAGAAGCGTGTGAGCAGAGCACAGATGACTGCCAGCAACGGTGCGATGCTCAGGGTGATGGAGAGGTACTGCACATTCGTAATCTTGGTCTTGATGTTACGATGCAAGAAGATGGCGAATTGTTTGAGTGCGTTAGGCTTCTTCTGGTCCGACTGAGGCATGTTGAACACAGCTGGCTTAGGCATTTCCTCACGGTTCTTCAGATAGAGTTCATGCCAGTTCTGTGGCGTCATCTTTCTTTCGTCCGACAGTTCACCCGCATTGTTCAGTGCCTTCTCGTCAATGATGTTGAGCACAATCTCTGGATTGACATTGCCACAAGTCGGGCAGGTGCTGGTTTCCGCGTCAACATAATTGGCTGTCTCCTTGAAATAGGTGATGGCATCAATAGGGTTTCCGTCAAACACGGGGTATCCTCCCTTGTCGAGCAGCCATAGGCGGTCGAAGAGCTTATAGACATCGCTCGAAGGCTGATGGATGTTGACCACGATGAGTTTGCCCTTGAGCGTTTGTTCTTTCAGCAGGAGAATCACCTTCTCAGTGTCGGCTGACGACAGTCCCGACGTAGGTTCGTCGAGGAAGAGCACGGCGGGTTCGCGTATCAGCTCCAAGGCGATGTTCAGTCGCTTGCGTTGTCCTCCCGATATGTATTTGTTGATGGCAGAGCCCACCTTCAAGTCCTTTGCAGCATAGAGTCCCAAGTCCTTCAGCGTCTTCTCCACGCGGTTGTCGATTTCTTGTTCCGACAAACCCTCGAAGCACAGTCGGGCAGTGAACCAAAGGTTTTGATAGACAGTCAGTTCCTCAATGAGCAGATCGTCCTGAGGCACGTAGCCAATCAGGTTCTTCGCTTCGGGCTCCGATATGTCGTGTCCGTTGATGGTGATGCTTCCCTCCTGTGGCTTCAGCGTGCCGTTGAGCAGGGAGAGTAGGGTGGTCTTTCCTGTTCCCGAACCTCCCATGATGGCAAGCATCTCGCCGTTGTTGAGCGTGAAACTCAGGTTGTGCATGCCGTTGTCGCTGTTCGGAAAGCGGAAGTTGATGTCGCGTCCGCAGAACTCCACCTTTGCCGTTTCGTGCACCTCCTTGTCGTATGCCTCGATGATGGAAGAGTAATAGACGGGCTGTCCATACACGTTTTTCAGCACACTGCTCTGTTGCCACACCTGATACACGCCCGTCAGAACAGGCACGTCGTTGAGTGTCACCGTGTCCGAACCGTTGTAGGTGAAAATCAGAAGCCCCGTCTCGCGGTCGAGCAGAGTCTTGATGGTGCCCTCGAATCCCTCTATGTGGTGCAGCACCACCCGTTCCGTTTCTCGGTTGGCAACGAAGTCGGCGAAGTCCTGATACTGTTCCTTCGGAATGTGAAACAGCGACGCCATGGTGAGGAACATGGTGTTGTCAGTCGATTCGTTACATTCGCAGAACTCCATCACACGCAGCAGCAGCAACGCTTCCTCCCTGGCTTGAATCTTGCCATGCAGCGAGGAGCAGATGAGTCCCACAGTCTTTTCGCTGTCGAGATTGTCGGTCATTTCGTATGCCAGACGCATGTCGCTGTAAAGGTCGAGGTAGAGGTCGGTGTTTCGGATGCCGAAGTGCCTGCGCAGATAGTTTGCAAGCATCTTCTTGGCGCGTTCCTCGTCCACCTGCTCCACCTTTCCGAAGAGAGCGAAAAGGCTGATAAAGCTTGATAGAATGATATCCGTCATCTTCTGTTGCCTTCCTTATTTTGTTTTCTTGATGAGAGTTAGCACGTTCTTACTCTCTATGCGTTCATAGTTGATGATGTCCATCGTCTGTTTCACAATATGGATGCCCAGACCGCCAATGAGCCTTTCTTCAGCTGGCAGCGTGATGTCGATGTCGTCCTTGATGGTTGGGTCGAATGGCTTTCCCCAGTCGGTGATGATGAATTTCAGCCATTCGTTGTTGGCTTTGGCGTCAATGCAGACTTTTCCCTCCGTACCTTTTGGATAGGCATAGCTCATCACGTTCACTACGGCTTCCTCAATGGCAAGGTTCATGCTCATGATGTCGCTCATGCTGAGGCCCACTTCCTCGCACACTTCCTCCACAAACTCAGACAGCAGCGGCACCTGCTCCACGTCGTTCGGCAGCGTAATCTGTCTCGACAGCCATTCCTCCTGCTCAGGTTGCTTCGTGTATTGGATGGCAAGCATGGTCATGTCGTCGTTTTGCTCGGCTACACCCACGAATTTACGAATAGCATCCTTCATCCGATTGATGAGCACCAGCGGCTTGCGTTCCGTCTGCTTGGCGATGCCTATCATCCTTTCCTCTTGGAATTGCTCGTTCTTGATGTTTTCCGCCTCCGTCACTCCGTCGGTGTAGAGGAAAATGGTTGTTCCCGGACAGACCACAATCTCCTGAGTGCTGTATTTATATCCAGACATGATACCAATAGGCAGGTTGGCATCGCATGGCAACATGTCCACCTCCGTGTCGTCAATCAGCAGCGGAGCGTTGTGTCCCGCGTTGCAATAGCGCAATCTTCCCGTTGGGAGGTCGAGGACACCCATGAGGAGCGTGACAAACATGAAGGAGTCGTTGTCTTCCACCATCATCTCGTTGATTTCACCGACCATTCTGCCCGGGTTGCTCTCATGCGCAGTGGCAGTGCGGAACAAGGCGCGTGTCACCGCCATCACCATAGATGCAGGGACACCCTTTCCCGACACGTCGCCCACGCAGAAGTACAGTTTTTCGTTACGGATGAGGAAGTCGTACAGGTCGCCGCCCACTTCCTTAGCGGGAGCCAGCTCAGCAAAGATGTCGATGTCTGTTCGGTCAGGGAAGGCAGGGAAAGTCTTTGGAATCATCGACATCTGTATGTTGCGGGCGGTGAGCAGCTCACCCTCGATGCGTCCCTTCTCCTCGTTCACCTTCTTGATTTGCTCTATCTGGCTGGCGAGCGAGTGCTGCATCGTCTCGAACGAATCATGCAGGATGAGCATCTCGTCCTTGGTCTTGATGACAGGCAGAGGCGTGTCGAGATGCCCGTTCGAGATTTCCGTTGCCGATTGAGCAAACAGCCGCAGAGGTTTGGTGACACTGTGGATATTCTTTTTCGCCACCAGCACGATGATAATCAGACTGATGATTAAGATGACGATGACCAGTTTGATGAAGAAATACAAAGGAGGCAGTATGTCGCTGAACGGCACGATGGTCGCCACCGTCCATCCCGTACGCTCGAGGGGAGCATAGAACGTGAAGTAATACTTATCGTCTTTATCAAAGAAGAGGTTCAAACCCTTTTCGCCCGTATTGAAATCATCCACAAGGTCAAGGGCGGATTTTTCTCTATCGGTGATTCTCTTGAAGTAATCGAGAACACTCTCCTTGTCCGACTGCTTCCTTTCGGGATGCACGACGAAAGTCCCCTTTTGGGTGACGATGAAGGTGCGCGAATCGCCCTTCTTGTCACTATCCAGGCTCATGTCGAGTTCGTCGTTGTTAAGGCTATCCAGTTCCACCACCATCTTGGTCAGCTCGTCCACCGACAAGTCTGCTGTCAGCACTGCAAACATGTCGCCCTTCGAATTCAGCAGTGGCAATGAATAGGTCGTCATCCATATTTCTCCGCCGCCATCGTCAACGTATGGCTCGCTCCACGAACCCTTGCCCTGTTCCAAAGGCTTCGTGAACCACTCCTTGCTCACATAGTCATAGTCCTCCGTATCCAATCGCTTGCTGTGGATGCCCGTGCTGTCGTGGTAGGCGTAAGGGGCGAAGAGATGGCCCTTCCTTGGCTCCACCTCGGGATTCAGCGCGATGGCAGCCCCCACGATGTTCGGGTTCAACTCCAGCAGTCGCTCGATGGCGAAGTACTCCTTACTGTTGCTCTCGATACTTTCCTCCGCCTCGGGTATGTTGTTCGAAGTGGCAATCTCCACAGCCGTGAAGATATTGTTCACCTTCTCTTCCGTCACGCTCATTCTCGTGTAGAAGAGAGCCGACAGCGTCACGAAGCCGACGAAGAAGAGAATGAGGAAGAACAGGACAGAGAGGATGAGGTAGATGATGAGCAGCGTTATCACGACGCGCCAAGTGAGGCGCGAGGCGATGGTACGTGGACCTCGGAAGTGAGGAAATCGGATAAACTTAGGTATTTTCATACGCGTGGTGAGTAAAGTCTTGCCATCTTCGACAGAGGCTTACGTTAGTCGATTCCGTTGTGGAAAACAAGACGGAACTGCTTAGAACTGCTAAGAACTTGCAGAGCCATGACTGCTAAGAACTTGCAAATTTATAAAGATTTTCTGAATTGCCTACAATCCGATGCTATTTTTTCCTATCGAACACCAAAAAAGGTGCAGATGTATTTATCTTGAAATATCCCCAACCCCCAACAAGGGCAAAGCTTTCAGGGTAATCACTCTTTTTAGCAATGTAAATGTAAAATTTACCATTGAATACTTCATTATAGACTGAGTCAATTTACGCACGATTTACAAGAACAACATCATCAATGCTCTCAAGACTTTTTAGAAAAGCATGATTGCAAACTCGACGTGCCAATATGTGACAAAAAGCACGAATAAACGATAAATCGTGTTAAGCGGTTTGGTTTTCTTGATTTTTGTCAAATGTTACATTGTTACATTGTTACAATGTTACAACTAACTAAAAATGAATACATTTTTTAAGTTAATTTTTAACAATTAATTTAATATATATTTAATTATTTAATTATAGTCTATTTATAGACTATAATTAAAATTTGGTCCTTGATTATTACTCAAATGTGAATATAAGTTAACGAAAAAATTTGTTGTAACAATGTAACATTGTAACAATGTAACAAAATCATTATCTATACATTGAGAATCAAGTGTTTAAATATCTTAATAAGAAGATAAAGAGAACTGCTGATGATGATTTTAACTTTTCGGACTCTCAAAAGCTTGTTAGTTACCGTTCTGGCAATTAAGGACCCCTTCCAGCTCCCCAGAGGGGGAGTGAAGCCATCCGGATGGCATCGCTTGACGCTTCACCTTTCACTCTTCATGTTCTCCTCCCCTCGTGGAGGACGAGAGGGGGCTATTTTTTAAAAAAAAATCATAATTAATTATGATTTTTGTTTGGACTTTCCACTGAAAATGCGTATATTTGCATTGCTTTCAGAGGGAAGTCCAGTTTGACATGAACACTGCTCCAACACGACGCAAACACTACTCCGCCACGACACAAACATTTCACCACTCTTACAATACTTCTGCATCGATTTTGCTGCTTTTGCGCTCCGACTGAATCCCAATGAGTCAACAAATTCACACAAATTTTCACAAAAGTATTTTTTTACTCCTTACCTTGGAAATTTCTTTTTGTTTAACCTATTAAAATCGTTTCAATCCTTATGGACAAGCCAAAAGTAAGAATCAAAATCGGCAAGCACGTTTGCTCTGTCGATAAAAAGGAGCGTTATTTCACCACTCTCGACCGTGCCACTCCGATTGACGACGAAACGCTGATCAAGTACGCATCCGACGACTCGGGCATCCGCATCGAGCAGATTGCAGCCGTGTATCGTTCGCTCTTCGTACAGGTGCGTGAGTTGGTATGCAACGGTCACTCGGTGCAACTTGGCGACCTTGGCGTTCTCCGCTTCGCCATCCATGCGAAAATCTCCGCTGATTTGGAGGGTGCTGGAGGTGTGGCAGTCACCAAGAAGCGCATCCGTTTCGATGCCAGCAAAATCATGCGACAGAAGTTGCAGGAAGTAACTTTCTCAGTGTAAAAGAAGCCACGAAGCCCCCTCCCGACCTCCCCGAGGGGAG
>JAEEGF011393274.1_pt1 | contig 27645 bp, 26 predicted proteins | sample 9134171 | NCBI WGS metagenome assembly JAEEGF01 (sample SAMN16246542, study PRJNA631951) | gut metagenome | biome: gut microbiome; feature: rumen; material: AP-attached | host: Bos | place: Iran: Karaj | collected 2018-10 | reverse complement strand
CGGCCTACGCCGCGGCCGGGGCGCTGCTGGCCGCCATGGCGCTTGCCTGGACGCTCCGGCCGGAAGGTCCCGGCGCAGCCTCTCCGGCCACCCCATAGGAAGCAACGGCATGCTTTGCATGATGCCTGGGCGGCCCCATGCTCCTCGCCGCCCATCACCTGCTGAGGTCCACGGCAAAAACGGCAGAAGGCGTCCCGATCCCATGGGAGCAATGCAGACGCCCGTTAAATACCTGCTTGCGCTCCCTGCGCAGGATAGTTAAATTCATCCGGCGCAGCGCCGTGATGCCGGAGCCGCGGCGTTGCAGCATCCGGCAAAAACAACAAGGGTCGACATGGAATTCCTCACGCTGGACAAGGGCTCGCTTTCGTGGGAGCCGGAACTTTGCCGCCGCTGGACGGTCCTGGGCAGCGACCTGCGGCAGATGGACCCTTTTGCCTGCACGCCGGCCTGGCAGCTTGCCTTCCACGACGCCTTCTCACCGGAGCAGCGCCTGCTCATCGAACTCAACGGCGCCAGCCTTGTCTCCTTTACGGAATACATCTCCGAGCAGGGCGGGATCTTCCTCCTGCCCATCGAATCCATGTGGTTTTCCGGCTGCCCGGTGCTGGGTCCGCAGGGCCTGCAGCTCATGCGCCGTGCCATGGAGGCCTGCGCGGCAGATCACCGGGGCATCGCGCCGTCGGTGGTGGTGAGCGGGGTGCAGCCCGGCAGCCTGTTCGAGGAAGAACTCTGGCGCAATTTCCACGCCTCGCATGCCTTCAGGGTGTACCCCCTGGCTGAACAGCGTGCCGCTTCCCTCCGCGGAGGGTACGACGGCTACCTCTCCCGCCGTTCGGCCAATCTGCGCAGCAAACTCAAAAAAGCGCAGCGCAGGGCCGCCGCCAGGGGCATCGCCTTCGAGCGCCATGTCCCCTCCGCGCCGGGGGAGGCCGACGCCCTGTACGCACGCATGCTCGGCGTGGAGCGCCGGAGCTGGAAGGGCATCGGCGAATGCGGCATGGCGGAATCCCCTTCCAAAGAATTCTACCAGGCCATGATCCGCCGCCTGGCGCTCTGCGGGGACGGGCGGGTCATCTTTGCCACCTGCGACGGCACGGACATCGGCTTCGTCTTTGGCGGCATGGCCAGGGCCGTTTACCGCGGGCAGCAGTTCAGCTACGACGCTGCCTGGGCCCCCTTTTCCGTGGGGAACCTGCTCCAGGCCGAGCAGATCCGCTGGCTGTGCGAAGAAAATGCCGTCCGCTACGACATGGGGATGAGCGGAGACCCGCGCATGGCCTACAAGCAGCACTGGGCCGAGCAGATCCTCATGCTGCGCACCTTCATCCTGGCGCCCAGGTAGCCATCCCGCCGGGATGGCTGCTTAACTTGCCAGCCTTCCCTGCATGCGCTACGTTTCCTCCTGCAAGCCTGTCCCGCAAGAAAGCCCCTGCCCCGGGGCCCGCCTTCCCCCCTGCCCCTGCTCCATCCTGCAGCGGCCGCAGGGCGGACCGCCATCCGGGACAGCGCAGGACGGGGCTCTCAAGGAGACGACCATGGAAAACCCGGTGCCGGCATCGACCCCCAAAAACGACAACTGCCCGTGCCCCTTTGGCAAACCATACAACCGCATCATCATCTGCTCCGCCCCTATCGAGGAGACGGGCGCCGATGAGGAGTGGTACACGCAGGACAGGAGCGCCCACCTGGTCACGCGGCAGTTCTGCGCTTTCCACTGCAGAAAGGCCGACGTGCCCAAGCCCGTCATACGCAAGTTTTAGGCACGCTCTGCAACATGCACATAACACTTTGAAACACAACGCATCTTGAAACCTGCGCCCCTCATCGCGTAAGATGGCATCAGCACGAAAGGCAGGAAAGGGCAACTTTAGCTACCGGGGCACACATGAAAGGCAAGATCTTCGTGAGCATCATGCTCATTGCAGCGGCGGGTGCCGGCTGGTGGTGGTGGCAAAACCGCCAGGAGACCGCGCACAAGGTGCATTACCTCACCGAAACGGTCCAGCGCATGACCATACGCAAGACCGTCAATGCCACGGGCGAAGTGGACGCCGTGCAGCTCGTCACGGTCGGCGCCCAGGCTTCGGGGAAGATCATCGAACTGCGCGCCGAGATAGGGCAGCAGGTCAGGAAGGGCGACCTCATCGCCCAGATCGACCCGACCACGCAGAGCAACGCGCTCAACGCGGCGCGCGCCCAGCTCGAGACCTTCAACGCCCAGCTGGAATCCCGCAAAGTGGCCCTCAAGATCGCCCAGACGCGCTATGAACGCGAGCAGCGCCTGCGCAAGAGCGACGCCACCTCCCGCGCCAACCTCGAAGACGCCGAGAACACCCTGGCCGCAGCCAGGGCCAGCGTCAAGGAAATGGAGTCCCAGATCCTCCAGCAGAAGATCTCGGTGAACACGGCCGAGACCAACCTGGGCTATACGCGCATCGTGGCGCCCCTCGACGGCACCGTCGTCGCCGTGCCCGTCAAGCAGGGGCAGACGGTCAACGCCAACCAGACCACGCCCACCATCGCCCAGATCGCAGACCTGACGGACATGGAGATCAAGATCGAGGTCTCCGAAGGCGACATACCCTTCATCAAGCCCGGCCTGCGCGTGCGCTACACGCTGCTCGGGGCCCCCGACAAGCCGTACCATACATCCATCACTTCCATCGACCCCGGTGACAAGACCCTGAGCGATTCCACCAGCACCAGTTCCTCTTCCCTGTCGTCCTCCGCAACCTCCAGCAACAGCGCCGTCTACTACTACGCCAAGGCGCGCGTGCCCAATCCCGACGGCGTGCTGCGCCTGGGCATGACCACGCAGAACGTGATCGAGATCGACAAGGCCGAAAACGTCCTTGCCATCCCCACCATCACCATACAGAGCGGCAGGCGCGGAAAGAAATCCGTGCAGGTCCTCGAAGACGGCAGCCCCGTGGAGCGCGAAGTGGAGACCGGCATCACCAACAACGTCATGACCGAGATCCGTTCCGGGCTGGATGAGGGCGACAAGGTCATCGCCAACCAGATGACGCAGAGCGAGCTCAAGGAGAGCATCAACTCCCGCGGGCCGCGCGGACCGCGCCCGCGCTAGGAGGCTGACATGGCAGCCACGCTGGAAGTGCGCGACATCAACAAGTACTATGGCGAAGGGGACAGCCGGGTCCATGTGCTCAAGCATGTGAGCCTGACCATCGACCGCGGCGACTTCGTGGCCATCATCGGGCAGTCCGGTTCCGGCAAGTCCACCCTCATGAACATCCTGGGCTGCCTGGACCAGGCCTCCGACGGCGAATACCTTGTGGACGGCATCCCCACCAGGGAATTCGACGCAGACGACTTTGCCAGGCTGCGCAGCGAAAAATTCGGCTTCATCTTCCAGCGCTACAACCTGCTCACCAGCATGGACGCCCGCGACAACGTGGCCCTGCCGGCCATTTACGCCGGCTCCGGCGTCAAGGAGCGCAACGCGCGGGCCGAAGACCTGCTCGTCAAGCTCGGCCTGGAAGGCAAGACCGGGAACCGCCCCGGCGAGCTTTCGGGCGGGCAGCAGCAGCGCGTTTCCATAGCCAGGGCCATGATGAACGGCGGTGAGATCATCCTGGCCGACGAACCCACGGGAGCGCTGGATTCCAAAAGCGGCGAGAACGTGATGCAGCTGCTCATGCAGCTCCACGGCGAAGGGCATACGCTCATCCTCGTCACGCACGACAGGCACATCGCGGAATACGCCCACCGCATCATCGAGATCAAGGACGGCGAGGTGATCAGCGACGAGCGCCGCAAGCCCCTGCCGGCCAGCGTCCCCGAACCGGGACCGCGCCGCAAGGGCAGCCGCCTTGCCTACCTGAAAAACCAGCTGGGGGAAGCCTTCGGCATGTCCGTGCAGGCCATACTCGCCCACAAGATGCGCTCGCTGCTCACCATGCTGGGCATCATCATCGGCATCGCCTCCGTCGTGTCCGTCGTCGCCCTGGGCCGCGGCTCAGAGCAGAAGATCCTCGCGGGCATCAATGCCATGGGCACCAACACCATAGACATCATGCCCGGCAAAAGCTTCGGCGACCGCAATTCCGCCCGCTACCGCACCCTCACGGTGGATGATTCCGACGCCCTGGCCGAACAGAGCTACGTGGCCAGCGCCACGCCCACGGCCAGCGCCAGCGGCGAGGTCATCTACCGCAGCAAGTCCGCCACGGGCTCCCTTTCCGGCGTGGGCGAGCAGTACTTCAGCGTCAAGGGGCTGGAGCTTGCCCGCGGCCGCCTGCTCAACCGTGAAGACATCGACACGGCGCGCGCCGTGGCCGTGCTGGACGACAATACGGCAACGGAGCTTTTCGGTGCGGGAGAAGACCCCATAGGCGCCGTCATCCTCTTTGCCGGGCATCCCTTCGAGGTCATCGGCGTCACCAAAAAGCCCGCGGCCACCTTCGGCCCGCGCAGCACGCTCACGGTATGGACCCCGTACACCTCGCACATGGCGCGGGTCTCGGGCAGCCGCACCATCTCCTCGATAACCGTGAAGATCGCCGACGGCACCAGCGCCCAGGTGGCGGAAAAGGAAGTGACCCGCCTGCTCAAGTCCCGGCACCGGGGCGTGCAGGACTTCTTCACCATGAACACCGACAGCATACGCCAGACCATGGAGAGCACCACCGCCACCATGCGCCTGCTCATCTCGTGCATCGCCTTCATCTCGCTGCTGGTCGGCGGCATCGGCGTCATGAACATCATGCTCGTTTCGGTGACGGAGCGCACCAAGGAGATCGGCGTGCGCATGGCCATCGGTGCGCGCCAGTTCAACGTGCTCCAGCAGTTCCTCATCGAAGCCGTGCTCATCTGCATCATCGGGGGCATAGCCGGCGTGCTGCTCTCCCTGGGCATAGGCGCGGCATTCACCCTGTTCGTCAAGGACTTTCCCATGTCGTTCTCCACGGCATCCATCGTCCTGGCGCTCACCTGCTCCACCCTCATCGGCGTGATCTTCGGCTACATGCCGGCGCGCCGCGCGTCCATGCTCAACCCCGTGGACGCCCTGGCCCAGGAGTGATCCCATGAAGCGCATCGCCATCCTCCTTTTCTGTGCGGCAGCCGCAGCAGGGTGCGCCGGCAAAGACTATGCCATGCCCCCGCAGCCAGACCTGATGAGCCAGGAACAGGTCGAAGAGGAATGCATCGTCGACCGCGAATGGTGGAAGCAGTACCGCGACCACGGGCTCGACAGCTGCATCACCCTCGCCCTGGAACGCAACATCGACCTGGCCCGCAGCGCCATCACCGTGAACAAGGCGCTGTACCGTGCGCGCCAGCTCGGCGCCGAGCTCGTCCCTGGCTTCTCCGCCTCCGCCAGCGCAGGATCCCGCAAGCAGCTGGACAGCGGCGCCTCCACGCGCTCCTACTCTGCATCCTTCGGCCTTTCCTACGAGATCGACCTCTGGGGCAAGCTGCGCAACGCCGCCTCCGCCCAGGAATGGGAACACCGCGCCACGGGATACGACCGCGAAGCCGCGCGCCTGGCCCTGCTCAACAGCGTGGCCAACACCTGGCACGGCATGGCCTACACGCGCGAGGCCATCGACCTGAGCAAAAAGACGCTCGCCTCCTATCAAAAGATCAGCGCCATCATGCGGGAACAGTACCAGTCGGGCAAGAGCAGCCGGCTCGATGCCGACCAGGCCGCCCAGAGCGTGCTCGCCCAGCGCGCCTCCATCCTTTCGCTGGAAGAGCAGCTGGCCCAGCAGACGCAGATCCTGCGCGACCTGCTCGACCTGCGCCCGGCCGACAGCCTGCCTGCCACACCTCCCCTGCTCTCGTCCGTGCCCCTGCCCGCCGTGGACCTGGAAGTCCCTGTTTCGGCCCTTGGCCTCCGCCCCGACCTCCAGGCAGCGGAATCCCGCGTCATGGGGTCCTTCCGCAGCTGGAACGCTTCGCGCGCATCGCTGTATCCCACGGTGACCATCGGCGGCACGCTGGGCGCATCCTCCAATTCCCAGTCCTCACTGTTCAAGACCCCGTTCCTCAACGGGCTCGTCACCCTCAACCTGCCCTTCCTCGACTGGAACCGCGTGCAGTGGGACGTGCGCATCTCCAGGGAATCCTTCGAAGACGCCAAGCTCGCCTTCCGCAAGGCGCTCACCACCGCCCTCAACGAAGTGGACCGCTATCACGGCGACTATGTCCGCGCCCGCAGCCAGCTGGAGCTCGCACAGGCCAAGCACGAGACCGACAGGCGCATCGAAGGCTTCCGGCGCGCGCGCTACAACGAGGGGGCCGAAGACCTGAAGTTCTGGCTCGAGGCCATCAACGCCAGCCACAACTCGGAAATGTCCGCCCTGAACGCCAAGTACAGTGCCATCTCGGCGGCCAACGCCCTTTTTGAGGCCCAGGCCGCGCGGCTCAGCCGCAAGCCCGCTCCCCGGTGAGCCCTTCCGCCCGTTCCTCCTCCGGCGGCGCACCCTGCGGGATCCTTGCAGGGGAACGGCACGGCCCCGGCGTCCGCCGCAGGGGATGCCCTGTTCCCCCCATCAGCATCTGCTCCCGGACATATTAAATTTTATCATAACGATATTAAATTCATCACTGTTCAAAAAGCAAAAAAACTGTAAACTATTATTCATAGTTTTCTGATAAAATTTAATATTCGTCTGGTGGGGGAGCCATGAGGAACATTAAAAAATATCGCAAGCAATACTTCCTGCCTCCGGAACGCTGCCTTAACTGGACCGAAAAAGACTGCATCACAAGCGCTCCTGCCTGGTGCTCCGTAGACCTGCGCGACGGCAACCAGGCGCTGAGCACGCCCATGTCGCTGGAAGAAAAGCTGGAATACTTCGGCATGCTCGTGCGCATCGGCTTCAAGGAGATCGAAGTAGGCTTCCCTGCCGCTTCCGAAACAGAGTACTGCTTCCTCCGCGCACTCATCGACCGCGCCCTCATCCCGCCGGATGTCACGGTGCAGGTGCTCACGCAGGCCAGGGAGCATATCATCCGCCGCACCTTCGAGGCTGTGGACGGCGCGCCCAGGGCGGTCATCCATCTGTACAACTCGATCTCCGTGGCCCAGCGCGAACAGGTATTCAAAAAAGACAGGCGCCAGGTCCTCGGGCTCGCCGTGGACGGCGCCCACCTGCTGGACGAACTGGCGCGCAGCACCGACGGGAACTTCGTCTTTGAGTACAGCCCCGAAAGCTTCCACGGCGCCGAAATGGACTACGCCCTGGAAGTGTGCAACGCCGTGATCGGCGCGTGGAAGCCGCAGCCCGGGCGCAAGGCCATCATCAACCTCCCCTCCACCGTGGAATCCGCCATGCCCCATGTCTTTGCCTCGCAGGTGGAATACATGAGCAGGCATCTCGACCGGCGTGACGCCGTCATCCTGAGCGTCCATCCGCACAACGACCGCGGGTGCGGCGTCGGGGCGGCGGAGATGAGCGTGCTGGCCGGCGCCGAGCGCATCGAAGGCACGCTGTTCGGCAACGGCGAGCGCACGGGCAACGCGGATATCGTCACCCTGGCCCTGAACCTCTACACCCACGGCGTCGACCCCGGCCTGGACTTTTCCGACCTCCCGGAGATCCGCCGGACCTATTCACGGCTGACGGGCATGCACGTGCCGGAACGCCAGCCCTATGCCGGAGACCTCGTGTTCTCCGCGTTTTCCGGTTCGCACCAGGACGCCATCGCCAAGGGCATGGCCTGGCGCGAAAACAAGGGCCTGGAAGAGTGGACGGTCCCTTACCTGCCCATCGATCCCGCAGACGTGGGCCGCACCTACGATTCCGACGTCATCCGCATCAACAGCCAGTCCGGCAAAGGCGGCATCAGCTACATCCTCAAGCAGAACTTCTCCATCGTCCTGCCCGAAAAAATGCGCGAGGAGGTGGGATACGCCATCAAGCAGGTCTCAGACGAAAAGCACGAGGAGCTCACAGCGCAGAACGTCTATGACATCTTTGCCGAAAAATACCTGTCCTACACCCCCTGCTTCACCATGACCGACTGCCAGTTCCACCAGGCGGACGGCATCATCGCCGAAGCGGTCATCGCCCAGGGCGGCGAAAGGATCCTGGTCAGCGCAAACGGCAACGGCCGGCTCGACGCCGTGAGCAACATCATCAAGCAGTATTTCGGCATCAGCTACGAACTGAACGCCTACGAGGAATACGCGCTCTCCTCAGGATCCTCGGCCAAGGCCATGACCTTCGTCAGCATCATCCACAACGGCACGGCCTACTGGGGCGCCGGATCGGACGAAGACATCATCACATCATCCATCCAGGCCCTGGTCGTTGCCGTGAACAAACTGCCGCATCTCGGGAACTGCTCACCGCGCAACGACGAACGCCTGATAGCCATGCAAAACTACATCCAGGCGAACTACCAGACGGTGACCCTGGAATCCCTGGCTGCGCAGTTCCATCTTTCCACACCCTACGTATCCAAATACATACGCGAAAAATCCGGGAGCACCTTTGTGCAGATGGTCGCCGCCGTGCGCATGAAAAAGGCCAAGACCCTGCTCAGGAACGGCGACATGACCGTGGAGAACATCTCCTATGCCGTCGGCTACCCCAGCGTCGAGCATTTTTCACGCGTCTTCAAAAAGAGCTTCGGCATAACGCCCATCCAGTTCCGCAACCGGAGCAAAGGACGGCTCTGAAGCGGGGGAAAGCCAGGCCTGCCCGCCCAGGCTGGCCCCCCATGAACAGGCAGGAAAGGGAAGGGCTGTCATGCAATGCGGCATGGCAGCCCTTCCCGTCTTCCTTTCTGATGCTCAAAACTCCCCGGGCACTTTGAAGATCCCCAGGGATGCGTCCATGCCGGCGGCAGGGCTCCCTGCAAGCCCCTCACACAGCGCCCTTGGCACGGGCGTAATCGCGGATGGCCCTTTCGATGGTGAACTCCGGCCGGAAGCCGAATTCCGTGCGCAGGGGCGAATCGTCGAAATCCACGGCATAGGGATTGGACGAGGCTGCGCCTTCTGCATAGGTGACGGCAACATGCGGAAAGACCTTCCGCGCTGCTTCGGCCACCTGGCGCACGGTGAGCAGCTCGCCGCAGGCGGTGTAGAAGCGCCTGGACGCCGCGGGCGCGTTCCAAACCAGCAGGGCGGCACGCACAAGGTCGTGCACGTAGATCCAGTCCCCTTTCTCCTCCGGGTTGGTGATGCGCACAGGCCCGCCGGCAAGGAACCTGTCTATCAGCCCGTTGGTGTACAGGGTGGTCATGCCGCGGGAGCGATGCGGCCCCCAGACCCATGTGGGGCGCAGCCCCCGGCAGTCGATGCCATGGGTCCTGGCATACCAGCAGCACAAGAGCTCGCTGGCCATCTTGCTCAGCCCGTAGATGTTGGAGGGGCCGAGCGGACCGTCGTCAGGAACGGGCTCGGGCGCGTCCTGCCGGTACACGGCGCTCGAGCTCATGTAAAAGACCTTCCTGATGCCGACGGCGGCGCAGGCATCCAGGATGATCTGCGTGGAACGGAAATTCACCTGCAGTGCGGCAGGCGGATCCTCTTCGCTCGGTCCGCCCATGATGGCGGCAAGGTGCATCACGGCGTCCGCGCCGCTGGTGACCACGGCGCGGTACATGTCCGCCTCGGAGCCCGCGTCTCCCCGCACGTAGGTGATCATGCCCCGCACGGGCTCCAGGAGCTCCGGTTCCGGGACGTTATCGAAAACGACGACTTCATCCCCCTGCCCCAGCAGGGCCTTTGCCATCTGCGATCCGATGAAGCCTGCGCCTCCGGTAAGGAGTATCTTCATGACGCCCTCCTGCGTGTCCGTGTTGCTTTTGCGGGAACAGGATAGGCTTTTGGGCGCCTCCGCGCAACCTGCTGCCGCGGCGGGAGCCGGTCGTTCCGGATGCGCATGCAGGCACAGGGCGGCAAAAAGCCCCGTACAAAGGCGGGGCTCCGCGTTTCAAACCGCAAGGGGAGCTACTTCTCCGGCTGCCCGGGATGGTTGCCCTTCGCGCCGGCAGGCGGGACGTTGACCACCCTGGGCGGCATATTGCCGTTGGGCGAGGGCTTCACCTCGAGCAGGGAAGCCCAGTCGGGGCAGCCGGGCGCCAGCTTGCGCAGCGGGCGCAGGTCACGCCCCTTGAGCTGGGGGGAATCTGCCGCGTAGCGGAAGGAACGGTGGATCTGCGTCCAGGGGGCCTTGTCCTTCTTGACGCAGTAGGCTTCGTCGCCCGACATGGGATTGACGAACTCCCATACGACCTCGCCCTGCGGGGTCACTTCAAAAAGGTGACCGTTGTTGGTGGACGTGATGTGCCAGTTGCCGTTGGGCAGCTTTTGCGCCGCGCTCTGGTAGTCGGAATAGAAGCTGTTGGGATCGGCCGTCTTGAACTGCCAGACGATCTTCCCGCCCGTGAAGGTGCCGTCGCGCTCGATCTCGTAGGCGGCGCTGTAGTTGGTGCTGGGGCGCTTGGTGCCGTTGTCGAAGATGCTGACATTGCCGTTGGGCAGCCAGTTGCAGTCGTGCGAGCCAAAGAGTATCTGGTCGCCGTTGCGCGAGTATCCCTGCGTTTTCCTGCCGCCGCCCCAGGCATAGGGGTTGCCCCAGCGCCAGACCATCTTCCGGGTCTTGCGGTCGATGATGTACATTTCTCCCCAGTCGCGGGAATTCACCAGGTATTCATCGGTATGCGGGTTGTAGCGCACGGAATTCCAGTGCGTCCAGTCCGGCCCGGCGAAGTAGGCAGGCATGTAACCGAAGGGCAGGTGGAAATTGGGATCGAACTGGTCCCTGCCCGTGCCGATGTTGTCCCTGACATGGTATTCCCAGACGATCTCCCCCTTGGGATCCACTTCGATGATGGCGTCGGGCCACACGCCTTCCAGCACCTTGCCGTCAGGGTATTTGAAGCCGTCCTTATAGACCGTCGGGTCCTTGGGATCGCGCCCCTTGGCGATCATCTCCTCCCAGGGCATATGTTCCCAGATGAGCAGGGCCGTATTGCCGTTGGGCAGCCTGTCGAAGCCGTGATGCGCGATGCGCCCCTTGTCGCGGATGGTGAATTCCCACACCACGTTGCCGTCCCAGTCGTATTCGCGCAGCGTGCCGTGCCAGCCGCCGAAGGTCACGGGCGCTCCCGGCCCCTGCTCGGCGCGCAGGAGGTTGCCATTGGGCAGGAGCTCGGCCATGAAGGCCTGCCGCCCATGGTCCCACTGGTGTACGATGTTGCCCTGCAAGTCGATGAGGTAGGTCTTGGTGCCGCCCAGGTGGTTGGTATAGAGCACGTAGCCGCCGTAAGATCTTTCCTTCTGGTAGTGCAGCACGCCCAGCGGGCCGCAGATGGCCTCGTAGGCGGCAGAGGGCGCGGGCGCGGAGAGCAAAGCCGCAAGGACCGCTCCGGACAGGAACGCAGTGAGCTTTTTCATGATCTTCCTCCTTGGACAGGGAAAAGGCTCGCGGGCAAAAAGACGTTATCCAGGATGGGTCAAAAAAGGGACGGCGTCAACAGGGGCAGGGAGTTCCCATGGGCAGGCAGGACCCCGCAGCCATGGATCCTCACGGCACCAGCAGCAGGACCGCCGGCAAAGGCCGGCGGCCGGCCGTTTGGTCCCTGCTTTCCTGATGCAGCTCCAGGCCCCGCTCCCCTGCACGGGGTCATAATGCATGGTAGTAGGGGCATATGTTTTCATAATGGCCATCGTTCATCCGGAAACCGCCCGGGATAGTGCCGAGCTGCACGAAACCGAGCCGTTCATACAAATGCCGCGCATGGATATTGCTTTCCACGACGGCATTGAACTGCAGGATCTTGAAGCCCAGCCCGCCGGCTTTCTCCATGCAGTCCTTCACCAGCTTTTCTCCTATGTGAAGGCCTCGGGCAGCAGAGGATACGGCATAGCTTGCGTTGCAGATGTGGCCGCAGCGGCCGATATTGTTCGGATGGAGGATGTACAATCCCAGCAGCCTGCCATCTGATTCCGCGACGCCCGCATAGCTTTGGGATGCAAAAAACACCTTTCCCGTTTCCCGGTCGAGAGGTTCTTCCTGGGGGAAGGCATTGCCCTCTCCAACGACCTCGTTCCATATCGCAAGCATCTGGTCCAGATCTTTCTCAGCATACGCTCTGATCAACATGGCCGCTTTCTCCTGCTTATCCTGATCTTCATTGGCCTGTGCCTGCAGCCCGGTGCCTTCCGCCTGTCCGGTCCAGGCACGGATCAATATTTTCCGCCTTCGGCGAAACGGATCTGTGGCGGTCCTGCCGGCATCCGCAGACGACTGCAGAAGGGGGCACCGGGAACGATGGAGGCCGCCATCACACAGGACTGCGGAAAAAGCGGATGCCGTGGCCGCATCCCTCTTTTTCCTATCTTCCCTCAGATCCATAGTCAACAGGGTCTTTCGACCGTGCATTTCATAACATATTGATTTCTATTGAATAAATAACGATAACCGGACTCCAGACATCCAGCCTGGATGCCGGCAAGATTTGTTGCGATCATTTGGATCAACACAATTTTTATCCAGCGCACCTCGAAGCTCCCCGACGTGCCGTTTGCATCCATAGGGATGTGCCCAGATCGATGCGCAGCTTGTTCCTCATCTTTTGCACAACGGCAGATCATGGCATTTGCCTTCACGTGGAAAATTCCCCGGTGCGGAAAACGGGCGGTCCTGTGGAGGACCGCCCGTTAAGCCGCAAAGAGCACCCGCCGTCATGTGCATAAGACAATGCCAAGGGGGCCTGCACAGTACTCCGAAGGTGAGTAAATGGCATAGCCTTTGACCTTCACATACTGATAGCCTGCGCGCTCAACAGTCCGCTTCAGTTCTTTTTCGGAAATATCCTGCATGATTTCCAAAACCGGGCAAGCATCAGCAAGATCAGGACACGATGATCCCTTCCTGGGAATATCGGCAAGGATCTCATTCAAAGAGGCCATGCCGTGCGGCGGGCTCATCCCCGCAAAGGCTGCTTCCTTTTTCATTGACGTCCTCCTCCATACATGAGTGGCACGTGCGGCTAAACAGCTTCGGACACAGGCATCACTGATGACGCAGCGTCAGCAAGACCGGCATCGAGCGCTTCCCTTCTCATGGAAAAAAAACCGTCGCGGGAAACAGGGCAGAGGCCACCATCTACTTTGCCCACGTGGACAGCGAACATCGCGTGGCCTTCCCTGTCGAAAAACTGCACGGAACATGTCTCTTTTCCCATGAAGGGCAATGTCAGGAAGCAAATGGCGCCAAGGGAATCCAACCGTACATGCCCGCCAAAAGGATCGGTCCCGGAAAAATGATAGATCCCGTTGATCATGCGGCCTTCGGGGATATTCCCGCTGAACTTCATGCCAAAGCCGCCTTGCTGGCTGATGAACGTGGCGTGCGCCCACTGCGTGATGCCTTTCCATATCTTTTCAAAGGCGGATGCCGGAGCGAAGACGCGCATTTCTTCGGGCAGGCCATGGGCAGCATCCATCTCGGTCATGCCGCATGTCCTGGCCAGTGCAGAGAGGACCCAGGGGCGTTTCTTCTGCAAAGCATCTGACACAGAGCAAACAGGCTCCGCATGTTCATGGCAGCGGCAGCGGCCGCAATGCGAACAAGCCATAACAGTCCTCCATGACACCGGTGCAGCCGGCAATGTCCTTCATGGCCGCCCTGAGACCAGGACGGCTTTGTGAGACCGGTACGAAAACGCGATCGTCACAGGGCAGCAATGATCCTGTCGGTCCAGGCATCGACATCTTCCTTATTGCCAGAATAGCCTCCTTCAACGCGCAGGCCATCATCCATGAGAACGGCACCAAGTGCATTGAGTTTCCCGCCGATCACATCCACCGCACCGCAAAAATGCTCGAAGCTGCTGTCACCGCTTGCAAAACATGCGGCTTTCTTTCCTTGGACATCGATCGAATCGAACTCTTCGAACAGCGTGTTGAAATCGCCCTGGAGTTCGACTTCGTCAGTGCCCCAGGCGGAACAGCCGAACAAAACAGCGTCATAACCGGAGCAAAGACCTTCTGCCACAGCATCAGCAGCATTCAAGACCTTGACAGAATGTCCAGCGGCACGGATCCTTTCACCCATGGATTCGGCAAGGCTTTCCGTATTGCCCGTTTCGGAACCATAAACGATAAGTACATTCATCAACTCAACTCCTCAGTAAAATGTACGTTCAGACCGCAGCCCAATGGAGATGCACCCGCCTCTCCGGTACTTGATCACGCAGGCATAAAATAATGAAAGTGACTTTCAATGTCAATTTAAATCTTAATGTCAACGCCCCATACGGATGCTGGAACGGGACCGATGTTCCTGGACCTGTTTCAGTCCAACGCCCCCCTGCCTGTCCATCGGCACCGGATCCCATCATGCCGCACCCATGGCGGCAGAAGGCGGCGTCCGGTGATCCCATGGCTGTGCTGCTGCAGACACTGGACAGCGATGCGGCAAGGGGGATATACATGACCGGAAATAACACCATGCCCCCCATCCCCCACTGGAACTGCATGCCGATCTCCCGCTGCCTCCCTGTGCTCCTTTTCCTGCTTATCCTTTCCGGCTGCGCCGGCGTAAGGGTCTCCACCATCGACGCCGAAAAATACATGGAGCAGCGCAGGGGCGACGTGCTTACATCGGGCAAGGTCAGCGGCCATACGAAAACAGCCCTCCAGGTGCTTGGGATCGACTCCAGGACGTGCGTGAAAGACGGGGGCCCCTGCCGTGACCTGCTTGCCGCTGCGCAGGGGCTGGACAATGAAAGAAAGCTCTCCGCCCTTTCTGAACTTTGGCTGCAGGAAGCCATTGAGCAGGAACGGAGGTATCATGCGTATCCCGCTGCGATGCGGGCGTACCTTGAAGCAGCGCGTTTCGCCTATGCCTATCTCTTCCTCTCTGAACGCCCGATGGCGGAGCGCACGCTGGAAGAACGCCCCACGCAGGTGAGGGACTATTATAATTTTGCCGCGCAGCAGTCTGTGATGCTCCTTTTCCGCGCCGCCAAAGAAAACGGAGGGAAGCTCCCTCTGGCGAACGGCGGCGCCCATGACTGGTCGGTGGCCTTTGACCGGAAAGAAGCCCCCTTGTCCACGAGCGGGGAGATGCCATCAGAGATCCTGCCTGCCTCGACGCTGACATTCGACGGGATCAGGAGCCAATACCGCAGGGATGGGCTTGGGGCAGAGATGGTCGCCGTCATGCCGGAAGAGAAGGCGGATGTCCCCTGGAGGGAGATGCGCTATCCCGCCCTGACCGTCATCCTGGATTTCCCCGGCAGCACCCTGGAGCATGTGCTGGGCAGCAGGGATGCAGTCATCCATGTGTACGACCCTTTCAAAACGGAACGCGTGACCCTGCGGGGAGCTTCTGTCCCCCTGGCCGGCAATTTCACGTCCGGATACGGGCTGTGGCTTGCCCGTTCTTCCTTTGCCCGTCAGTCTATCGGGACCTTGGTGGGCAAAGGCGACATGCTGGAAAGTCCGCGCGTCTATCTGATGCAGCCCTACCAGCCCGACAAGAAGACCGTCATCATGATCCACGGCCTCGCGAGCAGCCCTGAAGCCTGGATCAACGTTGCGAACGAGATCATGGGCGATGAAGCGCTCGCCCGCAACTACCAGATATGGCAGGTCTACTACCCGACGAGCTTCCCGCTGCCTGTGAGCAATTTTGAGATCCGCAAGGCCCTGGACCAGGTCATTTCCGCCATGGATCCCACGAAAAATGCTGCCGCCTCTCGTGACATGGTCGTGGTCGGGCACAGCATGGGAGGGATCCTCGCGAGGCTCCTGGTCTCCTCTTCCGGGAACAAGCTGTGGGATCCTCTTGCTGCAAAGCGCGATGTGGGGGCCGATCAGAAGAACAAGGCCAGGGAACGCCTGCATGGCTACCTGTTTTTCGAGCCGCTGCCATCCATAAAAAGAGCGGTGTTCATCGCTGCGCCGCACCGGGGCACGCCGTTCGCAGACAATGGCCTTGCCCGCTTTGCTGCAGGACTGGTCACGCTGCCTGTCAAGCTGATCAAAGGGGTGATCCAGCCTGCGGTCTCCCTCCTGGCTCCGGAGCAGATGCACCGGTCTGCACATTCTTTCAATGGCATTGCCAATCTGAGTGCGCATGACCCCTTTATCCAGGCCGCAGCAGCACTGCCCATGGCAAGCGGCGTCCCCTTCCATTCCATCATCGGCAACGATACGCCGGATGTCCCCCTCGAAAGTTCCAGCGACGGGCTCGTGCCTTACGCCAGTGCGCATCTTGAAGGAGCGGCTTCAGAAAAAGTCATTGCCTCAGGACACAGCGTCCAGGAAACGCCCCAGGGCATCCTTGAGCTGCGCAGGATCCTGCATGAACACCTGCATGACCAGCCGGCAGGAAAGCATGCGGCTCCGGCCGGCCGGATGAGCCCGGGCCGGTGAAGGCACGGCCCGGGTGACAGGGCCTGTGCCAGGGGATGCCTGCCACCGCAGGAAGGATCGTCCGGGACAGATCAGCGCAGGAACCGGGCGGCACGCTGCCCGGCTCCTTTCTTTTGTGCCCTGGGCGGCCAATGGCCGTGGACTACCAGCAGGCTTTAAGTACGGCCAGCACTTCTTCTGCGGTCATCGTATGGTAACCTGCAGGAAGCAGCACGGTGGAATGGGCGATCAAAGGAAGCATCTCTTCCGTGGCATTCAATTCACGCAGCGTTGTTGGCAGCCCCAGCTCCCTTATGAAGCCTTCCAGCTTCGCAATGCCCGCAAGCGCCGCATCTTCCAGGCCCATGCCGGAAATGTCCACGCCCCATACGGTCCGCGCAAAGCGGGCGAATTTATCCAGTCCGAACCTGCATACATAACGGTAATAGGGCAGCGAAACGACGGCCAGCCCAGCGCCATGCGGACAGTCTGTATAAGCGCCCACCTGATGCTCGATCATGTGCACTTCCCAGTCCTGCGTCTTGGAAAGGCCGGTGATGGTATTCAATCCGAGGGTGGCGCACCACATGATGTTGCTGCGGGCCTCGTAATCTTCGGGATCACGGAGCGCCGCCCGCGCGCTTTTGATGAGCGAAGACATCACGCCTTCTATCACGTAGTCAGTGGTATTGTCGTCATCGCCAGAGAAATACTGCTCCATAAGGTGGGAAAACGTATCGAAGACGCCGCTGACCATCTGGAGCCTGGGCACGGAGAACGTCAATTCAGGATCGAGGATGGAAAAACGCGGGTTCACAAAGGACGGGAATACCCTCCCCTGCTTGAGCATCTTTTCCTCGTGCGTGATGACGGAGCCGCCGTTCATTTCCGATCCGGTGCCCGCCATGGTCAAAACAGAGGCGACGGGCACGACGTCGTTGCTGACCGGTTCATAGTTGATCCAGTACCGTTCCCACGCGTCTCCTTCGCACCAGGCAGAAACAGAGATCGCCTTTGCACAGTCGATGCATGAGCCGCCGCCAACGGCAAGGATAAGATCGACAGCGTTTTCACGGACGAGGCGCACGCCTTCCATCATCTGGCTGTGCGTAGGATTCGACTTGACTCCGGAAAGTTCCGTCACGTTCTTCCCCGAAGCCTTGAGGATATCGAGCATCTTATCGTAGAGCCCTGATCGCTTGATGGAATTCCTGCCATAGACGAGCAGTATGTTTTTTCCATGCGCGGCGAGTTCTTCCGGCAGCTTTTCGAGGGCGTTCCGCCCAAAATGGATCCTTGTCGGGTTGTGGTACGTAAAGTCCAGATTCATGGCCATCTCCTTGTCTTCGATCATGTGGGATATTTTTCCCGGCATCCCCTGCACAGGTCTTTTTTTCGCATGGACACCTGCATCAGAGGCCAGCGGCAGTCACGGTTGACACAATGTCAACATGCGCATCCTGCATCTTAGTTGACACAGTGTCAATAGTTTTTGAATAAAAAGCGGACGATGCACTGCAACATATGAACAACACTGGCAGTTATCGATACATAGTGTTTTGTTTCCTTATGGCAGGAGGTGGATGATGGAAACATCAAGACCGGCCTGGCAAGCACCACAGACCATGCTCCCTCGAGGAGAAAGCCAGGAATACAAAGCTTGACGGCAAGGACAGCATCGTTGACTGGGGAAATATGGTTTGAACACGTTAAAAAACCCCTTTGAAACCCAAAAGGGGGGATCGCCCAGCTGCATCCTGACTGTGCAATGGTCCCTTCTTCTGAGCAGGTGGGAGCCGGCGGCAGCCCCAGCGAAAAGGACGGCGGTGCCGGGAGGGAACGGTCATGCCCCTGGCCCGCATGGGCACGGGCGCAACGGCCGCTGCCCATGCAGGACTGCGTCGTCAACGGCCGTGGAGCTTTTTGAAGCGGTCCGGCCCCTGGGTCACACGATCAGCCACTTCATGGTGAGCATGGCGAGCACGGCGTTGAGGATGGCTATCAGAAAAAACACAGGGTAATGGCGTCCTTCCACCCCGGCCACGCCGAGGATGCGGCCCATGTATTGGATGAGGGCGCCCATGAGGAAGATGCCAGGCATGATGATGCTCATATGCCTGCCGTCCATGATGCCTTCCAGATACAGGCTGGTCGCCGCACCGATGCCGCCGCCCGCGGAAAAAAGCGTGGAGATGAGCACGGTCACGGACTCTCCCGGCAGGTCGAACAGGGACATGAGCGGGCCGAAGATGCCCCCCAGTGCGGCAAGCAGCCCGCTGACCTTCAACGCCTGGATGAGCACGAACGCCAGCACCACGTTGGGGAGCATGTTCAGGGTCGCGATCTTCCAACCCTTGCGCAGTCCGTCGAGAAAGGCCCCGTACAGGTCAGCATCCATGCCTGCCCCCTTTCTTGGCAGTGGCCATGCGAAGGTAGAGGCGCATGAGGTTCATGCCGGCGATCTTATAAACGAGGATCACGCCCAGCGGCGCCAGATGGGAGACCGTAAGGAAGGGGAAAAGCGCCACGCCCATGCTCAGGTAAACGGTTATGCTGGCTCCGGAAGAGTATTGGTAGGCGCAGAAAATGACCTTTTCCGCATCGGTGATGAGCCCCCTGTCGGAAAGTTCCCGGGTCATGGCGGCGCCGGCGTCGGTGCTCTGCAGGCTGGAGATCAAGGCGAGCCCGGCCGCTCCAGGCAGCCCCATCAAGGGGCGCATCAGGGGCGTGAGCAGCTTCTGGGCCGCACGCAGGGCGCCCAGCTTGTCCGCCACCTCTACGACACCCAGGGCCAGCATGATCCCCGGGATCAGCGAAAGCGCGAACAAAAAGCCGTGCCGCGCCCCTGTGCCCTCCCTCCCGAGGAAATCGCCGCCTTCCGCGATCTTTCCAAAACTGCCGCTGAGCGTGGAAAAATCCAGCCAGCTGAGCCAGCCGGGGCAGCCGGCAAAAACTCCTGAGAAAAAAAGCGTGACGATGATGAGCGCGGCATATCCCGCCCAGGACACATGCCCCGCATCTGTCAGTTTGGCATGGTCAGGCATGGGCGCCCCCGGCCAGCTTTTGAGCGATGGCCCGCGCTCCGGCCCTGTCGATCTTTCCGGACCCCGTGCGGGGCAGATCCGGGACAGCGATGACGCGCTTAGGACGGGAATAGGCATGGAGCACGGCAAGGCCCCGCTCCAGTGCTTCCCTTTCCGTCTTATCCGGTCCGAACGCTGCCAGCATGACCACGATCTCTCCGTAATGCTCGTCAGGGACGGCTGTTATGCAGAAGGCAAAAGGCAGGAAAGACCGGAGCTGTTCCTCAACGGCCTCGATCTGAATCTTGATCCCGCCGCTGTTGATGACGTTGTCCTTCCGGCCCAGGATGCGGAAGCTCCCGTCCTCGCGCAGTTCCGCGAAGTCGTTGGTGACCACCGGGTCCTCTGCCACGGCAGGGGCGCGGATGACCAGGGTGGACTCAGGGGAAAGGCTGAGGCTGACGCCGGGAAAGGGCGTGTAGAACGCAGAGCGCTGCGGGCCGTTCAAACGGCGCAGGGCAATGTGCGAAAGGGTCTCGGTCATGCCGTAGGTGGACCAGACGTGCCGGGGGAAGGATCCCAGCCGCTCCGCCAGGCCGGCGTCCACGGCCCCTCCGCCGATGATGATGTGCTCCGTGCTCCGCAGGAGCGCCTCCTCATCCCCGTTATCCAGCATGGTAAAGACCTGGGCAGGAGTAACGGCAAGGAAACCGGGCGCGAAGCCAAGGTCGCGCAGCGGATGGGAGGAAGGCTTCACGCAGTACAGGTCGAGCCCCTGCACGAGAGCGCGCACGACCATCATCCTGGCCCCGATGTATTTGACCGGCATGCAAAGGAGCGCACTGTCACCGGCCTTGAGCCCCAGGAAGGAGCACGTCATGCGGGCGCTTGCTTCCATGCGCTTCTTTTCCGCCAGCATGACCTTGGGCTCGCCTGTGGAGCCGGATGTCTGGACGCGCATCACAGGACCCGGAGAAAACCATCCCTCCAGGAAGGCTGCCAGCTCTTCCTGCCACGCGCTGGCTGCCGGCAGGGACGGGATGTCGGCTTTGCAAAAGCTGCGCCCCGCGATGAGGATCGACTCTCCCAAAGCGGCACCCCTTACGGAAACAGCGGCGTGCGCGAAAAATCAGGACGGCGCTTTTCCAGGAAGGCCCTGCCGCCCTCCTGGGCTTCCTCGGTCAGATAATAGAGCAAGGTGGCGTCTCCGGCCAATTCCTGAATGCCGGCCTGGCCGTCCAGTTCGGCGTTGAGCCCTGCCTTGATCATGCGCAGGGCAAGGGGGCTGTGGACCATCATGGTCTCCGCCCACTCCACCATCTCATCCTCGAGCCGGTCCAGCGGCACCACCTTGTTGACAAGCCCCATGGCAAGGGCCTCCTGCGCATCGTACTGGCGGCAGAGGAACCATATCTCGCGCGCCTTTTTCTGGCCCACGATGCGTGCAAGGTAGGATGCGCCGAAACCGGCATCGAAGCTGCCCACGCGCGGTCCCGTCTGGCCGAAGCGGGCGTTTTCGGAGGCTATGGTCAGATCGCAGACCACGTGCAGCACGTGGCCGCCACCGATGGCATAACCGTTGACCATGGCGATGACAGGCTTGGGCAGGGAACGGATCTGCTTCTGAACGTCCAGCACGTTGAGGCGCGGCACGCCGTCCTGCCCTACATACCCCCCGTGCCCCTTGACGTTCATGTCTCCGCCGGAGCAGAAGGCCTTGTCTCCAGCCCCGGTCAGGGCCACCACGCGCACATCCTGCGCCTCGCGGCAGTAGCACAGTGCGTCGCTTATCTCGCTCACCGTGACCGGCGTGAAGGCGTTGCGCCAGCGGGGCCTGTTGATAGTGATCCTGGCGATCCCGTTGTATTGGTCAAACAGTATGTCCTGATAGGAGCGTATCGGCGTCCAGACACGTTTGCTCATAGCGCCTTCCTTGTCGTTATGCAGTTGGTGACGCGGCAGGTCGAGACCAGGCGCCCTTCTTCATCGGTGATATCCACGTTCCATACCTGGATGCGGCGGCTGCGCGAGAGCAGGCGCGCCGTCGCGCACACCTTGCCGCCTAACGGCACGGCGTGCACATGGTTGGCGCTGACCTGTATGCCCATGGGGACCTCTTCCCCTCCGCAAAGGGCCATGGATCCAAACCCCGCAAGCGTTTCGGCCAGGGCCATGGACGCCCCGCCGCTGAGAAAGCCGAAAGGCTGGCAAACCGAGAGGTCCACGGGCATCTCGGCACGCAGTTCTTCCGGCGACGTTGACGGCAGCAGCCGCATGCCCAAAACTTCATGCAGCGTGCCGCTGAAGGGGTAGGTAAAGTCTTTCATCAAAGATCCCGGGACGAGCGTTTGCCGGAGGCGGATGATAACAAGCCATGAGGGACAGCACCGGGTTGCCTCGCGATGGCCCCTTCCATCCATGGGAAGATCGGAGTCCGCCCATTCCTCCACAGGTCGAGTGCAGGAGATTATGCACCTTGGTGAGGTCGTTAGTCAAATCATGGAGCATGATCTTTTAAGCACGCCTGCGCCAGGCATCAGGCAGGATCCCCTTCGTCCAGGAGCAGGATGCAAGGGACACCGCCAGTCAAGACGCCGGACTGGCGACGGCATGCGCTCCCCTGCAGCATGAAAGCCGGGCGGCAAATGCACACTGTCCCGGATCGTTTCGTATGGGAGAGGAAGATCTCTCAACCTTATGCATGGCATGCCACAAGGCCCCAGATATGCATGGACAGGGAGGCTGGCTATGCCTTCGTTCTACGGCTGTGTGCTGGTTGGAGGATGTATTGCCATGGTCAGGAAAAACGGACTGGAAAGGCTGCACAGGCAGCTTCCCGCGGGGACGCGGGCGGAGCTAGTCGAGATGGATTCCCCCAAGCTCCGCCCCCGGGGACGAGGGGCGTCATTGAGGGGAGCGACGGAGCCGGCGACCTGCAGGTCCGATGGGATACGGGATCAGCGCTGAAGCTCATCCCCGGAGTGGACGAGTTCAGGAAGCCCTGCCCGAAGTGCGGGGTGCGGGAGGCGCTGGAGGCGTTTGAGAAGGCGCGGAAGGTCTGATTCAACGCCCGTGCGGACCAGGGTCCGGCGCACAGGCCCCAGCTATCAGGATTTCTCCACAAACCAGATGCCGGTTTCCTGAGACTGCGCATTGGGTCCGTAGGTGTTGATAAGCCTGTGCGCGTGCCGCATCTCCGACTGGGTGATCAGCGAACCACCCTGGTTCGGGTCCATCTCGCCCCTCTTCCAGTGGTCATCATTCAGGGCGAATTCCCGGATATCCCTGTGCTTCAGGTCGGTGGTCTGGAACAGGACCGGCGTGTTCTGCTGACGGAAGAACTCAAGCCCCAGCTTGCTGGTCTGCCGGAAGGTCGCCATCATGAGCATGTTGGTGAACATCTCGTAGGACTTCACATTCAGGCGCCCCTCTTCCGTTTGCTCATACGCTCTCCGTGAACCCGTCAGATCGGGGATGTTGTTTTCCTTGGCGAAGCTTTTGGCCTTGTTCTGGAAGGTTTCCACTTCTTTCTTGGTATGCGGCCAGTTTTTCAGCTTGAAGAACTCGTTGAGCCTGGCTGTCTTATCCGGACCGTCTTCCATATTGTAGATGTTCACGTAGTCCTTGAGCTTGTCCGTCAGCATGGCAATGGTTTCCGGGGAAGCGTCCTTGTATCTGTGCCCCATGTTCTTTATCACGAATTTTTTCAGCGCCAGGTCGGGGTCCATGCTGAAATCCTGCTTCCACCCCTTGAGCCCCTCCGCACCGGCGGCGTTCTTATCCTGGTGCATCAGCTTGAAGAGCTTCTTGGGAATGTCGATCTTCTCCATGTTTTCCGGCTTTGCGATGAATTTGAGCCAGTCCTGCACCGACTCCTTGCTCATGGCGTGCGAGCCAGAGTCCAGCTTTTCCTCGTCCACGGTGAGTTCCTGCCCCGCAATATCCCGCATCAGCTTGGAGTATTTACCGGGGAGCATGTTTTCCGTCGTGATGCCGACATTGGTGTTGTAATCGTCGATCTTATTGAAGCGAATACTTTTGCCCTCTTTCGCAATGCGCGCGTTGACCGCTTCGAGGACGCCTTCCCCCTTGACAATGTTGCGGGGCTCCTTGTGGCCGTAGTTGGCCACTTCGATGTCGCCCTTGCCGTGACCCTGGGCGATGGCCATCAGCTTGTCATAGTTGCTCTTGACCAGCGCGTACGTCTTGGTCTGCATGATCTCATTGATCTTGTTCTTCAGGTTCACGGCGCCGGTCTGGGAGGAGAGTCTGTTCCTGTTGACATAGTTGAGGAAGCGGCCGATGAGGAAGCCCGTGTAGTGGCGCTTGACCTGGAATTCGCCCTGGCCGCCTTCGCCGCCGACATAGCTCACTTGATAGGTCCTGCTGCCGATCTTGATCGTTCCGTGCTGCTTGTACTCGGCATTTTCCCGCAGGTTGTCCGCAACATGGATCGCGGTGATGCTGTCCAGGTATTTGACGTTGATGTCCACATCTGACATGGCGCACCTCCTAAGCCTGGATCATGCCGGCTTCGGCCTTGGCCGGCTGCAGGTCAGCCGTGGGGTTGTCAAGGAGCACGGATACGGCGCGGTACGTATCGATGAAGTCGGCGAAGATATCCGCCAGCGGGGTCGTGTTGAGCACCGACGGCGTGGCGACCTCATACATGATCAGCATGCCGCTGTCGTCATCACGGCCGACAACGGGGGAATTCCCGCCGCGCTGCGCGGGGTCGAGCGCGAGGGCGAGCAGGTCGAGGATCGCCGAATAGCTGATGGGGTCGGGCAAGTCGTCCCGCAACACGCTGGAAATGGTGAGCGTGCCATCTTCCTCGGAAGCCCTGATGGCAATGCCCACTGTATCCGCAAGCACAAGCTCGCAGACGCCGTTTCCGTCAAAGGCGAGGTCGAGTCCCATGGCGTTGCCAAACTCTTTCAGAATGTCGTCAAGATTTTTCGTCAGCATGTCGGATCCTTTTATATTGGTTCAACAAAACGCGGCTGCGCGGGCAACCGCCGGGAACGTGCAGCACTCTGTTTCCTCGCGGATCTGTGTGCCGGAAAGGCGGCTCATCGGGCCCACCCGGAAATATCCCAGCGGCGTTCAGACCTGCAGCATGGTGCTGCCAAAGGCAGCCTGCGATGCCTCCACAGGCTCGTCCAGCAGCGCGGCCAAGGCCTCGTAGGTCTCCATGAAAAGGGTGAATATCTCGACCGCCGGCGTCTTGCTGAGATACGATGGGGTGGCCACCTCGTACAGGATGAGGAAGCCGCTTTCCTCATCGAGGCCGGCTACAGGGGAATTGCCGCCCTGCCTCAGCGGATCGTGCGCGAGGGCGAGAAGGTCCAGCAGCGCGGCGTAACTTAAGGGATCGGGCAGCTTGTCCCGCAGGACGGCGGAAAAGGTGAGCGTGCCGTCCTCTTCGGACGCCCGGATGCTGACCGGCGTTTCGCCGTCCAGAAGAAGAGTGCAGAGGCCCTCCTTGTCAAAGGCCAATTCCATTCCCATGCTGTTGCCGAATTTTTTCAGGATGTCCGGCAGGTCGATGTATATCATACGGAGTCCTTTTAGGCTGCTCCCGTGCCGATGATGGCATGATGACTGCCCGGAACAGGCAGGCTCCCTTCCGGCAAAACTATGCCGATCCGGCGGAAAACGCAACATAAGAACGACGCAATGCTGAATTCATTTCTCGCTTTGCATTGATCACGATACTTTTATAATTAGGGAACATCGCAAAGGGAATTATAAAATAATTATACGTTCTTGTTGGCCAAGGATAACGTTTCATCAGTGCGCTGTGGAACGCAGCTTGTCCCGTGATGGAATGGGAGTGCGCACGGAACACGCGGATAAGGGCGACACAGGGGAATGGGAATCCGTTCGTTGAAAGGGTGTGCCCATAACAAAGCTGGGTCAAACAATGGCAACGGAAACGCCTATCGGTCCAGTTCGTTCCAGTAGCTTGTCAGTCCATATTCGACAAGCATTTCCAGCGGGATGAACTGCTCTTCAACTTCCGTGATGCGTCCGGGTCCGAGGTCAAAGCCGTAAAAATAAACGGTCATGCCTTTTTTGCTGAACGAAAAATGCCTTACAAGATTGTCGCTGGGCACATCGGAAAGGTCACGGTCAGGATGTCCTTTGGTGATAAGCTGAATGATTTTCTTTTTTGCAGCATCTGGCTGCTTGAACAGATCCGGCAGGGCAATAGGATTTAGCGTAGGCAGGTAATAAACACAGGTCTCCAGCCATTGGCTGCCCGGTGCCGGCAGAAGTGCTTTCCAACATTCATCAATGACGGCAGCGGTATTGCCGTTGATGTTCCATGTCGTATTTTGCTGAAAGACGGCGATGTCCTCGCCAAGATCATTGAGGGGCACGTCTTTGATAAGATCACGTACGGATCGAACTCCCTCGGAAAATGACTTGTCAGTTCGCTGCGTGGCTATCCTCGCAAGCCTTGGGTCATCAGGACAATCAAATTCGACATGGACCTCGTATCCAGGGCCTTTTTTATCAAGCTGTTCCTTATGCGTTGTTTTGATGATCATATCGCGGGGCGGTTGCGATGCCTCAGCGCCGGCAAGGGACGAATAAAGCGCTATGGACTTTTTATACCAGGCAAGGACACTCTCCCTTGTCTTGCATTTTTGGAGCAGCTTCCAGTTGGACTTGACGAATTTTCTGAAGTCTTCTGAATTGCCCGTCTGCATTTTGGCGGCCAGGTACAATGTGTAAAGCTTGTCATCTTCCTGAGAGATCTCCTCATCGGAACAGACCAGTTTTTCGACATACGTCCTGGCCTTGGTGCAGTCGATGGAGGCGGCTTGCACGGCGGGCGCTGCAAACGCGATAAGTCCAACGCATAGTGCAAAAAAGTGCTTCTTCATGGAATGCCCCCGGATCTTTTGCTCCGATCAGCGTTCATTTACCATGTCCATCAGTTCCTTCCCGCGCTTGAAGAACGGCGTCCTCTTTGCTTTGACCTCAACACTCTCGCCCGTACTAGGGTTGCGTCCCTTGTAGCCGCCATACTCGCGCATCTCGAAGGAGCCGAAGCCGCGAATTTTTATGCGGCCGCCGTCCAAGAGCCGGCATTTCATCTTGCCGATGGTCGTCTCCAAGATGGCGGATCAGCACTGGATGCCATGCGGCGCTGCCGCCGGAGCCGTCGTTTTTACAGGGACCGGCAGGGAAAGCCATTCCTTCCAGTAGCGCGCGGCACGGATGAAGAGGGTGAGGATCTTTTCGAACGCCTCGTAGGACAGTTCGCCATCCAGGATGCGGTGCAGGGTAAAGACCTCGCGCTGCCGGTCCAGCCCAAGACAGGCCTGGCCTGACTGCGCCCCCATGCAGTTCGCTTCAAGCAGGCGCGCGTACGCATCCGTCCGCCCTGCGGAAGAGGCAAGCTCGGCTATAATGTAGAGCTGGTCCTCATGCTGCTCAAAAATGACCTCATCCTGGTCAAAAACGACGGCGCACGTGTCCTGGGCGGACATTTCAAGCGTAAAGCCGAGCGCCTCGCCGAGTTTCTGCATCATGTCTTTTCCGTTCATGCTGTCCTCCTATGGCTACGCATTCATCAAGCCAGGTACTTTTTCATTGGGCAGGAATTCCTGCTGGAGGTGAACGCTCTCAATGCGCGGATTACGTTGGTTTTCGCCAAGGTCGCATTCAAAATGCACTGTGTAGCGTGCCAGCCCGCCAAGCCTTGGCTTGTTGTCCGCACCTGCGCCGACCCCGGCATCGAGGCCGACGATCTCGGACGCCATGATATGGACCTTGTTGCCTTCAACGCTCACCGTGTAGCGGGTGTCTGCCAGGTTTTTGAGTTGGGCGCTCAGGTCGACGTGCACCATACCGCCCTCCGCGAAATTGCGTGAGGCCATCTTTCCAAGGCACTTCTGGACCTCCGGATCCTCAACAAACTGCATGCTAAGTGTATTTAGAGGGCCGAGGGACCGCTGATTGACAATGGCGCTGATAAACTTCGCCGCTTCCTCCGTCGGCACGGCCTTGGTGATGGCGCCCGCCACCTGGTCAGCCGGCTTATAATCCAGGACCGTGCCGTTGATGACATAGATGTTGCGGTCGGCGTCCTTCTTCAACTGGCTGCTGATGCCGTTTGCGTCGAATGTCTGGCTATCGTAGAGGGAATTTGAGATGTCATCCAAGTACCACTTATTGAGGGGGGCCATGGACGGGTCTTTAGCCGTGTCGAAGTTCTCCCACCTGGAAAGCTCATCTGCCAGCTTGCGCGCA
>JAEEGF012383306.1_pt1 | contig 27648 bp, 20 predicted proteins | sample 9134171 | NCBI WGS metagenome assembly JAEEGF01 (sample SAMN16246542, study PRJNA631951) | gut metagenome | biome: gut microbiome; feature: rumen; material: AP-attached | host: Bos | place: Iran: Karaj | collected 2018-10 | reverse complement strand
TCTGAACATGCGCCTGGTGAGGGAGCTGCTCATGGATGCGTACAGGCTGGGGTAGGATCCGATTTATTGTCCGCTTGAATTGTCCGTGGGATACGCGATATAATTATTTAGTTAGCGGAATACTTCAGAAGAGAAACATAAAATGAAAGCCCATTTATTGCTGTGATCTCTGCGGCATGATTTTGTGCTTTTCTTCGGCTGCTGTTTTCCAAAATGGCCAGAGGATATGTGTCCCGGGCGCGCATGAATGTGTGTTCGCGGGCACTGAGGTGTGTTGTGCACAAACAGGCTATGCGTGATGCGCAGGCGGAATGAGTGCGGGGCATAGCCGGAGTTTGGGTTTAAGGAATTGGATCTTAGGACATGGCTGTGTGTGTATTCGCGGGTACTGAGGTGTGTTGTGCACGAACAGGCTGCGTACGGCGTGTCGGCTTGGTTCTGTTACAAGTGCTTCGGATGTGATTTATTAAGGGCTTTTTATTTGGGGCCTGAGAGTTGCAATATAGAAAAGTAGCGGTGTGTATATGGACATAGTTTCAAGGAAAATCAGGTCTGCAATATTTCTTTTGATGGTCTTGTCTATGATGATGGCCGGGACGGTATGCAGTGTGTACGCTGCGAGCGGCGATTCTATGGTGGAAACTGTTTTTGCGGATGTGGCAAGGGAGAACTGGGCATGCTCCTTTGTGGAGCGGGCTTTCAGAAACGGGGCGGTGGAGGGAACGACCAAAGACCCAGTGACGGGCAAGCCCTTCTACAGGCCGGATTCGCCCATGACCATGGCCCAGTTTGCCACGATACTGACCCGCGTCTACTACCCTGACGAATACGCAGCAAATATGGACCCTGTGTGGGATATTCCCGCCAAAAGGGTCTGCGAAAACAGCGGCCTGATCCCTCAGGAAAAGATAGATGAGCTTTGGAGCAAGCCCGTCACCAGATATGAGATGGCTGCGCTGGCAGCGAAGATCGCGCGGACAAAAAATGTGTTCACGAACGCTGCTTCAGACAAAAATGCTGAGATAAAGCTGGCTTCGCAGAGCATCCCTGCAGAGTACTACGAGGATGTTTTTCTGGTGTACAGCTTGGGAATAATCGAGGGCACAGATTCCAAGGGCACATTCAACGGCAGCCGGACCATGAGCAGGGCTCAGGGGGCAACGGTGTACTGCAGAATGGCGGAAAAGGTGCCGTTCTATTCCAGTGTGCAAAGGGTGCCTGCGAACGGGAAGGGGCTGAGTGTTAGCCTTGACAGGGACTTCGCAGCGAATTTCCAGCTGCGCTACGGTGTTGAGGCTGCGGGCGGAGCCTGGGAGGGTTATAATTGCCGCTTTGCTGCGACAGGAGATGGTTCGGCCGAGGATTCAGTGAAGCTCCCGGAAGAGGTCTTCACGGTAAATACCGGAAAGGACATCTATCTGTACACGGCCCTTTACCTGAACGATTACAACAGCAGGGTGGCGTCCCTTAAGGGTAGCGACATAGTCCCTCAGAGCACCGGCTATGCGGAGCTTGCTCTTAAGGCTTTCACATCGGAAAACAGCTCGGACTGGACCCTTAAGGATACCGAATACATAGGGATGGTTGTGGACGATCCTGCCGCCTTTAAGACGGCAGCTCCCTCAAGCGTAAAGCTGGAGGAGTTCCGAAGCCTTGAGCAGGTCTCGGATGTTCTGGAGAAGGCGGGCTGCATCGAGTCTCAGGATGCCTTCATCCACGCCCTTTACAGAGCGGGAAAGGCTGACATTAAGCACATAAGGACAGGGACCCACAGCATACCTGCGGGGGCTTCCGTGGATGATGTGGTGCGGCTGATCACAAAATAAAAGCAAAGCCGGCAGTTAAAGCTGCCGGCTTTTTTATGTTTGGAATTAGGACAAAAAGCGCTGATTACTGGTACTGAATATCAGTAATTACCCGGTCCGGGCTGCCTTAAATTCAGTTCAGGCCATAGATCACGGGCGGGCTCATTGCCTTGCACGGGCTGATCCGAAGGGCTTTGACTGGCTCAGTCCGTCACCCAGGAGCCCTTACTTATTCATCAGCGCCAGGACCTTTTCGAAGTCATATTCGCGTATTACCTTGTCGCCGGAAAACTCGGGTTTATCTGTTACGATCACGTCCGCCTCGGCGGGGTCTGTCACCAGCTCTGTTGCCATCATCTCGAAGAAGCTGTACATGTTTATGGTATCGGTGACGCTGAAATAGTCCGTCAGGAAGCCCATTGAGCTTCTTCCTGCCACGATCTCGCCGCTGTTTCTGCCCATATTGAGCCAGATGAACTCGTTCTTCTCCAGATCTATGCCGAAAAGGTATGCAAAGCTGCTCTCGCAGTTGATGGTGAAGGAGCTCTGTACGGTCTTTGGCTCGAAGATCTCTCCGCTGTCCTCGATGTCCCGCATCATGTAGCCCGCACGGCAGATGCAGCTGTCAAAACCGCTGCCGGAGTATACATTGTTGCAGAAGATGAGCTGACGCATGTCGGGATATTTTTCCCTGAGCAGCTCGAGGTCTATGTCGAAGTATTCAGAGCCGCCGTCGTATCCGCTGGTCTGATCTCCTGAGAATGTTATGGCTTCGGACTGCTTTGATGCCATGCTGCGCCAGGAAAACTCATGCTGCTTGCCGCTTTTGTCGATACCGAACATTGAAAGGTCGATATCGTTCACCTTTTCCCAGTAGGTGAAGGCCCGAAGCTTCTTGCCCTCGGGTATGGGCAGCCTCGTTCCCCTTGCCAGCACTCCGTAGCCTCCCTGAGAGGCAGTCTCCTGCAGGGGCAGAGCATAGCGCCTCATGTCCGGGTCGATGTAGACCTTGCCAAGGCGGCCTGCCAGAAGCTTCGCAAGCCGTTCTCTCAGCTTTTTCTCCAGCAGAAGTGAGCTGCTTCCGATGTGTGATTTTCTGTCGTCCTGCTCCTTCAGGGTCTCAGGATGCACCTTAAGCCTTTGGTGCTTTGTGAAAACGAAGGTCCTGGGGCGGTTTTTTCCAAGGTACTTGTCCCTTTTCCCGTAGTCCAGCAGCAGCTGCAGGAGGACTATCACGTTAGTCGCGTCCAGCCCGTCCACCAGCTCCTCCACCTGCCGCTGGGTGCTGCAGCGGCTTACGATGTAGTTCAGATTGCGAAGGACAGCGGTGCTTCCCTTGCCGCTTTTCAGAATGGAGACGGCGTTCTGGATGTCACCTGCAGCCATGGCCTCCTCGAAGTCGGAGTACACAGAGAGGTTTTCGTCACCCCGCATGGCCTTTGCAAAGGTCTTCGCAGCCTCTGTCCTGGGACGGTAATGGATGTGATGAAGCAGTCCTGCCCAGAGCTTTTTCTTTTCGAAGCAGTTTATCGTATCGCAGCGTCCCTGATCTATGGCAGCGTCGATGGCGGCGCAGATGAACCTGCGGTCCTGGTTCTTGAGATTCAGCTTTTTCAGGTCGGTGCTATCGTAGACCTGGTAGTTGAGCTCGTCCACCAGCTTTATCACGTCGGAGAGGTTCAGGAAGCGCATCAGTTCCGGATCCCGAAGGTCCAGGAGCAGCTTTACGGCGGTATTCTTAGAGCCGCAGCTCTGAACCTTGTATCCGTAGTCGCGGATATAGCTTAAAACCAGTTCGTACTGCATGGCGTTCAGGGGGCGGGAGGATGCCAGCAGGTCCTCGGTGAATTCTGCCAGCTTCCTTGCGGCAAAGTCTTCAGACAGGATCTCAAAGTCCTTTACGGGTGTCTCCTCCTTGAAGGCGGCCCTCTGGAAATCCTCCTCGAAGATGGAGTGCCCGGCTTCGGTAAAGTTGCCCCAGCCGTAGGTGACTGTATAGTGGACCAGCTGGTCGAAGAAGAGCTTGTCAGGGCTCAGCTCTCTGACGCTTTGTGGGAAGCCCCTGTAGAAGGCTTCGGGGACGTCCTGTCCCAACTCTTCCGCGGCGAATTCTATCATTGACGGCCTTGCCAGCTCCGCGCCGAAGCTTATGCGGATCCCGAAAAGGTTCGCAAGGGAAAAAAGGGTCTCAGCCTGGCTGTCCCGGGGTTCTCCGGGTTCGCAGACCAGTATGTGCTTCGCGAAAAGGTATTTTTTATAAATTTCTTTCATGTTTTCCTCCTGGAAGGCTAAGACCGGGGTTGGGTATCGGGGCCAGGGCTGCTTAGTGTGTCGGGCCCCAGGCGCAGGAGCCTGGTTAATGCGATATATCAAGCCATACGATCAGTGAACAGGTGCTAAGCACGAAGCTCCCGGCGAGCTGTGTAAATTCAATAAAAAAGGCCGGAGCATCTGCGAAAGACGCGCGGCCAAAAATGCCCATGAATCGCGGCACTGAATCCCTTGATCATGAAAATGAAGTAAGCACCGCTAGCTATGGGCTTTCCGCCTTGCGATATTGCCGGATTAAGGGCTATCGCTCTACCAGCTGAGCTACAGCGCACCCGGAGATGCGCCGGCGGGACTCGAACCCGCGACATACAGCGTGACTGAGAAGTAAATCCGGCTAGCTGCAGGCTGAATTGATTATAGCAAAAGGCAGAGGCTTCAGCAAGAGGCGAACGCTTAAGGTCCTGCCTTTGTTCCTGCGCCGCATCGCTTGTTGACAAAGCTGCCTCATATTGATAAAATTCTCGAATAACGACTGATAATAATAACTATTAACATACAAGAAAGGCGACAAAATGAACACAGGTACAAAATGCGTACAGGCGGGCTACACCCCCGGAAACGGCGAGCCCAGGCAGATACCCATCATCCAGAGCACGACCTTCAAATATGCCACAGGCAAGGAGATGGCCAAGCTTTTCGATCTTGAGTCCAACGGCTATTTCTACACCAGACTTCAGAATCCCACCAATGACATGGTGGCAGCCAAGATAGCTGCCCTTGAGGGCGGCACCGCAGCCATGCTCACCAGCTCCGGCCAGGCCGCAACCTTCTATGCGGTGTTCAACATCGCAGGCTGCGGGGACCACGTGGTGTCCAGCTCCAGCATCTACGGCGGCAGCTACAACCTGTTTGCAGTCACCATGAAGCGCATGGGCGTTGAATTCACCTTCGTGTCCCCTGACTGCACCGAGGAGGAGCTGAATGCGGCCTTCCGTCCCAACACCAAGGCGGTCTTCGGTGAGACCATCGCAAACCCTGCTCTGACCGTGCTGGACATCGAAAAGTTCGCGAAAGCGGCTCACGCCCACGGCGTGCCCCTCATCGTGGACAACACCTTCGCGACCCCCATCAACTGCAGGCCCTTTGAGTGGGGCGCAGACATCGTCACCCATGCCACCACCAAGTACATGGACGGCCACGGTACAGGCGTGGGCGGCGCAGTTGTTGACAGCGGCAAGTTCGACTGGACTAAATATCCCGACAAATTCCCCGGCCTCTGCACTCCTGACGAGAGCTATCACGGGGTCACCTACACCGAGCGCTTCGGCCTGGAAGGCGCCTTTATAACCAAGGCCACAGCCCAGCTGATGAGAGATTTCGGCTCCATTCAGAGCCCTCAGAACGCATTTTATCTGAACCTTGGCCTGGAGAGCCTCCACGTGCGCATGAAGAGGCACTGCGAGAACGGCCTTGCTGTGGCGCAGTTCCTGAAGAGCCATCCGAATGTGACCTGGGTCCAGTACCCCGGCCTTGAGGGCGATAAGTACTACGAAAGGACCATGAAGTACATGCCAGATGGCAGCTGCGGCGTGGTGAGCTTCGGCGTAAAGGGCGGAAGAGATGCGGCTGAGGCCTTCATGGGAAGGCTTAAGGTGGCGGCAATCGAGACCCATGTGGCTGATGCCAGGACCTGCTGCCTGCACCCCGCCAGCACCACTCACCGCCAGATGAACGACGACGAGCTGCGCGCTGCGGGCGTTTCTCCGGACCTTGTGCGCTATTCCTGCGGACTTGAGGACGCAGAGGATCTGATCGCTGACATCAAACAGGCTCTGGAGCAGTAAAACTGCCTGAAGAATTCATGAAAGACATTGTGCGAATGGCCTGCTCGGTGACACACTCCCGCTGAGCCATTCGCATAAAAACTATACTTAGAAAATCACAGGAGGGGCTTGATGCCTATCAAAATACCGGATCAGCTTCCGGCAAGACAGACGCTGGAGAGCGAAAACATATTCGTGATGAGCGAGAGGCGGGCCATAACCCAGGACATACGTCCCCTTCAGGTGCTGCTTCTTAATCTGATGCCCACCAAGATCGCCACGGAGACCCAGCTGGCGAGGCTTCTGGGTAATTCTCCGCTGCAGGTGGAGCTGGAGCTGATACAGACTGGCACCCACAAGGCGACCCACGTGTCCGAGGAGCACATGATCAAATTCTACACGGATTTTGAGCATGTGAAGGACCGCTATTTCGATGGCATGATAATAACCGGCGCTCCGGTGGAGCAGCTGGAGTTCGAGGAGGTGGACTACTGGCCGGAGCTCTGCTCCATTATGGAGTGGACCAAGACCCACGTGCACAGCACTTTCCACATCTGCTGGGGGGCCCAGGCGGCGCTGTATTACCACTACGGCATTAAAAAATACCCGCTGCCGGAAAAGCTTTCGGGCGTCTACTGGCACCATGTGGACAGGCGCTCATCCATGCTGGTAAGGGGCTTTGACGACCAGTTCCTGGCGCCCCATTCCCGCTACACTGAGGTGAGAATGGAGGACATCCAGGCCTGCGAAAAGCTGCGCGTCATAGCCAGCTCCAAGGAGGCCGGCCTTTACATAGCCATGACCGACGGCGGCCGCCAGGTGTTCATAACCGGCCACTCAGAGTACGACTGGGATACGCTGCAGAACGAGTACCAGAGGGACCTGAAGCAGGGCATAGACCCGAAGATCCCCCAGAACTACTACCCGGATGACGACCCTTCAAAGCTGCCTGTGGTGCGCTGGAGGAGCCATGCCAACCTGCTCTACATGAACTGGCTGAACTACTACGTCTACCAGACCACGCCCTACATAATCGAGACCATCGAACCTATAGAATAGCAAAGAATAACAATAAAAGACCCAGCCCCTTAAGGCCGGGTCTTCTTTATGCTTTCAGGCTCAGACTTAGTACTTTCCAAGGCTGCCGGAGAGCTTGTCGTTGGGGTTTTCAGCGAAGCTGTCATCTCTTCCGGGGAGCACTGCGTTGAGCACGATGCCGGTGATGGCGGATACTGCAAGGCCGGAGAGGCTCAGGCTCATGCCGCCGATGTTGAAGTATACAGCGCCCTTTGCGGAGTATTCGATTCCGATGGTGAGGCAGAGGATCAGAGCAGCGATGATAACGTTTCTGCTCTTCTGGAAGTCAACCTGATTCTCGACCACATTGCGCACACCGATGGCTGCGATCATGCCGTAGAGGATGATGGAAACGCCGCCGATGGTAGCTGCAGGCATTGCTGTGATGATGGCTGCGAACTTGGGGCAGAAGCTGAGCACGATGGCATAGATGGCTGCCAGCTCGATCACCAGAGGATCGTAGACCTTAGTGAGGGCCAGAACGCCGGTGTTCTCGCCGTAGGTGGTGTTTGCGGGAGCTCCGAAGAGAGCGGCGATGGCGGTTCCTACGCCGTCGCCGATCAGGGTCCTGTGGAGGCCGGGGTCGTTGATGAAGTCCTTGCCTACGGTGCCGCCGATGGCGGAGATGTCACCCACGTGTTCCATCATGGTGGCAACAGCCAGAGGAACTATGGTGATGATGGCGGAGACCAGCAGGCCGCTGTCCACATTGCCTGCCAGAGAGAATACGGTATTCTCCTTAACGATGGGGAGGCCGAACCATGCAGCCTTGGCAACACCTGAAAAATCAACGTTTCCGGTGACTGCAGCAGTGATGTAGGAGGCCAGGACGCCCAGCAGTATGGGGATGATCTTGATCATGCCCTTGCCCCAGATGTTGCAGATGATGACCACTGCGATGGCCACAAGGGCGATGCCCCAGTTGCTCTGGCAGTTATCGATGGCAGAGGGTGCCAGGTGCAGACCTACGCAGATGATGATGGGTCCGGTGACGATGGGCGGGAAGAAGCGCATTACCTTGCTGGCGCCAACCGCTCTGCAGATGAGGGCCAGGATAAGGTAGAGCAGTCCTGCGCAGGCAATGCCCACGCCAGCATAGGGAAGGCCCTGCTCAGCAGTCATCCCGGCCTTGACAGCCATGTCCTTTACTGCGAAATATCCGCCCAGGAAGGCGAAGGACGAGCCCAGGAACACGGGGACCTTGCGGCCGGTCACAAAGTGCATGAAAAGTGTGGCAATACCCGCAAACAGCAGCGTTGTGGAAACGCTGAGGCCTGTCAGGATGGGTACCAGCACCGTGGCGCCGAACATGGCGAACATGTGCTGAAGGCCAAGGACCAGCATTTTTGGGGTGCCCAGTTCTTTGGCATTGTAGATAGCCTGTTGTTCTTCTTTCATAAATAACTCCTTTTATGATTTATGATTGCATCCGGGCAGCCCTGGAGATTCAGGGTCCTCCGGATAATTAACTGTTCAAAGTGCAGGGGATCAGTCCTTTTCGTAGAGGTTGACGCAGGTCTGTCCGTCGATCTCCTCCACCAGTACGCTGACCGTCTCGCTGCGGGAGGTGGGAACGTTCTTCCCCACGTAGTCAGCCCTTATGGGCAGCTCCCTGTGGCCCCTGTCTATGAGCACTGCCAGCTGTATGCGGGCAGCCCGGCCTCTTTCTGAAATGGCATCCAGCGCAGCCCTTATGGTTCGCCCTGTGTAGATTACATCATCCACGAGGATCACGTTCTTCCTGGCCACAGGTACCCCCAGGTCCATCTCGTGGACCTCGGCGCTGTAGTCTATCTCCGTAAGGTCGTCCCTGTAGTGGGTTATATCCAGCTCGCCTACGGGGATGTCTACGCCCTCTATCTCCCTGATGTGCCTGGCCAGAGCCCTGGCAAGGGGCACGCCGCGGGTCCTTATCCCCAGAAAGACAATGTCCTGATAGCCCTCGTTGCCCTCCAGGATCTGATGGGCCATGCGCTTAAGAGCCCGGTCCATAGCATCTGCGGTCATGATCTGAGCCTTGAGCTTCATGGTTCCTCCTATAAAAAAGGCCTTGCCGGGGCGGCAAGACTCACCTTCTCCTGCGCCCGGGGGCGCCTGCTTTGCAATGATCTTGTCGGTCTCTCTGTACCATCTTAAAGATATTCCGTAAATAAATATAGCAAAAGCGGCAGGGCGGGTCAAGAAGCATTTACACTAAATTTTGTGTTTTTTATCCGCAGGAATACAATATATCGTATATTAATAGAAATCATGTCTATATAAAAAGATTTGATAGGAGCCCGGTGCTGTGATAAAATCAATTGAACGTTTTATTGATCTGTTTCAACAGGAGGATGACCATGCTATACAACGAATTCAACGGAGACAGGCTCTCCAGACTGGGCTTCGGCTGCATGCGCTTTGCAAAGGACGAGGCCACAGGGGAGATCGATCAGGCTAAGGTCAATGCAATGTTCGACCTGGCGATCTCAAGGGGCGTGAACTATTTTGACACGGCCTACCCTTACCTTGACGGCAAGTCGGAGCTGGCCATGGCGGAGGCTCTGAAGAAGTACCCAAGAGACAGCTATTTCATAGCCGACAAGTTCCCCGGGCATTCCCTTCCCGGCCCCATCGACAACATAGCTCTCTTTAATATTTCCCTTAAAAAGTGCGGCGCTGAATACTTCGATTATTACCTGCTGCACAACATCACTGAGTGGTCCGTAAAAATCTACGAGGACCCTGAGTATCACATCATCCCCGATATCGTAAAAATGAAGGAGGAGGGGAAGATAAGGCATCTGGGCTTTTCCTTCCACGGCGGACCTGCCCTTTTAGAGGAATTTCTGACCCGCTACGAGGGAGTGTTTGAGTTCGTTCAGATACAGTGCAATTATCTGGACTGGACCCTTCAGAAGGCAAAGGAAAAATACGATATAATAACAAAGCACGGACTGGGCGTATGGGTCATGGAGCCCTTAAGAGGCGGCAAGCTGGCCAATCTCTCCGAGGAGAACTCCGCAAAGCTGGAACCCTTCAGGGGAGATGCGAAGGCAAGCAATGCCAGCTTCGGCTTCAGGTTCCTTCAGGCGCTGCCCGGCATCAAGATGATACTCTCCGGCATGAACGAGGTCTTCCAGGTGGAGGACAACCTGAATACCTTTGATGAGTATAAGCCTCTGAGCCAGGAGGAGACGGCCGCCCTGTTCGACATCGCAGAGGACCTCAAGTCCGGCGTTCCCTGCACTGCCTGCAGATACTGCTGCGCAGGCTGCCCCATGGGCCTGGACATCCCTTATCTTATCGAGTGCTACAACGACTATAAATCCTCCGGGAACCGCTCCATGACCAGCGGCATGAGGCTCGACGGCCTCCCCGAGGAAAAACGGCCCTCCGCCTGCATAGGCTGCGGCCAGTGCTCCCACGCCTGCCCTCAGGGCATAGACGTGCCAACAGTGCTCTCCAAGCTGGCTGATATCTACGCCGAGGCACCCAGCTGGTCTGTGACCAAGAAGAGCAGAGGCGAGGCTATCGCTAAGGATCTCAACAAGGAAAACTGATCCCGGAATAAAAAACACCCCTCAGGATGTCCTCCTGAGGGGTGTGTTATTTGCAGATATTATACCCTTTCCCACTTGCCTCCGAGGCTTTCAAAGTCCTTGAAGAAGTTTCCGTAGGTCTTGGTTATGCAGTCCTCGTCCTTCAGTATTATGGTCTGCTGGATGAGGGGGGCGCAGAGGGCAAAGGAGAGGAAGATCCATGGGTCGTCCCTGCAGTCTATCACGGTGTCTGCGGGGATGGAGCCGGGAGCGGGACCTCTTGCGTGTATGCCGCTATCGCTGCAGACGGCGTTGCCTCCGCAGCTGTTAATGATGTCCGTCATCACCTGCAGACGGTTTGTCTCCTTGGCCTTTAGCTGGGGCACATCCTCCAGCTCCACAGAGGCTCCCTTGAACATTGCCGCAGCAGCCACAAGGGTGGTGAGGCTGGGACAGCCTGCCATGGAGATGCCTATGTCCTGAAAGTCCTGAGAAATAAGGGAGATGAGAGGCTTTATGTCCTTGTAGAGCTGGGGGGATCCCAAGGGGAGCTCGTCCACCTCCACGCTGCAGTCCCGGTACGCGCCGAAGGCCCCGCCGCAGATCCAGGCCGAAGCTATGCTCCAGTCGTTTTCCGCGGAGATCTCTCCCGGGGAGCTGTAGAACTGTCTTCCGGGAATGGTAAAGCCGTTTTCTTCTTCGGTTATCTCGATGCCGAAGCGCCGCAGAATATTAAGGCTTATATCCACAAAGCTGCGGTCCGTGAGGGGGCTTGATATGCTTATATGGCTGTCCTGGGGCAGCATGGGAAGGGCGTACATAAGGGCTCCGATAAACTGGGAGCCCTCGTCTCCTCTGAACACGAATTCTCCCGGCTCCAGGCGCCCTGTCATCTCAAGGGGCAGGGAAAAGCCGGTGAACTTCATGCCTCTTACCGCCAGGCGGCTGGTGAGGGGCAGCATGTGACGCTTGCTCAGGTAGCTCTGGGAGCGGGCCTCGATATTCATGCCAAAGGCCGCTGCGATGGCCAGGGCGAATCTGGCGGTGGTGGCGGAATCCTTAAAGTCCAGCTTCGCGGGCTTTATGGGCTGGGTCTTCGGGAAGGGCTCCACATACCAGCTTCCCGCGCCGCGCTGCTCTATGCGGCAGCCCATGCGCCGCAGGCAGTCTATGGTGGTTTCGATGTCCCTGCAGTCGGGAACGTTGGTCACCAGAGTCCCCGTAGGGGGCAGCGACGCAGCAAAAAGAAGCCTCTGGGCGTAAGCCTTGGAGGCCGGTGCTTTGATTGTTCCGTTCAGCAGAGATGGGTAGATTCGTATCATATTATTTTATATTTCAGGCGGTCTGACCGCTGTTATATTCAATGGCGAAACATATTATACATAATTAAAATTGCGCCGTCAAACATCCTTATGATATACTCTTGATACTGAGATAAGAAAAGGAGATTCTTATGGAAATAAAAGACACCGACATCAAATACTTAAGACTTTTAGCTAAGGATTTCCCCACCGCCAAAGCGGCTCAGGCGGAGATCATCAATCTCAATTCTATTCTTAATCTGCCAAAGGGAACAGAGCATTTCTTCAGCGATATCCACGGCGAATCCGAGGCCTTCGAGCACATCCTGCGCAATGCCTCCGGTACCATAAAGCTGCGTATCGATGAGCTTTTTCCGGAGCTGACCGCTCCCGAAAGGCGTTCTCTGGCCACCCTGGTCTATTATCCCGAGGAAAAGCTGGAGATACTCAAGTCAAAGACCGAGGACCTGGAGGGCTTCTACCGCAGCACCCTCTACAAGCTGCTGAAGCTCCTGGAGCGCGTGTCCTTCAAGTATTCCAGATCCTACGTCCGCAAGCGCTTCACCAAGGAATATGCCTACATTCTGGACGAATTCCTCTACGGCGCAGGCGACATGGCTCTTGAAAGAGCCGATCACAAAAAGCACATCATCGACGCCATCATTGAGGTCGGCGCTGCAGATCAGTTCATAACTGATATGTGCCATCTTATTTCCAAGCTCTCAGTATTCAAGCTCCACATTCTGGGCGACATCTTCGACAGAGGTCCCGGCGGCGACGTCTGCATGGACATGCTCAAGGATTACGGCAATGTGGACATTCAGTGGGGCAACCACGACATCCTCTGGATGGGTGCGGCGGCAGGCAATCTGGCCTGCATAGCCAACGTCATCAGGATCTGCACCCGCTACGACAACCTGCACACCCTGGAGGTGGGCTACGGCATCTCCTTAAGACCGCTGCTCACATTCGCAGCCAAGGTCTACGGCTCAGATCCCTGCATGGACTTCAAGGCCAACAGCTCCATAGCCGATGCTATGACCGAGACCGATCTTGAGAACCTGCGCCGCGTAGGTAAGGCCATCTCTGTGATACAGTTCAAGCTGGAGGCTCAGCTGGTCCAGGCTCATCCCTACTACGAGATGGACGATTCCACCCTCATCGGAAACATTGATTTCAACGACTGGACCGTGGAGTGCTACGGCAAGCGCTATCCTCTGAACAACCGCTTCTTCCCCACAGTGGACCCGAAGAACCCATTCAAGCTCACCAAGGAGGAGTCCGCGGTAATGAAGCGTCTGCAGCAGGCCTTCCTGGAGAGCAAGCCTCTGCAGGAGGACATCCGCTTCCTCTTCGACAAGGGCAGCCTCTACAAGAAGGTCAACGGCAATCTGCTGTACCACGGTTGCATTCCCCTTTCCGAGGACGGCGAGTTCGACCTTATCAATACCAAGGACGGCCCCAAGAAGGGCAAGGAATGGTTCGATTATGTTGACGCTCTGGTGCGCAAGGGCTATTTCGGCGATCCCGACGATCCCGACAAGCAGCGCGGCATCGACATCTGCTGGTATCTGTGGTGCGGCTACAAGAGCCCGCTGTTCGGCAAGAAGAAGATGACCACCTTCGAACGCCTCTTCATCGACGACGAGTCCACCTGGGTGGAGGACAAGAACCCCTACTACAAGCTGATGGACGACATCAAGATCATAGAGAAGGTGCTGGCGGAGTTCGGCTGCAATGTGGAGGAGGGCGTTATCGTCAACGGCCACATGCCTGTAAAGAAGGGCAGAAATCCCATGCACGCCGGAGGCAGAGCCATCGTCATCGACGGCGGCTTCGCAAAGGCTTACCAGAAGACCACAGGCATCGCGGGCTACACCCTGGTGCAGAATTCCTGGGGCTTTGTGCTTACCGCCCACGAACCCTTCGAGAGCAAGGAAAAGGCCATCGCCCAGGAGCTGGACATCCACTCCACACAAGTGGCGAAGGAAGACATCAGGAAGCGTATACTGAATAAGGATACCGACGACGGCCAGCTGCTGAAGGACCAGATCGAGGGTCTGAAGGTGCTGCTGGAGGCCTACAGGCGCGGTATCATCAGCGAAACAAGATAATATTTCAAGCGACAAGCGATATGTTATAAAGGAGAGTTTTTTATGGAACGCATTCGCAGCGAGATCATCAGACAGAAGCTGACCACCCCGGAGGCGGCCGCATCCTTCATCAAGAACGGCATGACAGTCGGCATGAGTGGATTCACAGGAATCGGCTATCCCAAGGTCATTCCCGGAGAGCTGGCTAAGAGAAAGGAAGCAGGTGAGGATCTTAAGATCACCGTCATCTGCGGCGCCAGCATGGGCGACCAGTCCGACGGCGTTATGGCAAGGGCCGGCATCGTTTCCAGGCGCTACGGCTTCCAGTCCAACAAGGACATGAGAGCTGCAATCAACAGAGGCGAGATCCAGTTCGTGGACATGCATCTGTCCCAGATCGCATACTGGATGAAGGCCGGATACTTCGGCAAGGTTGACTTGGCTGTTATCGAGGTGGCAGGTGTCACCGAGGACGGTTCCCTTATCTGTCCCTGTGCTGTAGGCATCATCCCCACACTGGTAAGATGCGCAGACAGGATCATTCTCGAGGTTAACGAGAAGGTCCCCGCTGCAGTGGAGGGTCTCCACGACATTATCGATCTGGACCTGGCTCCCAACACTCAGCCCATAATGATCACCAGCCCCGGCCAGAGGGTAGGTACCCCCTACGTAAAGTGCGACCCGGACAAGATCGTGGCTGTTATCCGCACCGCTGACGAGAACATGAACGCTGAGCTGAAGGCTCCCGACGATGACATGATCGCCATCGCAGAGCATATCGTGAACTTCTTCAACGCAGAGATCGCTGCGGGCAGACTGCCCAATCCGCTGCCTCCTCTTCAGAGCGGCGTAGGCGGCGTTGCAAATGCAGTGCTGTCCCAGCTGGCCAAGTCCAATCTGGAGAATCTGACTGTTTACACCGAGGTCGCTCAGGATGCTGTGTTCGATCTTATGGACGCAGGCAAGGTGCTGAGCGCTTCTGCCACCTCCATGACCCTGTCCCCCAGCATCAGAGACGGCATCTACGCAAGGCTCGGCGATTATCAGGGCAGACTGGTCCTCAGACCCCAGGAGATCTCCAATGCGCCTGAGGTCATCAAGCGCCTTGGCGTCATCGCCATGAATACCGCCATCGAGTTCGACCTTGAGGGCAACGTGAACTCCACTCACGTGGGCGGCACAAGCCTGATGAATGGCCTTGGCGGCAGCGGCGACTTTGCAAGAGGCTCCGGACTTTCCATCTTTACCACTGCTTCCACTGCAAAGGCAGGCACTCTGAGCTGCCTGGTGCCCCACGTGAGCCATGTGGACCACACCGAGCACGACACCCAGATAATCGTTACAGAGCAGGGTCTGGCAGACCTCCGCGGCCTGACTGCCTACGAGAGGGCTGACCTGCTGATCGAAAAGTGCGCTCACCCCAAGTTCAAGGCTGAGCTCCGCGAATTCGTAGCCGAATCCAGAGCCAAGGCCAAGGCCTTCCACGCACTGGCAAGATAGGGCAGGGAAGAGGCTTCAGCTCTGCACGATGCCGAATGGCACGAAAAGCATATAATCATAAAAGAGGACGGGTTTCCGTCCTCTTTTTGCTTTAAAGCGATAAAGCTTTCGGTTGACTGAGACCCTTTGCGCAATTACAATTAAATCAATAATGATCTGCGCAGCTGAAAGGAGATATTCTTATGAAGCCAGTAGTATTTGTAACACCCGATGAAGTTCTGGATAAGGAGACCGGACGGCCTTATTATCTCCAGAAGAGAAGCTATTCCATGGCCCTGGCGGGAGCCGGCATGCTGCCCGTGATGCCAACGGAGGCAAGGCTTTACGAAAAGCACGCCAAGATGGCGGACGGCCTTCTTCTTACCGACGGCAGCTGGGACATCAACCCCGCCCGCTACGGAGAGATAGTCACTGACCGCTTCAGCGGCCTCTCCTGGTATCAGTACAACATCAATTACACCCGCGATTCCTTCGAGATCCCCCTCTGCAAGGCCTTTATCGACGCCGGAAAGCCCGTGTTTGGCATTGGTCGCGGCATGCACATCATAAATGTGGTGCTGGGCGGCACCCTCTACGCGGACCTGGCGGAGGACGGCGGCATGATACACCCCGTAGGCGCAAGCTATAAGATCGAGACCGACGAAAAGAGCAAGCTGGGCTCCATCATCGGTCCTAAAGCCAAGGTTAAAAGCTATAACCATCAGGGCATCAAGACTCTGGGCGAGGGTCTGGAGGCTGTGGCCTGGTCCGAGAATCTCTGCTCGGACGGCGGCAAAAAGCAGCTGGTTGAAGCCATCTGTCATAAGAAGCTGCCCGTGTTCGGCGTTCAGTGGAATGCCGAGACCTGGGGCACCGACGACGAATATCTCTATGAGTTCAACCGCCAGATGAGAGGCGATATCAAGGTGGCTCCCGAGCGCATGAAGGAATACCTGGAGTACGGCAAGACCCGCATGGAGCCCCTTCCCGGCGTTCCCACGGATAAGGACGCGCCCCGTCCCAAGGACAATGCCCTGTTCAACTACTTCGGCAAGCTCTGCAAGAAGGAGGCCAAGAAGAAGGATGACGCTGTAAAGGCCTTTAAGGATGCGGCGGAGGAGCCCATCATGTTCATCGCCTGGGGCGCCTGCCTGGACCACCATTTCAGCACCCAGGCAATGATGCTCACCAAGGCTTACGAGTGGGCCTTCTACGCCAACAAGTCCATTCCTCTGGTGCCCCTGGATATAAAGGAAGCCAAGACCTACGCACAGCTGGGAGACGGCCTGGTCTTCCCCGGCGGCATGGGCTACAGCCCGCTGCCCCACAAGAACGAAAACTACACCATCGAAAGCCACGCCCGCAAGGAATCCATGGAGGACGAGCTGTACAAGGAGTTCAAGGCGCTGAGAAAACCGGTCTTCGGCATCTGCGACGGCGGCCAGAAGGTGAACTGCGTGCAGGGCGGCAGCCTGCAGCTTTCGGTGTATAAGAACTACAAGACCAGTCACACCCTCACGGCTCACCCCATAAAGACCGAGCCCGGCTCCTTCATCAACAGGGTCTGGGGCGATGAGCCCGTCACCAACAGCTACCACAATTTCTCCGCTGACGAGAGCAGGATAGGTGAGGACATCATCATAACTGCCCGCACCGCGGATGGCGTGGTGGAGGCTGTGGAGGTGAAGGGCTATCCCGTTTACGGATTCCAGTTCCACCCTGAGCGCATGAGGGGAGACAATGTATTCCCCGCCGAGGGCGCAGACGGCGATAAGCTGATCAGGGCCTTCATCGAGGAGTGCATCAAGGTCAGGGAAGGCAAAGAACCCAGCGTACTATAAAAGAAAGGAACCGCTATGGCAGACGAAAAGAACCTGGACAAGGACTGGGCTCCCAGTCCCGATCAGTTCCAGCTGGAAATGATAAAAAAGACCGCAGACGACAGCCTCTGGTTCCAGAGGCTGGGCGGCAAGGCTGAGGTGGACATAAGCCGCATCACCGGACCCGCTCCTGCCAACACCCTGGCTCAGAGCGACCTTGATAAGGGCAATCCCGTGATATTCAGCGTGTACACCTTTGTGCCCAGGACTTTGGACAAGAGCAAAAGGAAGAAGGCTCCCTCCATGCTGCTGATCCACGGCGGCATCCACGCAAACTTCAATTCATCGGCCTTCGCCCACATCGTGGAGGAGCTGGTGGATAGGGGAATCACCGTCATCGCCCCTGACTACAGAGGCAGCACCGGCTACGGCGCCCTTACCTACAAGCTGATAGACTACGGCGGGGAGGAGGTGGAGGATGTGACCGCAGCCAAGGACTGGGCTCTGGCCAGCTTCTCCTTCCTGGATCCGAAAAGGGTGGGCATCATGGGCTGGTCCCACGGCGGCATGATAACGCTGCTCAGCCTCTTCCGTCACCCAGGTGTCTACAAGGCAGCCTTCGCAGGCGTTCCCGTGTCTGACATCATCACCCGTCTGGGCTACCATCAGGCTAAATACAACAACATGTACGCCGCGGATTACCACCTGGGCAAGTACCCCTGGGAGAACCTGCAGGAGTACCTGCGCCGGTCTCCTGCCTGGAATGTGGAGAGCTTCGACAACACGCCTCTTCTGATCCACACCAACACCACCGACGAGGACGTGAATGTGATCGAGGTGAAGCAGCTCATAAGGGCTCTGAAGGCTGAAAACAAGAAGTTCGAGTACGAGATCTTCGAGGCTGTTCCCGGCGGCCACATGTTCGACCGCATCGACACCATCGAAGGCCGCGCCATCAGAAATAAGATATGGGAGTTCTTTGATAAAAACCTTTAGCGGACGTCTTTCGGAATGCGTATTTTATCATTCGCAAAGCGAATGGACGGCTGTGTTTCTATATTAATATAGACATGACAGTTTCGCACTTTATCACGTTAAAGAATTTCACTGATACCCTTTAAAATCAAGGCTTATGGAACTATCAAAAAATATGATTGAGAAATTGCCCGCAAACGATGGGCATCCCAGTTTCCAATTGACTAACGCCCCCAAAATACCTAAAATTAAATAAGTATTGATTAAAGAAATCAATAGGGTTCAGCCCCCTCTCCCTAAAAAGGCGGCAGCAATCAATGCACATGAAAGGAGCTATTTTTATGAGCAAGATCAAAAGTTTTGTCGCTGTAGTTCTGGCCCTGACCATGGTACTCGGCCTGGCAGCATGCGGCGGCGGATCCAATGGCGGCGCAAGAAAAGACATCATAATGGTCACCAGAACTGAGCCCTCCAATCTGGACCCCCACAACAACACCTACCTGACAGCATTCATGCTGGAGCCCATGATCTATGACAGACTCGTTGGCAAGACTCAGGAAGGCGAGATCTATGGTATTCTGGCAGAGAGCTGGGAGTACCTGGATGACACCACCATCAGATTCAAGCTTCATGAGGGAGTTAAGTTCCACGATGGTACTGATCTGACTGCAGACGACGTTGTATTCTCCATCCAGAGAGGCGAAACTGCAACCGGTTCCAAGACCTTCCTTCAGTACTTCGACGGTAAGAACTGCAAGGCTGTGGACAAGTACACTGTAGACATCAAGACCTACAATGCATTTGCGCCTGCACTTACCTATCTGGCTTCCGCAAGAGGCTGCATCCTCTCCAAGGCCTATGTAGAAAAGGTTGGCGACGATGTTCTCGCAAGAGAGCCTATGGGTTCCGGCAAGTTCAAGTTTGTTGAATGGACCATCGGCGACAAGGTCGTTCTCGAGAAGAACCCCGATTACTGGGGAGAGGAAAAGGCTCTCGTAGACAAGTTCACCTGCAGATTCGTATCTGAAGACGCTTCCAGAGCTATCGAGATCCAGACCGGCGCCTGCGACCTGGCACTGTACATCACCGCAGAAAACATCGAAAACATCGAAAAGGCTGACGGCGTACATGTAGAGACCACCAACTCCTTCGAAGGCCACTTCGTAGGACTCCAGACAAGCAAGTATCCGTTCCTTCAGGATGTAAGAGTAAGAAGAGCTCTTGCTTACGCTCTTGACAGAGATGCTATCGTACAGGCTGTTGACAGAGGTATCGCTGAGACCATGCAGTCCCACTTCTCCTCCTCACTGCCCTACTGGATCCCTGTATACAGCTATGATTACAACCCCGAAAAGGCTAAGGAACTGCTGAACGAAGCAGGCTGGAATTGGGATACCGATATCGAAATGTTCACCGGTTCCGCCGGCCAGACCTTCATGGAAGCTGTAGCAAATTACTGGAAGCAGATCGGCATCAAGTGCCACATCACTGTTTCCTCCGACTCCACAGTAACCTCCTCCGAAAAGGGTGTTCCTGTATACTACCTGACCTCCAATGCTAACTCCGGTGACCCGGATCACGGCGTATTCAACTACACCTCCAAGTCCAATGGTGTAGCTGTATACCAGGCAGAAGAGATCGACAGACTGCTGGCAGCAGAAAAGGCTGAGATCGACCCGGCTAAGAGAGAGCAGCTCTTCCACGAACTGCAGAAGGTTCTCAACGATTACTGCGGTCTGATCCCCGTATCCACTCCTAAGTGCGTATATGGTGTAAAGGATGACCTCAAGGGCTTCGTCCCCGATCACGGTTATACCCCCGACCTCACCAAGCTTCACTGGTAGTTTTCAAACCAAACATAAGTCACAGCTGACTTAAGCAAATGATGCGGTATGTGGCTCCCTTCCAAAGGGCAGCCACATATTGCATATATACAGGAGATTTGTTATGTACAAATACATAATTAAACGTCTTATTTATCTTATTCCTGTACTTTTATGCGTAACTCTGCTGATCTTCACCATGCTGTACATCACCCCCGGCGATCCCGCCCGTATGATACTGGGCAACGACGCATCGGATGAAGCAGTAGAACAGTACAGAGAAGAACTCGGACTTAACGATCCCTTCTGGACCCGTTATTTCCGTTATCTTGTAGGCATTTTACACGGCGATCTGGGTACCTCCTACACTACAAAAATGCCGGTCGCCAAGGAAATAGCCGAAAGATTCCCCACGACCTTTGTAATGGCCCTGCTGGTAACCATCTTCGGTACTCTGGTAGGTGTTCCTCTGGGAATAATCTCGGCTATAAAACAAAATCACGCAGTAGACTATCTGGCAACAACTGTCGGTCTTATATTCGTATCCATGCCTTCCTTCTGGCTGGGCCTTATGATGATAGTGCTGTTCGGCGTAAAACTGAAGTGGTTCCCCACTTCAGGCTGGTACGGACCTCAGTATGCAGTGCTTCCCGCTGTTACCGTAGGTCTGACCGGTATCGCTTCCCGTATGAGAATGACCAGATCCTCCATGCTTGAGGTAATCCGTTCCGACTACATCAGAACAGCAAGAGCCAAGGGTCAGACTGAGTTCAAGATCATTACAGGACACGCTCTGCAGAACGCACTGCTTCCTGTTGTAACTCAGATCGGTATGGCCTTCGGTACAAACATGGGTGGTATGATCATCACCGAGCAGATCTTCGCTATCCCCGGCCTGGGCAAGATGATGACAGACGCTGTTAACCAGAGAAATCACCCCGTAGTTCAGGGCGGTGTTCTTTGGATCGCCTTCGCTACATCCATCGTAAACCTTATCGTTGACGTCCTTTATGCCTATATCGATCCTCGTCTTAAGGCTCAGTATGTGAGCAATAAGAAAAAGAAGGCCCAGGCACCAAAGGAAGCTAAAGCGGAAGGAGGTGCAGCAGCATAATGGAAACTAACCAGAAAGTAAAAAAGAAGAGCCGCTTCAGAGAAGTCGCTCACAGATTTGCTCAAAGGAAGATGGCCGTAGTCGGTCTTGTGATTTTTGCATGCCTGCTGCTTATGGCTCTGTTTGCTCCTATGATCGCCAAATACGGCGAGGATGAGCAGGACCTGGCCAATGCCCTTGCACCCATGAGCGCTGAGCATCCCTTCGGTACAGACGTAGTAGGAAGAGACCTGTTCTCCAGAATAGTTCTCGGATCCCGCGTATCCCTCTTCGTAGGTGTAATTTCCGTTTCAATAGCATTGACAGTCGGAGGTACATTGGGCGCCATTGCAGGCTTTTACGGCGGCAAGGTGGATAACCTTATCATGAGGTTCTTCGATGTCACCCACGCCGTTCCCACCATGATACTCGCTATGTGTATCTGCGCAGCCCTGGGTCAGGGTCTGTTCAACACCATGCTTGCGGTAGGTATTGCATCCTGCCCCGGCTACGCGAGAATGGTAAGAGCTTCCGTAATGAGCGCCAAGGCGCAGGAATTCGTTGAAGCAGCAAGAGCCAACGGAGCCAGCGACGGACGTATCATTTTAAGACACATACTTCCCAACTGCCTTGCTCCTATAATCGTACAGGTATCCATGGGCGTTGCGGGCGCTATCCTTTCCGCAGCATCCATGAGCTTCATCGGACTGGGCATCCAGCCCCCCGCGGCTGAGTGGGGCGCTCTGCTGTCCGGTTCCAGAGCATTCATATTCAACAGACCGAATCTGGTATTCTTCCCCGGCCTGTTCATCATGCTGACCATCTTCTCGCTGAACCTTATCGGCGACGGTCTGCGCGATGCACTCGACCCGAAGATGAAGAGATAATAGGAGGTTAGACATGGCATTACTTGATATCAAAAATCTAACCATCTATTACGAAACAGAAGATGGTGTTGTAAAAGCTGTTAACGGCATAGACCTTCAGCTCGAAAAGGGCGAATCCCTGGGTCTGGTAGGCGAGACCGGTGCCGGCAAGACCACTACGGCTCTTGGCATCCTGGGCCTTATACCCAATCCCCCCGGAAAGGTAAAGGGCGGCGAGATCTGGTTCGACGGACAGGATCTGCTGAAGACACCCGAAAAGGAAATGAGAGCCATCAGAGGCGGCAAGATCTCCATGGTATTCCAGGATCCTATGACCGCTCTTAACCCTGTTCACAAGGTAGTTGACCAGATCGCGGAAATGGTACTGCTCCATAATGAGGGCATTTCCAAGGCTGATGCTCAGGTAAGAGCCCTTCAGATGCTGGAGATGGTAGGCATTCCCGCAGACCGTGCCAACGAATATCCCCACCAGTTCTCCGGCGGCATGAAGCAGCGTGTAATCATCGCTATCGCCCTTGCCTGCAACCCCGAGATGATCATCGCAGATGAGCCCACCACGGCTCTGGACGTAACCATTCAGGCTCAGGTTCTGGACATGATAAGAGGCCTGAGAGAAAGACTTGGAACTTCACTTCTGATGATCACCCACGATCTGGGCGTTGTGGCTGAGATCTGCGACAAGGTAGCAGTTATCTACGGCGGCGAGATCATGGAATACGGTACACTGGAGCACATCTATAACGAGACCGCTCATCCCTATACCAAGGGTCTGTTCGGCTCTCTGCCCAGACTGGACCTGGATGTGGACAGACTTACTCCTATCCAGGGTCTGACTCCGGATCCCACCAACCTGCCTGCAGGCTGCCCCTTCGGGCCCCGCTGCCCGCAGCACACAGAAGCCTGCGACGTAAAGCCTCCCTATAACGAGATCTCTCCGGGACACTTTGTACGCTGCATGCTCTTCAATGACCAAGCCATCAACACCGCAGGAAAGGAGAGTGAAGAATAATGAGTGCTCCTTTACTCGAAGTTAAACACTTAAAGAAATATTTTGATACTCCCTCCGGTCCGCTTCACGCAGTGGACGACATCACCTTCACACTGAATGCCGGCGAGACCCTTGGTGTAGTAGGCGAGTCCGGCTGCGGCAAGTCCACACTGGGCCGCGCCATCCTGAACCTCCATCCCACCACCGACGGTGAGACCTGGTTCGAGGGCGAGCTCATCACAGGCTGCAGCAAGGCAAGACAGAAGGAGCTCCGCAAGGAGATGCAGATCATTTTCCAGGATCCGTTCTCCTCTCTGGACCCCCGTATGACAGTTTCCCAGCTGATCGCAGAGCCTCTGGACATCTACAAGATCTACAGCAACAAGGCTGACCAGGAGAAGAAGGTAGACGAGCTGATGGACACCGTAGGTCTGGCTGCCAGACTCTACAATGCCTATCCCCACGAGCTGGACGGCGGCCGCCGCCAGAGAATCGGTGTAGCCCGTGCCCTGGCCCTGAACCCCAAGTTCATCGTCTGCGACGAGCCTGTATCCGCTCTGGACGTATCCATTCAGGCACAGATCCTGAACCTGATGCAGGACCTGCAGCAGGAGAGAGGCATCGCCTACATGTTCGTAACCCACAACCTGTCCGTTGTTAAGCACATCGCCAACGACATCATGGTTATGTATCTGGGCACAATGATGGAAAAGTCTCCTGCAAAGGAACTGTTCAGCAGGACCCTCCATCCTTATACCCAGGCTCTGCTTTCCGCTATTCCTATTCCCGCAATAGGTCAGAAGAGAGAAAGAATACTGCTCAAGGGCGAGCTTTCCTCCCCCATCAACCCCAAGCCGGGCTGCAGATTCGCTCCCAGATGCCCCTATGCGACAGAGGTATGCCTGCAGAAATTCCCCGAGCTGGAAGAGATCTTCCCCAACCACTTCGTTGCATGCCACCATGTAAGAGAAGTCAATGGAATTTAGCGGCTTAAGGAGTATGGCATGAAACCACTTATCATAATCACACCTGATGATTTCAACGATCCCATGAGCCACAGGCCATTCTACCTGACCAAGCGGAGCTATGCCTCCGCTGTGGCAGGTGCAGGCGGTTCTCCCTATCTTGCTCTTGAAGCCAGATTCTACGAGGACTATGCCGAAATGGCTGACGGACTGCTGCTGGCAGGAAGCATGTACAATGTGAACCCTGCCCGCTATAACGAGTCTGTAAGGGTCCCCGAGGGCAAGACCGTGTTCGACGCGCAGGCTGCTCTGTCCTTCACCAAGGACTCTCTGGACCTGACCCTCTGCAAGGCCTTCCTCGCCAAGGACAAGCCTATTTTCGGCATAGGCCGCGGCATGGAGGTCCTGAATGTGGCTCTTGGCGGAAGCCTTTATCAGGATCTTGAAGGAGACCTGAAGCTAAAGCATCCCCAGGGCGCAGACTACAAGGTGAAGACCGCTGAAGGCAGCAAGCTGGCAGAGCTTCTCGGACCCGAGATCACTGTAAAGAATTACAACACCCAGGCCATAAAGGAGCTGGGCGAAGGACTTGAGGCTGCAGCCTGCACCGAGAACGGAATCATCGAGGCCGTATGGCACAAGGAGCTTCCGGTGTTTGGCGTGATGTGGCATCCCGAGACCTACAAGACCTCCGACGATGCTGACTGGGCCGAAAACAAGGACCTTATCGATCCCATCGAGCCCGACATGGAGCTGAACGCCAGACTTATGGAGTTCTTCAAGACCAAGTCCCCCATGACCGGCTTCGCCACCGACAAGGACGTCGAAAGACCCACAGACAATGCGCTGTTCAACTACTTCATCGCCCTTTGCAGAAAGGAGGCCTAAGTCATGAGCAAGAAACCTGTAATTCTTATCGCCTGGGGCCCCTGCCTGGACCTTCAGTTCTATGCCCAGGGCATGATGCTCACCAAGGCCTATGAATGGGCTGTTGCCGGCAACGGCGGCATTCCTCTCATGCCTCTTGACAGAAGCTGCATAGAGGACTATGCAGAGCGCTGCGACGGTCTTATCTTCCCCGGCGCCATGAACTTCAAGCCTCTCCCGGGCATCCCCCAGGAGAAGATCATCGAAGGTCACGCCAGAAGAGACGAGTTCCAGAAGGCTCTGTTCGACGCCTTCAAGGCTAAGGGCAAGCCCATCATGGGCATCTGCGAGGGTCACCAGAAGGTGAACTGCTGCCTCAACGGAAGCATTCTTCTGGACCTGGCGGAAAGCAGCGGCGTAGGCCACTTCAACACCGCCCACACCGTAAAGACCAAGAAGGGCTCCCTGATCGAAAAGATCTGGGGCGATGATTTCTACATCAACAGCTATCACAATTACTATGTGGACAGACTGGGCGACGATCTTGAGATCACCGCTGTGTCTCCCCAGGGCAATGTGGAGGCTGTGGAGCACAAATCTCTGCCCATCTTCGGCTTCCAGTTCCATCCCGAAAGGATGAGGGGCGACGACAAGATCCCCGCTGAGGCTCCCGAGGCAGATCCGCTGTTCAGATGGTTCATAGACCTCTGCGGACAGATCCGCGACGGCAAGCCTTATGTGAAGGATGCCTGCAAATAGCTAAAGACAAGGCCGGCTTCATTTTGCGTGGAGCCGGCTGTTTTAATGACACAAAGGAGGTAAATATGCCTGATTTCGTAAAAAGAGCCAGAGAACTCAACGAGCAGACCGTTGCCGACAGGCGCTGCATACACCAGTTTGCGGGCACCCAGTTCGATGTTGAGGAGACCAGAGATTACATCACCGCAAGGCTGGACAAGCTGGGTATTGAGTGGGAGGAGATCTGCAAATGCGGCATCAAGGCCAGGGTGGGAAAGGGCGAGCCCGTATTCCTTCTGAGGGCTGATTACGATGCGCTGCCCTTTAAGGAGCAGTCCGGGCTTCCCTTTGCCTCCACAAAGGATTCCTGCCATGCCTGCGGCCACGACATCCACAGCTCCATGCTGCTCTGCGCTGCGCAGATGCTAAAGGAGGTGGAGGACCAGCTTAAGGGCACCATCATCCTCGACTTCCAGCCGGCTGAGGAGGGCGGCGGAGGCTGCCAGAAGATGGTGGACGCAGGGCTTCTGGAGAATCCCAAGGTGGACAAGGCCATGGCCATACATGTGGCCACAGGCACCGATATCTCCACCACAGGGACAATCCACTACAGCCTGGGTCCAGCCTTCTCCTCCGGTACAGGCATCAGCATCAAGATCAAGGGCAAGGGAGGCCACGGCGCCCAGCCTCACACCGCTGTGGATCCCATAACCGCTGCAGCTGAGGTCATCGTTGCTCTGCAGCACATACTTTCCATGGAGATAGCCCAGGGCTCGAGGGTCGCCCTTACCTTCGGGCAGATAAGCGGCGGCAGCGCACCCAATGTGATCACCGATACCGTGGAATTCAAGGGCACCTTGAGAGTCTATGACAAGGCTGTCGGCGAGTTCATAAGAGGCCGCATCGTGGATATCGCAACCAACGTGGCCAAGGCCATGCGCTGCGAGGCGGAGGTGAACCTGTCCAAGGCGGGCCTTCCCGTCATCAACGATCCTGCGCTCTGCAGGGAGATCTTCCCCTGGGTGGAGGAGGTGACAGGCGAGGGCGGGACCCTGCTCTGCGACTATCCCACATCCTTCGGCGGAGAGGACTTTGCGGTGGTAACCGACAGGGTTCCCGGCCTGGTGCTTAAGCTGGGCGCAGGCTCCATAGCCGAGGGCCATACCGTCGCCATCCACAATCCCAAGGTGGTGTTCGAGGAGGACTGCATACCCGTGGGCGCTGCTGCCTACGCCAATGTGGCCTTCAGGTGGCTGGAAAACAACGCAAAATAGAAAGAAATTCAGATGAATGCAGACCCGGTCCGGTAAAGGCCGGGTCTGTTTATATATTAACAATCTTTCACGTTATGATATATTTATTATCGATTTAGCGGATAACATTCATTAAATAATTGTTAGCCTCAATTGGTTGCAAAATAACTGATAATACCTTAAAATTATATAAACTTGGGTTGAAGGACCCGCATTTTTGCGTTGCTTTCGAGGACTAAATGGCTAAAGCAGGCTATGTTATAGAGGTCAGGGGAATAGTACAGGGTGTGGGCTTCAGGCCCTTTATCCATAAGCAGATAGTTGGCCACGGACTCAACGGCTGGGTTCGCAATACCAGCCTGGGAGCGGAACTGAAGATCGAGGGCGAAAGGGAAGCTCTGGACGCCTTTGCCGAGGAACTCTGGACTAAAAAGCCGGCTCTGGCTCTGATAGAGGACGTGAAGGTGCGGGAGTACGAGCCCCTGGAGGGCTTCACGGATTTCCGCATACTGGCTTCAGACGGCGCAGCGGAAAGGGTGGCTCTGGTCTCTCCCGACATCTGCATCTGCGAGGACTGCAGGAGGGAGCTCTTCGACCCGTCAAACAAGCGCTACCGCTTTCCCTATATAAATTGCACGAATTGCGGACCGCGCTTCACCATAATAAAAGACATTCCCTACGACAGGAAGAACACCACCATGGCGGATTTCCCCATGTGCGGTCCCTGCGAGAAGGAATATACGGATATAGAGGACCGCAGGTATCACGCTCAGCCCACCTGCTGTCCCGACTGCGGCCCCAGGCTCACATACTGCGGGGCTGATGGCACTCCCCTTAGCGGAGACCCCATAGCCATGACCAAAAGTGCC
>JAEEGF010629466.1_pt1 | contig 27649 bp, 26 predicted proteins | sample 9134171 | NCBI WGS metagenome assembly JAEEGF01 (sample SAMN16246542, study PRJNA631951) | gut metagenome | biome: gut microbiome; feature: rumen; material: AP-attached | host: Bos | place: Iran: Karaj | collected 2018-10 | reverse complement strand
CGGAATGCGAGGCAAAAGTACTAATAGTTTTTTATCCGACCAAACGGTAATACGAAATATCAGCCTGCAATTTGACTATTAGAACAAAAACTGCAATTTTTAGCCTGCAAAATGACTATTACGCCTCTTTTTTACCTCCGTGGAGGGAAAATGAAAGTATAAACCTAAATCGGTCATTCGGAGAATAACAATCTTTTTTAATCGGAAAGATCTTTTCGCACTGTCCATGGTTTGCTATTTCACCCGACTTTCGACCTTCGTTCAACCTCATTTCTCCTTCTGTGGAGGAAGAACGATGGGAGAACGATGGGAGAACTGAAGAATAAGGAGCGAAGGAAAAGCGTGCCGCCAGTCCCCAAAAAAACATGCAACACCAAGGATGACAAAAGGCTACGCTTTGGGGAGCGACATGCGACAGCGGCCAGTGGGCACTTGACTGAAGGGAAGTCTATTTACGGCGTTTATGCCTTAGTTTGCCGAGATAGAATGAGAAGAAGGGTTTTGGGTCGTGTTTGTTCCAGAGGTAGTAACTGTCGGCTGTGAGGAGGTCTTTCAGCCACTTGAGGATACCTATCTTGCCAGTCTTGACGAAGGTGTTGAAGTCTTTGTGTTCGTTGATGGCGGTGAAATAGTCTTTTGTGGGATGGAGGTCACCGACGGAATGCAGCAGGGTGGCCTTGGCCCATTCGTAGGGTAAGTTGATGCCGCCGATGGTGCTGGCATAGTTGGAGAGGGCATGACGGAAGTTGATTTCGAGGAAGACCAGACTGCCGTCGTTCTTTTCGATAAACTCGATTTCGAAATTGCCTGAGAAACGTATCATTTGCAACAGACGGACTATGCGGTTGTAGAGTTCCTCATCGTGATAGGTTTTGTAATAGCAGTAGCTGCCGTAGGCACTGTCGGTGAAACGGAAATACTGGCGTTTGAACGGAAGGTAGACAATGTTGCCCGCGTCAATTGAAAAGCCCTGCATAGAGAGTTCGTTCTTCTTTTCGACATATTCCTGTACAAGGAGTGTCTTGCTGACCATGTGGGTGTAGGCTTCGGCCAACGAGGCTTCGTCGTAGTAAATGCCCACGTCACGTTTCCAGCCGTCTTCGTAGGGGTTGAGGGTCTTGGTGATGACGGGATAGTGGATGTGTTGCGGCAGCTGCCCGCGTTCAAGGACTTCGCTGTCGGCGATGGTGAAGCCACACTCCTTGGCAGCAAGGCAGATGTTGTTTTTGTCCATGTAGTAGGTTACACGACCCTGCTCGCCGGCGTTGAAGAGGAAGAAGCCTTGCTTGAGCCGGTCGTAGTTGAGGTCGATAAGGCTCTGGTGGTTGTCGTCGCTGGTGTAGACAAAAGGCGGGCAGGCGGGGTCGGCAAAGCCGAGGAGCTGCTGCAGGCTCTCGTCAAACGAGTTTGTCTGGATAAGTTTACCAACATAGCGGCATTTGCTCACTAACGGGACATGGCCTTCGTTTAACAGGATAACGGTGGGGCGGAGCCCTACCTCGCCCAGGCTGCGGAGGATGGATACGGCATTGATGTTGTCACCGCACAAGACAATGTGCAGATGGCGTTTGACTTCGGGAATGGCCTCGTTTTTTTTCATGGCAGAACAGTTCTTTTTCAACAAAAGGATTGTCGGACAGCTAAGATGATGCTATTTCTTTTTGACCAATGAGCGGTAGGTCTTATAGACAAGGCGACCCAACCGGCTGTACCAGCACTTGAGGTCGACGACCACCAGGCCTTTGTACTGGTTGAGGGTGTGGAGGCCTTCGTAACGCAATGAGTTGGGTGGGGTGATGATTTTTCCAGGCTGGAGGGTGAGTCGGTTGCCTTGGGGAGCCATCGGCTTGATACAAACACCGCCACCATAGGTGGTGGTGCAGTCCTGTGTGGGGCAATAGCAGGTACCTTTGTATTCAAAAGGTTGACCAGCAAGCCGGTTGTCGGCCTGAGAGGAAAGAATGGAATGGGAACGGACGAAGTTTTGTTTTTCCTCGTCCCAGTCATAGACATCCAGGTGGAAATCGTCCTGATAGCTTGCCAAAAGCTGGCGACGACCGAAGAGGTCGGTCATGGAGGCATCCCAGACGGGGTCGTCGCAGATGCTCTGAATGAATGTGACGGCGCCGGTCGATTCGTCATATTGGTAGAGATTGAGTTTGCCTTCATGGCTGTTTTCGGGATAGATGAACACTTTGCCGTCTTGGCGCAGTATGTTGGGGAAGCTGAGATGGGTAGCGGTGTCCAGAACGATGTCAAATTTTTCAATACGCATGGTACGCCTGTTGATGGACAGTCTGGCTATGCGGCCATATGCTTGGGGCACGCCAATTCTCATCTCTTCGGCCAGAAGGATGATTTTACTATCGGTAACATCCAAAATGAAAGGGTCGGCGAACCAATGGTTCTTGAATGGATTTTTGACGGTGTCAAACTCAACAGGACGGTCTCCAAACACGGCATCAATACCTCCTCTGATGAATGCCAAGTCCCACTTTTTCTTAAAGAATTTTGACATAACAGCCTCTAATTGTTTCTCGTTTGTCTACGCTATATACAAAAAAATAAAGTCTCGCACCAAGGCGAGACTTTATAGGAGTTGCCTTATTTACGGGCAGCGAGTAGTAGTTCCATCATCTTGATGGCCGAGGTACTGACTGGAGTGCCGGGACCGAATATGGCGGCCACACCTGCATCAAACAGGAATTGGTAGTCTTGCGGAGGAATGACGCCTCCAGCAATGACCATGATATCCTCGCGACCCAGCTTCTTGAGTTCTTCGATGACTTGAGGGAGCAGGGTTTTGTGGCCTGCCGCCAAGGAACTGGCACCGAAGATGTGAACATCGTTCTCGACAGCCTGTTTGGCAGCCTCGGCGGGAGTCTGGAAAAGAGGACCCATATCCACATCGAACCCCATATCGGCATAGCCAGTGGCTACCACTTTGGCGCCACGGTCGTGACCGTCCTGACCCATTTTCGCCACCATGATACGGGGGCGTCGGCCTTCGAGTTTGGCAAATTCATCGGTGAGAGCCTGAGCTTTCTTGAAAGCTTCGCTCTCCTTGGTTTGACTACTATACACGTTGCTGATAAGATTAATTTTCGCTTTGTAACGACCAAACACTTTCTCGAGAGCATAGCTGATTTCGCCTAATGAGGCGCGTTTGCGAGCAGCGTCGATACTAAGGTCAAGGAGGTTGCCTTCGCCGGTTTCAGCACAACGGGTCAAAGCGTTGAGTGCGGCCTCGACGGCAGCGCTGTCGCGTTCAGCACGGAGTTTGGCAAGACGTTCAATCTGCGCTTTACGCACTGCGGTGTTGTCAACCTCAAGGGTTTCGATGGGGTCTTCGTGGTCAAGACGGTACTTGTTGATGCCCACGATAGTGTCGACATTGCTATCAATACGGCTTTGCTTACGGGCGCTGGCTTCCTCAATACGCATTTTGGGAACGCCACTCTCAATGGCTTTGGCCATGCCACCAAGTTTTTCCACCTCTTGGATATGAGCCCAAGCACGGTGGGCAAGTTCGTGGGTGAGGGTCTCGACATAGTAGCTGCCAGCCCAAGGATCAACGACACGGCAGATATTGGTCTCTTCCTGAAGATAAATCTGGGTGTTGCGGGCAATACGGGCACTGAAGTCGGTGGGGAGGGCGATGGCCTCGTCGAGTGCGTTGGTGTGCAGGCTCTGGGTATGGCCGAGGGCAGCACCCATGGCTTCGATACAGGTGCGGGCTACGTTGTTGAAAGGATCCTGCTCGGTGAGCGACCAGCCGGAAGTCTGGCTGTGAGTACGCAGAGCGAGGGATTTGGGGTTCTTGGGGTTGAACTGGCTGACAATCTTAGCCCAAAGCATACGGGCGGCACGCATTTTGGCGATTTCCATGAAGTGGTTCATACCCACGCCCCAGAAGAAGCTCAAACGGGGAGCGAAATCGTCAACGCTCATGCCAGCATTGATACCGGCACGGAGATATTCAAGACCATCAGCGAGGGTATAAGCCAACTCAATATCAGCAGTAGCACCGGCTTCCTGCATGTGGTAGCCCGAAATGGAGATGCTATTGAATTTCGGCATATGTTTCGAGGTATACTCGAAAATGTCGGCGATAATCTTCATGGAGGGCAACGGAGGATAGATATAGGTGTTGCGAACCATGAACTCCTTGAGGATGTCGTTCTGGATGGTACCCTGCAGCTGTTCCTGGGGAACGCCTTGCTCTTCGGCAGCAATGATATAGAAAGCCAAAATAGGCAGCACGGCACCGTTCATGGTCATGGAAACCGACATTTTGCCAAGGTCGATCTGGTCGAACAGAATCTTCATGTCGAGAATGCTGTCCACAGCCACACCTGCTTTACCCACATCGCCTACCACACGTTCGTGGTCGCTATCGTAGCCGCGGTGGGTAGCAAGGTCGAAAGCACAACTCAAACCTTTCTGTCCGGCAGCAATATTACGGCGGTAGAAAGCGTTGGACTCTTCGGCAGTGGAGAAGCCTGCATACTGACGGATAGTCCACGGACGCATCACATACATGGTGCTGTAGGGACCGCGGAGGAAAGGTGCTATGCCGGCAGCATAGTTGAGATGTTCCATTCCGGCGAGGTCATCTTTGCCATAAACAGGTTTAACGTCTATCTGTTCGGGCGTTCTCCAGCTCTTCTGGATATCGTTCTCTTTCTCCCATTGCACAAAGGATTCTTTGTTTTCACTTTGCGAACGGAAGTCTACTTTTGAAAAGTCAGGTCTCATTATCAATAAATTATTATATTTGTATCATAAATGCACAGGTTGCAAATATAAACATTTTTTTTGACATGGCAAAAAAAGTATGCCTTGAAAGTCAAAAAAACAAAGCCAAGACGCTCAGTTATTCTTTCCGGCTGAGAATGGAGAGCAGACGGATAAAGACGTTGATAATGTCAAGATAGATGTCAAGAGCACAGTCGACAGCGTTATCGATGGTCTTAGGATACATCTGCGACTTGGCGACATCATAGCCGATATAGCCGGAAAAGAGTATCACGAAAATCCAGTCGAAAGCCGAACCGGTATAATGAAAAAGGAAAGTTGCCACCAACTCGGCTATAATGCCCACAATAAGGGCAATGAACAGGGTGCGTCCCATGCCCATGAACACGTTGGGTACAACCAATCCGAGGAGGGTCATGGTGGCCGTGACGATGCCCGTGAGCAGCAGAGCCTTGGTGACAATGGCTACCGGAATGCCTGGAAGAATAATGCAAAGCATAACACCAATGGGGAGTACAAGGAGATTGTAGCCCAGAAAACTAATCCACGGGTTGGTGGATTTGGCACTGATGGCAATACCTGCAATGGCCAAAACAAAATAGCCAATAAAGAACCAAAGGGGGCTGATGCTGGACATCAGGCGCATGATGGGCATCGCAAAGAAATGCACCATAACGGCATTGACAAGAAATCCCCACAACAGGGTGAGCAGCATGACAGCATTATAGGTGCGTGCAGCGATCTGGTCGCCGATACCTGAATTGAGCCGTTCCTCTTTTCGGGCACTGAAAACGGAGATTGAATTGCTTTGTTCCATTTTGTTTTATTATCGTTTTAAAAAGTCGTTTCGGTTGGATTATCACAATAGAGATTGCTTTGGCCCAGACAGATGGACACCGTCTATTCGGTGGCGAGATTCAACTCTTCGGAGATTTTTTGATATTTCTCCGCTAAGTCATCTTTGCCCATTTCGCTATAGACCATGCTCAGATAATAGGCAGCTGTGAAGTCCTCATCGTCATCTTCCAAAGCTTTGAGATAGCACTGCTCGGCATTTTCAAGGTCGCGCATATTGCCGTACACAACACCTTTTTGGCACGCCACACCGTAGTAGTCAGGATTTAGTTCCAGGACTTTGTCGAAAGCTGCCAACGAGTCTTGATACAACGGTCTTCCTGCCGACACATCCACTTGGAGCGTCACTTCTTCGCCTTCGGGCTGGTTCTCTTCGGGATGTTCCATGTCATAGCGAAGCCCCGCCAAACGCACAGCCAAATCCTGATATTGGAGGCCTGCCTGATTCAGAGAAAGCCCCAATTCAAACCAGAGCTCGGCATCATCGGGTGCCTTTTCCAATTCCTTACGCAGACGAACAACATCGTCAGAACCATGAGCAATAATATGTTCCATCTGTTTTGACAAAGCCGAAACCATAGCCTCGGGTGTCAATGTCTTGAAAATGTCCATCTTCTATTTCTTTTTATATCATTAATACATGCTTTAGCAAAGCATGAAAGAAATTGCAAATATACACATTTTTTTTGAACCAACAGAGTCATAGACGAAAAAAGACATCTTCCGACCTGTCCTTCTGTGTCCTCACGCCTATTGGTTATTCGTGGTACCAGCTACGGATATCACCATAGTCCATATCGTCAACAAGCACACGGCCTTTGGTCACATGGCCGAGAAAACAGCAATTGATGCGCGCCTCATCCATCTTGAGCAGGAAGAAATCGTCGTGCCGCTCGGGCAGCGAGACGATAAACCGGCCTGGCTCTTCACCAAAAAGAAAGGCATCGAGGCGGATTTCACGGCAAGTGAGAATGTCAAAACCCACATGTCCATTACTGCCCGCCACCAGTGTGGCAAAGAGACCGCCTTGTCCCACAGGCCGGAGCGAGGTGATGATTTCAGCATCCAACAGACTACCGAGGATGAGCTGCAGATACTCAATATCTTCTTCCACAGTGGTCATCTTGACGGGGTCGGCCACGATGTGGAGGCATCGGCGGGCATACTCCGAGTCGAGGAACTGGGTGCTCACATTCCCCACCATATAGAGCAACTCGCTGCGAGAGAAAAAGATCGAACTCGCCTCGTCGCCAATCTTTGCATCCACAGTAGGGTCGATATTCTGCATCAGTTCGTGCGCCAAAGCGATGCAATCCTTTACACGGGGTTCCCGTATATCCTTGTGGGTAGTGTCAGTACCTGTATAAAGATATTCGTGCTTCTCCACCACATGATGCTGCCCTTTCAGCCAACCGTAGAGGCTTTGTTGCCTCCCGTTGGCATCCCACATAGCCAGCAGGGTACTCAACTCCTGCACCGTGGGCATACGGCCAATGATGCCCATCACCTCCTCATAGGCGGGTTGGCTGATGCCCATGGCCTCCATGATTTCGGGGGAGACCAGCTCTTCGTCTTGTATAGCGTCGGCGCTCATATCTGCCACTTTGACTATTCTTCTGCACATAACGCTTGGCTCGCCTTTTTATTGCATTTGGCAACAGAAGTCTGTTATGTCAAAAAAAAGGTGTATATTTGCAGCGTCAACCTCCCGAGCCCTTGATGGGTAAGCGGGTGGGTTACAGGACATAATAAGAAAGACGTTGAGCGAAACGTTTTATCTGCGGCGTACAGAACTTCGCAACTTCATACCTACCGCACGGTAAAACAATGACCATCGTCCATTGGAACGTTATACATTGTCCTAATGTATACTCGTCAGCGTGGGCTTCGGCATTGTTTATCCTCGGTAGGTGGGCATGCGAAGGCCTTGTACGCGGGATAAACGATGAGTTTGAGATACCCGCGCTTCTTTTTTTATGTTTCCTTGGTTTGGTTAATTTAGTTCGGTGTAGGTATCCGCCAAAGTTTAAAGTCAAAACAACACAAAAAAACATGACAAAAAACAACAGGAAGGAGTACAACGCTCCTATGGTAGAAGTGCTGGCAGCCCGCGTGGAACGCGGCTTCGAAGGAAGTACGCCAGCCGAAAGCCGATTGTCCAGCAACGGCACAGAAGGCTTACAGAACAGCGACAACAATTACACCAACAGCCTGTTCAGTTGATTTACTTAACCATTAATAAAGAAGAAGAAAATGAAAAGAAAATTGCTATCTTATGTATCAGTAGTTTCGCTACTGGGAATAGTTAGTTTAACCTCCTGCAGCAAGGAGGAGCAAAATGCCATGCAGTTCCGCGCTACGATGGAGAACTGCACTTCAATGGATGGAAAGACCGTCCTCGACGGCACTGCCCTCAACTGGGTGGCGGGTGACCAGATTGCCATTTTCGGCAGTGCTGGATATGGTATCTTTACCGCCATTCCACAGACACCTGCCACCACGGCGGTATTTGAAAGTGTGAGCGGCGAAACTGGAGACGGTCCTTTCTATGCCTATTATCCTTCCACTTTGACATCCGATGGCAGTTATATCACCCTACCCGCCACACAGACCTACGAGGAGAACTCCATCCATGAGTTCCCCATGTATGCTGAAAGCACCAACAACCAGCTTGCCTTCAAGAACCTCTGCGGTGTGCTGAAACTGCACCTCACCAAGGCCAACACCAGTATTAGTTCTATAGCCATCTCCGTGGACGGGGTGATTAACGGCGACTATGAATTTAGATTCTACACCGCTAGTATTCCAACGCTTTCCTATTTAGAAAACGGCACTAACACAATTATGTTAACCTGCACTACTGCACAAGCCATTGACAACGGCAAAGACTTTTACATCTACCTGCCCGCCGACACATACCGCGACCTAACTATAAAGATGACAGCCTCGGATGGCAAAATCTGCACCAAAGGTCCGGCTACAGGTTCCGTGGTGATAGAACGCAGCAAGTACAGCACCATAACGCTGGGTGATGACGACTTAGAGTTTGAGACACCCCAGATAGAAGGCACCCTGCCTGGGCTCTTCTCAGTCAGTGCTACACAACAGGTGCGTTTCTCGCAGGGCAATCTGCAGTACCAAGCCAGTACCAATACATGGAGTTTTCTTGACTACCAATTCGATCATTGGGATGATAGCAATTGTGACATCAGTGCCACCAACACTGGTTGGATAGACCTCTTTGGCTGGGGGACAGGTAACAATCCCACACTCCACACTGATAATCCAAATAGTTATGGTACTTTTGTGGATTGGGGTGTGAATGCTATCAGTAACGGCGGCAATCAGCCCAATCTGTGGCGCACCCTTTCCAACGCAGAATGGGAGTACTTGTTTAACACACGCACGAATGCTTCTGCAAAATATGGTTATGGAGGCATCTGGTGGGATGGACATTATTTCTATGGCTTAATTATCTTACCAGACAATTGGGTGTTGCCTGCTGGACTCAGTTTTTTCGCAGGCATGGATGACTTCAACGAATATTCTTGGGATGATTGGGTGAGAATGGAGAACGCAGGTGCTGTGTTTCTGACCTGCGCGGGCGTACGATTGGGCACAGAAGTTTTCAGTGTGAACGAGGGAGGCTGCTATTGGACATCCACACCTTATGGAACATCTGACGCACATGATATTTACTTTTCTTCGGGAGAACTACATACTGCCGGGTACGACGATTACGGTCGCGGTCGCGGTTTAGCTGTACGTCTTGTTATCAATAACAATTAAAAACCAACAGGGCTGATTTTCGTTGCAACTTATTGTAGCGCAACAGTATTCTTACCTCAATAGAGTATAAGGTTTTTCAGTCCATATTCCTTTGAAGCCCTTGCCGTATGTAGCAAGGGCTTTGTGTTTTGTAACATAACGTTACAGCAGATATTACTGGGAACGGGAAGAGGAAACCATCATAAAGTGTTTTTTCCATAGCCTTGTGCAATAAATAAAGGGAATGTACGTTTTAGTGAGGCATATTAACAATTAAGTAGGCACAAATGAAGAAACATCTTACTCTGCTTGCAGCCGCGTTGCTGCTTACACTTTCGGCCTATGCACAGGCCGACAAGGCAAAATTCTATATCGAGGGCCAACTGGCCACGCCCACTAAAAGCGGCCAGCCCTGGAAACTGTATAACATCCGCAGCCAGGGTATCAGCTTTACGGACAACGACACCATCTACGGCCACGACACCGACAAGGGTGTGCAGCTGGTGTTCGACCACGCCGCCACGACCCATCCGCAGGGCTTCGACTGCGGCATGAAGTTCTACCGCTGGCAGAACAACAGCGGCCGCTGGCAGGTGGACAGCGAAGTGGAGGACGCCCAGGCGGCTTTCTCGCAACAGAAGGTGATGAGCATCATGCTGGTGCTGGACTGCAGCTCGTCCATCGGCAAGTCGGACTTTGTGAAGCTGAAAAACGCCGCCAAGCAGTTTATCGATGTCATAATTGACAAGTCGAGCGACGGCAATGTGCATATCGGCATCGTGGGGTTCAACTCGATGCGCAACACCCGCACCTTCGACCTGCGCCCGCTGACAAAGGAGAGCCGTAAAGACATGTTCCAGTTTATCGACACCCTGCAACTGAACAACCGAACAGCATTTTATTATGCCATTAACAAGGGGTTGGACAATATCAAGGGTTATGTGGCAAAACTGAAGATTAGCAACGACAAGAAGTATGACGGCAACTATGTGATTGCTTTCACCGATGGATACGACAACGACTCGTTCGACCCCAAAATCGGCAAAGCCGCCGAGGGAACGGAGCACCGCTATTTCCAGCACGTGAACCAACGCATACTGAAAGAGAAGATTGGAGAGGCTCCAATTGAAAGTTATGTCCTTGCCATTCGCGGCAACGATGTTGACCGCAACAACACGGAGTTTGAGCGGGTGTTGAGCAGCCTGTCTCACAATGCTTCGGGCGACAAGTTCTACTCGCTACAGAACTTCGACAAGCTCCAAGCCGCCTTCGAAGAGATTGGCACCAACCTTATCAACAAATGGCAGAGCATCTATTGTTACATTCCCCGCGGCTACGACGGCCGTGTGCGCTGGACGATTGAATGTGGCGACGTGGCCCGCAAGTTCTTCATGGGTGCCAACGCCAGCTTAGGCAAACTAACCTATCCCAACAAAGACAGACGCGACTGCATCATGCTGGGTATTGGCCTTGATATGACCTTCCCGGTGACCGACCTTATCTCTGTAGGTGGTTATGTAGAACTAAATACCTCCGGCACCGTAGGATTTGCCTTCACCCCAACAGTGATGTTCTCCTTCCCCAACAACAGTGCCATTATGTTAGGTCTCGGATACCGCGGAGCAGACCAATTCAATCACAATGGTTTCTTGATGCGTGCAGCCTACAAACTGACAAATCCCTGGTACATCACCGCCACCTATTCCGTGGGGCATGGCCACACCATCATGCTCGGTGCAGGCTATACCATCTTCGGCCGGAAAATAGACTAACACACCCATATCATAAATGAAGAAACGGGGCACGTAACGCCCCGTTTCTTTATGGATAAAAAATAAGAGGGCACCTTATGGGGTGCCCTCCGTTTTCATGAAATCTGTTTAATTTTCTTTGCGGATGGTCAAGTCAACACTCTTGGTGCGGATTTCCTTGCAAAGAGCATCAATAAAGGTGTCGAGTTTCGACTGTCCAAGGTCACCGTCTTTGCGGTTCCAAACTGCCACAAGATTCTCATCCTGCTCCTTCTGGCCGATAAGCAAAGCATAGGGGATTTTCTGCATGCGAGTCTCACGGAGCTTGTAGCCAATCTTTTCACTGCGGCGGTCAAGAGTAGCCTCAATGCCATTGCGCTGCAATTCAGCGGTGACTTGCTCGGCATAGTCGAGGAACTTCTCGGAGATGGGCAGCACACGCACCTGCTCAGGAGCCAACCAAGTGGGGAAGGCTCCTTCATACTTCTCTATCAACCATGCCAGGGTGCGCTCGTAGCAGCCCATGCTGGTACGGTGAATAATATAGGGACGCTGACGGCTACCATCCTTGTCAATGAAGTACATGTCGAAACGTTCAGCGATGAGAGCATCCCACTGGATAGTAATCATAGTGTCCTCCTTGCCGTAAACGTTCTTAGCATTGATGTCAACCTTGGGACCATAGAAAGCAGCCTCTCCAACATCCTCGACGAAGGGGATGTTGAGGTCATTGAGCACATCGCGGATATGCTGCTGGGTCGTTTCCCATGTCTCAGCATCACCGATATACTTTTCCTTGTCCTCTGGATCCCACTTGGAGAGGTGGTAGGTCACGTCATCCTGAAGCCCAAGAGTGGTCAGGCAATAACGTGCTAGGTCAATACAGCCCTTGAACTCCTCAACCATCTGGTCGGGACGCACGATGAGGTGGCCTTCGGAAATAGTGAACTGGCGAACACGGGTGAGACCGTGCATCTCGCCGCTGTCCTCTTTGCGGAAGAGGGTCGAGGTCTCGCCATAACGGCAGGGCAGGTCGCGATAGGACTTCTGACTGTTCTTATAGACAAAATACTGGAAGGGGCAGGTCATGGGACGCATAGCCAACACTTCTTTCTCGTCGTCCGGGTCACCCATGATGAACATCTTGTCACGATAGTGATCCCAGTGTCCGGAAAGCTTGTAGAGGTCGCTCTTAGACATCAACGGGGTCTTGGTGCGCATGTAACCGCGACGGGTCTCCTCGTCCTCAATCCAACGCTGCAGCGTTTGCACAATCTTGGTGCCTTTGGGCATGAGCAGCGGAAGTCCTTGGCCAATGACGTCAACGGTTGTGAAGATTTCGAGTTCGCGGCCAATCTTGTTATGGTCGTGATTTTTGATATCTTCAAGGTACTGCAAGTAGTTATCCAGTTCTTCTTTGGAAAAGAATGCAGTGCCATGTATACGGCTGAGGGACTTGTTCTTCTTGTCGCCACGCCAATAGGTGCTCGACGAGGAGAGCAGTTTGAACCCCTTGATAGGACGGGTATTCAACAGGTGCGGACCACGGCAAAGGTCTACAAAATTGTTTTGTTGATAGATTGTGATGGTCTCGCCTTCGGGAATGGCCTCAAGCAGCTCCACCTTATAGGGTTCGTTGCGCTGAGTCATAATCTCCAGTGCCTCGTTGCGGGTCACCTCCTTGCGCTCCAAGCGGGTAGCTTTCTTGATGATGGATTTCATCTCCTTCTCCACTGCATCCAAATCCTCGCGACTGAAAGGACGGAAATCAAAGTCGTAGAAGAAGCCATTGTCTGTAGCCGGGCCGATGGTAATCTTGGCCTCGGGGAAAAGGTTCTGCACGGCCTCGGCCATGATATGAGCTGTGGTGTGGCGGAGCACCGAAAGGCACTCTTTGTTGGTCGTATCTAAGAGTTCAATGTCGCAATCGGAAGTAATGGTAGTTCGGAGATCAACAAGAGTAGCGTCGTTGTTGATTTTGGCTGCACAATAATTGTTCAGACCCTCCGGGTTTACCATCTTGATGATGTCGATAATGGAGCAAGGCCCCTGTGGCGACACCTCACCAAAGTTTTTTACGATTACTTTCATTGTTTGTTTCTCCTTTATATATAAAAAGTTAAGTGTTTATCTTCAAAATTATTGTAATTTGCAAAAGTACGAATTAATATTGACATGGCAAAATTTATTTCCATTGATTAACAATTGTTACCATGTGAGCCGCACTGGACAGTCGCTGAGTTCTTGCCCTCGACCGGACTCCCCTCTCTACTGGCAAGGATACCTTTCGCAAATTACTGCCGAGTCCTTCTCCCACTCCTTTTTCGTCACTTACCCCTCAGTTATTCCTTCCTTTTCCTACGGTAGAAGGAATAACTGAGGAACAAATAAGGGACAGTGAGCGAAGGTTGTGCGGGAGGCGAGTGCGGCAAGAGTTACCCCGTGGGTGGGAAACCGCCCATATAGACACCATGGTCATAAGGTGTTGAAGCATTCCAGTGGCGTGGAGCCATGGGGATTCACTCAATCAGGGGCTCCAGCAAACCGAACCGCGAACATACTGACAACACAAAAAGAGAGCGTCCGGGATGGGACGCTCTCTTTATTCCAAGCATATCGGTGAGGGAAAAGATTAGTATCTCTTCTCTTTAATACGGGCTTTCTTACCGGTAAGATTGCGGAGATAGAAAATTCTGGCTCTGCGGACGGCACCACGTTTGTTGACATCGATTTGCTCGATGAACGGGCTGCAGATGGGGAACACACGCTCCACACCAACGCCGTTGGTAATCTTACGGACAGTAAAGGTTTCAGTGGAACCGCTTCCTCTGCGTTGCAGAACAACGCCTTGGAAGTTCTGGATACGTTCTTTGTTACCTTCTTTGATTTTGTAATGGACAGTGATGGTATCGCCAGCCTTGAATTCGGGGAACTCTTTACGCTCGACCAAATCCTCTACATATTGCATAAGTTCAGTTTTTCCCATGACATAAAGTTTTAAAGGTTAATCACTCAGTTTGTTCGGCTTATTTCTTTACCATCTTAACAACAGCGGTGAAAGCCTCGGGGTTGTTCATGGCCAGGTCGGCGAGAACTTTGCGGTTCAGTTCGATGCTGTTCTTGCGCAATTCGCCCATAAACACGGAATAAGAGATGCCGTTGATGCGGCAACCGGCGTTGATACGGTTAATCCACAGTGCGCGGAACTCTCTTTTCTTGTTCTTTCTGTCGCGATATGCGTAGGTCTGACCTTTTTCCCATTTATTCTTGGCAACGGTCCATACGTTTTTACCTCTACCCCAGTAACCCTTGGTACGGTTGAGGATTTTTTTTCTGCGTGCTCTTGAAGCTACAGCGTTTACTGATCTTGGCATTTTTGTTTAATTGTTTTTCATTTCAGCGGCAGCATCCGTGGCTGCTCTTTTGTGCTCGAAATAATGGTTAATAACTCCTGTTTCGGTTTGTTGTGCCTGGCTTTTAGGTGGAGCCGGCCATGCCTGTCCGCCACAACCAGACGTATCAACCGTTTAAGCTAAAAGCATTCTTTTGACTCGTTTCTCGTCGTCGCGGCTCACCAATGCGGTGTGGTCGAGATTACGTTTTTGCGTGGTCTCTTTCTTAGTCAGGATGTGACTATGATAAGCATGCTTTCTCTTGATTTTGCCGGTGCCGGTGAATGCGAAACGCTTTCTGGCAGCGGCTTTTGTTTTCATTTTGGGCATTACTTTACTGTTTTTTTAATAAGTTAGACTATATTGTTACGATAATGCTTGGTTCATTATTTTTTGGGGGCGATGATGATGAGCATGCGCTTGCCTTCAAGCCGTGGCATGGCCTCGGGTTTGCCATAGTCCATCAATGCCTCGGCGAATTTGAGCAACTGGGCTTCGCCTTGTTCTTTGTAGACGATAGAACGTCCGCGGAAAAAGACGTCGACTTTCACCTTGTTGCCTTCTTTAAGGAACCGCTTGGCATGGTTAAGTTTGAACTCAAAATCGTGGTCGTCGGTCTGAGGACTGAGACGGATTTCTTTGATGACGACTTTTGTAGAGTTTGCCTTGCGCTCTTTGTCTTTTTTCTTTTGCTCATAGAGGTATTTCTGGTACTCTATGATTCTGCACACAGGAGGATTGGCCGTGGGGGAAATCATCACCAAGTCAAGACCTTCATTGTATGCCATGATCAACGCTTCTTTGGTGCTCATGATGGTAGGCTCAATGTCCTCTCCCACTACACGGACCATCGGGTCGGTGATGCGTTCGTTGATCAAATGTTCTGCCTCTTTTTTCTGAGGTCCTTTGCCACGCCCTTTGTTTGAATTATTGGGGGCGCCAGGGGTAATCGGTACTGCTATAACTTGGTTCTCCTATGTTTGTTATTAATATTCAATCTTATGATTGACAAATAATTATACGTTTCAAAAAGGTATTTTTGTCTCCTTTTCGAAGATGCAAAAATACACATTTTTTTTGATATGGATGGTTTTTCTTACAATTTTGATTTAATAATCTGTCGCAAGGCATGCTTGAAGATTCTGTCCTTGGCTTGATCTTTAGAGAAGCTGTGCCCAAACGTTGGATTGACGGCTACGAATTGAGTGCACCTTTGACTTGGATGTTGAAGCCTTCGTCTATGAGCGGTTGCACCAGCGAGGTCATCTCTTGGGGAGTGAAAAGTTCCAGTCCCTGTGCGGGTGTGGGGCGGTCGATGGTGTAGACCATGATTTGACGGGGGTTGAGTTCACGAACTATAGCCATCCAGCCGTCCAGCACTTCGGGGCGCGACGAGTCGAAATCGTACTCTTTGCTGCGCAGCATGCAGGTCTGGAGAATGAAATTGCCCTTGAATTGTTTCAATGCTTCGACAACGCGCCGGATGTCATAGCCAGGTGCGGGGTTGTTGATGCGAGCCACGAGTTCATTGGTGGGAGCATCGATTTTCATAATCGGGTTATCCACTTTGGCGAGGGCGTTGAAGACTTCGGGAAGATGAACCCGGGTGGCGTTGGAGAGCACTGAGACCTTGGCCGTGGGTGCCAAAAGATTGCGTAACGACAGGGTGTCGTCGATGATGGCAGGGAATTCGGGGTTGAGGGTGGGCTCCCCATCGCCCGAGAAAGTGATGGAGTCCACTTTAGTGCCTTGCCGTTGGAGGTTTTCAAGCATGTTTTTGAGGTCGGCATGCACTTTGGCAGCGGTGGGAAGCACGGTGTCGGTCCGTCCGTCTTTGTTCCATCCACATTCGCAATAGATGCAGTCGAAGTTGCAGATTTTCCCTTTCTCGGGCAGCAGGTTGATGCCCAAAGATGTCCCCAAACGGCGACTGAATATGGGTCCGAAGACTGTTTCCTCTCTAATCATGATGGAACAAGATTTATTCGATCCAACGAACACGGTTTTCCTTACGGGGCTTGGGCTGGGGTTCGGGATTGAGGGCATAGCCCACAATGCAGTTGCCAATGCCTACATAGTTGCCTTCTATGCCCAGTTCCTTGAGGATGGCTTTGCCTTCAGGTCCGGCAAAGACTTCGCGAGCTCTGTTGATCCAGCAGGAGGCAAGCCCCAGCGCATGAGCGGCATTGAGCATGTTGCCCATCATCAGACTGCCGTCTTCGACGGGGGTGAGAGCCGTGTCGGCATCGACAAGCACTGTAAGTACCACCGGGGCACCGTAGAAAGGATCGGTATCAGTACCCATCACCTGAGCATTGAGGCGGCTCATCCTGTCGCGGAGGGTTTTGTTGGTGACGGCAAGGATGATGGGGCTTTGGGTTCCCATGCCTGTGGCAGCGTAGAGCCCCGCTTGGCAGATGGTTTCAATATCGGCTTTGGAGGGCATTCGGTCGGTATAAGCTCTTACACTTCGGCGCGTCAATAAATCGTGGATTGTCTGGTTCATATCATTCGGATTTGTCTTTTGTCTTCGTCTGGTGGGATGAGTTCCCGAAGATGCCTTGCTGGAATTTGGGCATATGCAATATAGAGGAACTACTGTCGGACTTTTGCAAATTGTGGATTTTTTTAATCATTTGGGTGGACTGGGGTTGATTCTGCTGTTCGTGCGCCCTGACCTTGGGATTGAACTGATAGAGAGCCATCGAAACAATCATATAGCCTGCAAAAAGAAACATCATCACAGCACATACCTTATTGGTAATATTCAACAGTTTTACCGTGATGATTTGCTGAAGAAGCGAAGCCAGTTTGCATTTCAAAATATCAAGGCCCAATGTGGTACCGAGGACGCCAATGAAGAAGATGTAACGTTCAATAATTGTCAAGTTCAGCTCCCCAGTCATCAGTGCGATAACTGAGACCCAGTAAATCCATATCAACGGATTTACAATGTTGATTACAAACCCCTGCATGAAAATCGTCCTGCGCCTCGGATCACCATCTTTGCTTTTGAACTTGATTCGCGACCCTTCTTTTTCAAGGCTGGTGACCTCTTTGCGGAAGAAATAAATACCCATCACCACCAAAACCGCACCACCTATCGAAGCGACCCATACATTATGAAGCAGTTCGTACAAATCAACATTTTTTAACACTGTCAGCATTAAAAATACAATTAGTACGTCGCCCACACTGACACCGAAAGCGAAAGGATATGACTTTCTGTAGCCATACTGGATACTGGTACGGAGCTGCGAAAAAAAAGCAGGTCCGAAACTGAAAAACAGCGACAAGGCTATGCCGCACAATATGCCAAGAAATAGTTCTACCATAGTATTAAAAGTGTGCAAAAATACCAATAAAATTTGACATATTAAAAAAAAAGCATCCTATTAAGATTATTTTTCGTATTTTTGCAAATTCTGAGTATCTATAAAAACAACAATAAATCACTACGATGAAAAAATACACTATCGCTTTGGCTGCGGCCTGTGCACTCTTTTTGGCCTCATGCAGCAACAAACCCGAAGAGATTGTCAACGATTTCTATCTGGCTAACCAATCAAACGATTATGAAAAAGCCCTGAGCTATACCGACCTGCCCGAGGAAGCACAGCCACAGGTCATTGAATATCTTGAAAGCATGGGCATGGTGATACATGAGTATGAAATCCTTGGTACAACCATCGATGAGGGCGACACCACCGCATTGGTTGACCTCCGCCTTGTCACCTCCAATGCTTTCCATCCCGACAGCATCTTCGACCAAATCAAAGTCCCTTGTGTCAAAGACGGCCGCAAATGGCGTGTGCATCTTGACTATTAATCTTTCTCCGCACCATGCCGATTACACCTACAACCTCCCATATGCTTGACTTGTTACGGGGCTCGCTGAACCAACGGATCCCGGACATTCCTACACTCGACACCGACGAATGGGGTCGGTTGTTTGTACTGGGGCGCAAACATGGGGTAGTGACAATGATATATGACGCCATCGAGATGCTCCCTGCCGACAAACAGCCTATCGGCGACATTGCTCTAAGCTGGACTCTTTCGGCTGACCGAACACGCTATCACTATGCGCACCAGAAACAGGTTCTTGAGTTTATTGACCAAAAAGCAAAGGCAGAGGGTCTACCCTACGTCCTGCTTAAAGGCATGAGCCTGTCACGCTACTACCCTCGTCCCGATTCGCGCCCTTGCGGGGATATAGACATTTGTTTCCCCCACAATTTTGAGCGCGGAAACACCCTTCTGGGCCATCCCGAAGCCAACGCTGTAGGCAAGCATGCCGAAATGAAAATCGATGGCGTCACGGTCGAAAATCACCGTCAATTGCTCGATTTGAATTTCGACAGCCAGCGTCAAGCAGAAGCCTATATTTGGAAAGCTCTTGAGCAAGTGCCGGACGACCATCTCCTCCCACCTACGGCTAATATGGTGTATCTCCTGATGCACACTGTCAGCCATCTCACAGCACGGTTCAAACTGCCTTTGCGCAATATTCTTGATTGGGGCATGTTCCTCCGTGCCAACCGTCAAACATTGAATCCTGACGAGTGCCACGCAGTGATGAAATCCATCGGAATGGTCGATTCATTCAATATTCTTACACTGCTTGCCGGTGACTATATTGGCACCGACCTTTCCATGTTTGTCATCGGGCATGTCCGTCCGGACGACATCACCCGCATGAACAAATTGATATTGACCAGAGAATATCTTGCATCTGTGCCCAAAGACCTTCCCTTCTTACCCCGAATCGTTGCCCGCATGAAACGACGCAGACAACGCCGGTGGCTTTACCGATACCTCCCTGCCTCACGAGCCGAGAGAAGACAATCTATCCTCAAATCATTTTATAGAAAAAAACATTAACCTTTTTATGTCATGAAAAAAATAGTCTTATTAGGGTTGTTAGTCATTATTAATATGACCGTCGCAGCTCAAGATTTCGATGCCGTGTGCAGTACTGGGCAGACCTTGTACTACAAGATTACATCCGACACTCCTCCCCGAAAAGTTACTCTCACCCGTCCCACAACAGGCTATACACAACTGACCGGGACTCTGGAAATCCCGTCCACTGTCACTCACAACGAAAACTCTTATACAGTCACAACGATAGATGCTTTTGCATTTTACGGTTGCTCCCAATTGGAGCATGTCGTCTTCCCTAACACCATTGACTCCATTCTCGACCACTCCTTCGACGAATGCCAGCGGCTCTCGTCACTAAACCTGCCTTTATCCTTAACACATATCGGAAACTATGCTTTTCGCAAATGCACTGCATTGTCCGACACATTAGTCATACCCGACAATGTGACATATATCGGTAGCGCCGCATTCCGTAAATGCTCTGGGATTACTTTCGTCCACCTGCCTAATTCCTTGTTATCCATCGAGGACTTCACCTTTAATGAATGCACTTCACTAATCGGTCCAATCGTCATTCCCGCTAATGTGAAGACTATCGGTGTGGAGGCATTTTATAGATGCAGCAGGCTGAGTGGTGTCACCTTACCGCAATCGCTCACCCGCATCAGAACAGGTGCATTCGAACAATGTGGCTCTCTTTCCGGAACCCTCATCATTCCTGACTCCGTTGCCAGCATTGATGAGATGGCATTCTATAGCTGCCGACAAATCTCTGGTATCCATTTCGGGAGTTCTCTCACCACTATCGGATACTGCGTGTTTGGCGGCTGCAATTCCATCGTGCAATTGGATATCCCCAACACTGTGTCGGATATTGGACAATTGGCTTTTATCGACTGTTCAAACCTCACCCGACTGACACTCCCACGAAACATTACCCATATCGGACAATCCGCTTTTTGCGGTTGTCCACACCTCATACGAATCACTTGCTATGCCACTAATCCTCCTACACTTGACGGCGACATATTCGACACTGTTACCTCAGACATGCGACTCTATGTGCCATGCGGTAGCACTGAGAATTACAGATCCTGCAGTCCATGGAATGAGTTTTCCAACGTCATCGAAACATTCAACCTGTCTATCATTGTAAGAAGTATTGATGAGGAGATGGGTAGTGTTGACCTCACCGAATATCCTACCTGCGAAAGTCTTTTCGCCACCTTCAGCGCCACGCCCAACAGAGGATACCGTTTTCTGCATTGGAATGACGGCGACACAAATAGCGAACGAACTGTCGCCATCAGTGAAGATGTAATTTATACAGCCTATTTCGAAGCCAACCCAGAAGAGCCTATTGGAATCCATGACATTGCTACCGGCTCAGAGCCCATTATCATTGCCCAAAAGGGAGCCATCACCATTCGTGACGAAAAGGCATTCCACGCCCGTATCTATGACATTATGGGACGACTGCTCTTCCATTCAATGAATCAAGCCCAGACTACCTTTTCTGTCCCTCAAACGGGCATATATATCGTTCAGATAAACGATCTATTCACACGCAAGATTTGGGTACTGAAATAAGGCATAGCGATTGACTGGACAGACGACTCTTTAATCCCCTTGACAGCCATAAGGTCTGTCAAGGGGATTTTATTAGGGAGCAATAACTGGTTACATGACATGGCACTTCATGCCACTTATTATCCCGAATCAGTCGTTAGAAAACAAGTATTGATTGGAATAACGATTCCAACAGCCCGTAAACGATAGCTTCGCAGGAGAATCCACTACATATTTTATCCAAAACCCAATATGTCAAACAACTCTCTGAAACAGAAGTTCCCAACGCCCTACTCCTGACCATTGTTCCTCCTGCAAAGATAAACAATGTTGCTTCTAATAAAACATCTTCATATCCGTAATACATACAAGTTTCCTCATTTATCCCATAGAATCCCATATAATCCTTTTCTGTCCACACACACACCATCCCATTAACCCAAATCGTTCATCAGGAGAATAGCAATCCTTTTTTAATCGAAAAAACATGTTATCTCGTCCCTCTCTAATGACCGTCAATAGAAAAAAACGACTATTTGTCTGGTACTGCCTTATCAACAAAATGTTAAAATCAGGAATGGAATTCTAACGACCGACTTGGGTTTATACATATCCTGACACTCCGTGCTATCCTTCTAAAGAGGAGACAGCTGACACAGTCATCATCTACATCATGACAACAGAAAATGTCTTATTGCGGTATGCATCACTGAGCAATCACAAATCCCCACTTCTAAGGGGTAACGGAACTGGGGGGATGATTCTATTCTACCTCTTTTTTCTCATACCCTGATACTCCATACAACCCCTCTGAAGAGGGGCCAGCTGACGAAGTCATTGTCTACATCATGGCAACGAATACAAAAAAAGGTTGGCATTAAGCCAACCTTTTTTTGTTATTTAACGGATGTTGATTATTCAACGGTGAAAGGAGTAGCCTGAGAAGTGATAACTACACCATTACCAGTACCGCCGATGGTCTGGAAGTTGAAATTAAAGAAAGTACGACCCGAACGTGCGAAAGGTTTATTGTTGTTCTGGCTCTCTCTACTCTCATATTTGTAGTAAGTGGTGGTACCATTGATCACAGTGTGGAAATAGATGTTAACCTGGAAAGTGGTTCCTTGAGGCAACAGAGGAACTGCGACATTACCAAGCATCTGGTTGACACCAGCCTGAGCAGTGATTTCCATAGCATTGTCAAGGTGGCAAACAATCTTATTGTTGGTATTATCAGTAGCAGTAGCATCCATCACAATGTAAGGAGCAGCGGGATTAGCAGTATTCAGAGTGGCAGCACCATTCAGAACCTGATCAGCGGTAATTACAACGTCAGTAACATAAAGGGTGGGGCAATCCTCAGGAGTAGCATAGGTGTCACCGAACACGATTTCAGCCCACTCTTGACCATAGCGGATTTGAGGAGCTGCGATAGCAACAGCATTCTTCAACTCGAAGCGAGCACCATCATCGGTAGTAGCACCAGTGGTGGTGGGATGCAGAGCTGCATCATCGAGATAAGTGTAGAGAGGCCACACAGGAACGTCGTTCATGGTAGCGAAGTTAACCATAGCGTTGTTGTTAATCAGAGAAACCTCAGCAGGCATAGCAACCGTTGCAGCATAAGTAGCGGGAGTGGTGCTATTGTCAGGAGTAACAGTGTAAATGTTGGCAGGATAGAACATGTAGTAGGCATCAGCAAGGTCGCAGGTAACTCTTGCATAGTTACTAGCAGCAGTGCTGGTACCAGGGATATTGGAAGGATAGCAAGAGAGAGAATAATCAACACCATTGATGTTAATCTGATCACCGCTGTTGAAGAAGATACGGAGACGCTCACCATTCCAAGACTGCTTGGTAGCATCGTCAGTGGGGAGCTCGCCAGCAATGTTCATAACGATTTTATTTCCCTCTATGGAATAAGCCTGATTGGTATTTTCTTTTTTGCAGCCAGCAAAAACAATCAGAGACGAAACAGCTAAAATTGCGAAATACTTTTTCATTTTCTTTTTCTTTTACGATTTTTAAAATGTTAGAATGTAATGTCATCCCAGTTTTCAACAGCTTCGACAATTGCAATATCTGCATTACTGAGTTCAAAGCCGTTCTCAACGGCAACTAATTTCACTTGGATAGCGGGTGCCAAGTACACGATTTTGTTTTTCATTTGTTTTTTCATTTATTAATTTTTAATATTGTTTGTTTTTAATTTACTTTCTTGCTTGGCGTCAATTTGGACGCATTATTTTTGCTAATAGTTTTTGATTTTACCGGTTATTTTCTCCCATGTTTTGTTTTTTAGTTCAACATCCGTTTGTTCATATCTATCCACAAAAGTCAAACACTCAATCGATTACATAATCCATTTGTGCTTAGCTTCTCTATCAGATACAATGCAAAGATACAACTTTTTTCGAACATACAAGAAAAAAAACTCACAATATGAAAAAAAATAACCTTCACTTTAAATTTGCAGTTATCACTACCTTTTCAACGCGATTTGTAATTCGTCAAGTTGTTCTTGTGCAATGGGGGAAGGGCTTCCGCTCATCACATCGCGGCCACTATTGTTTTTGGGGAAAGCGATGAAATCACGGATACTGTCTGCTCCACCAAAGAGAGAACATAGTCGGTCGAAGCCAAAAGCCAATCCGGCATGAGGAGGTGCTCCGTAAGTGAAAGCATCCATCAAGAAACCGAATTGTTCGGCAGCTTTCTCATCAGTGAAACCGAGTGTGTGGAACATCTTGTTTTGCAGAGTACGGTCATGGATACGGATGGAACCGCCTCCAACCTCAACACCATTGATGACAATATCGTAGGCATTGGCCCGGATATCGCCCCAACGGCTCTCGTCATCCAACAATGGTTCGTCCTCAGGTTTTGGTGCAGTGAAAGGATGATGCATGGCATAGTAGCGCTGCGTTTCCTCATCCCACTCCAATAATGGGAAGTCAACCACCCAAAGCGGAGCATACTGGTCTGGATTACGCAACCCCAACTGGCCTGCTACCTCCAAACGGAGTGCACACAACTGCACACGCGTCTTCATAGCCTGCCCGCAAAGAATCAGCATCAAATCACCGGGCTTGGCACCGAACTTATCAGCCACAGCCTTCAAGTCATCCTGACCATAGAACTTGTCTACACTCGACTTAAAACTGCCATCGGTATTGTACTTGACGTATACCATTCCGCCAGCACCTACTTGAGGACGTTTCACAAAATCGGTCAAAGCGTCCAACTGCTTACGGGTGTAATCGGCACAACCCTCAGCATTGATACCCACAACCAACTCTGCATTGTCGAACAGACCGAATCCATGTCCTTTAACCACATCATTCAGTTCAACAAACTGCATACCGAAACGGATGTCTGGCTTGTCGCTACCATACAGACGCATGGCGTCCTGCCACGTGATACGGGGGAAATCGCCAAACTCCAGACCCTTTACCTCTTTGAACAGGTGCTTGGCCAACCCCTCGAACATATTGAGGACATCCTCCTGCTCCACAAACGACATCTCGCAGTCAATCTGTGTGAATTCGGGCTGACGGTCAGCGCGCAAGTCCTCATCACGGAAGCAGCGCACAATTTGGAAATAGCGATCCATGCCTGCCACCATAAGCAACTGTTTATACTGCTGAGGGCTCTGCGGCAAAGCGTAAAACTCGCCGGGATTCATACGCGACGGAACCACAAAGTCTCTTGCCCCTTCGGGAGTGGACTTAATCAGCATAGGGGTCTCAATCTCAAGAAAATCCTTACTGCTGAGGTAGTTCCTCACCAACATCGCCATGTTATGGCGCAACACCAAGTTATTTCTGACAGGATTGCGGCGGATATCTAAATAGCGGTACTTCATCCGCAAGTCATCGCCACCATCGCTGTTGTCCTCGATGGTGAAGGGCGGAGTTTTGGCCTCATTAAGTACGTTCAACTCCTTCACCTCTATTTCAACCTCGCCGGTAGGAATCTTGGTATTCTTGCTGGCACGTTCAATCACGACACCTTTGGCCTGAATGACAAATTCCCGACCCAATTTGCGGGCCTTCTCGCACAGCTCCGCATTGGTCTCCATGTTGAAAGCCAACTGTGTAATACCATAACGGTCGCGCAAGTCAATAAAGGTCATACCGCCAAGGTCGCGGCTGCGCTGTAGCCACCCGCAGAGCGTAACCTCTTGGCCTACATTATTGATGGTGAGTTCACCACATGTGTTAGTTCTATACATTGATAATAGATTTGATAGTTATTTTAGAATTGATGGATATTATTGAGCAGCGGGTGTTGCAGGAGTTTGAGCGGCATCTTCGACAACTTCGTTGGCCTGCTCAGCCACCTCGGCCATTTCGTCAGCAACTGCACCGAAAATCTTGCCAATCCACGAGTTGTCCTTGTCGTAGTGCAATGCCTCAATGCCAAAGCGGTCAAAGTAATTGTTGAAATAAAGCACCAAGAAGACGATAACCAGCACGATAAGAATGAAGATAAGCCAGATAAGCCATTTGGGCATGGGTGCATAGGGGTCTTTGGACATAACCACAGCGGGATATTTGGCACGCTGCGTAAGGGTGCGGCCAAAACGTGAATTGACAATAATCTTGGAGTTGATAGCCCAACCATTGGCATTCAGAACGGGTCCCAAATTACGTCCACGCAACTTTATCCAAGCCAGAATAGCTGAAGGCCCCGATATACAGAGCATGATGATAACAATGAATATGAAAGCTGAAAGCCATGAATGGAAAATGACGCCCATAATACCGGTGAGCGCATTGAGGATAAAGCCTATAGCCATACCAATGGCAGCAAAGATACCTGCGAACTTGGCAATATCGAAAGGTTTCTTGACGGCTGCCGGTGCTGCACCAGGAGCTGCCACAGCAGTGGTGGTGGCGTCAGCCTTGGCAGTAAGGTTCTCGAAAGCCGCTGCCTCCTTCTCCTCAGCCGACTTGGTGAACTTCTCTTTGCACCAGCGTCCAAACTTACGGTAGGGTGACCAGAAGGCCTCGCGTACACTGATGGGGTTCTCCTTGACATGGGTGACAACAGCATCCCAGTCCTGGCCGCTGTTATCATAAAAGACAGCATTCTTGCCCACACGGATATTGTTGATGTCACCCGAAGTGAGGACAGCCACAATGTTCATGGTCTCGTTCTTTACCCGCGAAGTGCATTTACAGTAGATAAGGAACATATCGCTGAGTTCGGAATTATCCATGTGTTTTGCCACTTCAGAACCAACCTTCAAACAAAGATCAAGGCGACGTGAATCGATATAAAGCTGACCAGCCTGGAAAACAGCAGGAATGTCCTTATTGTAGAAGTCTACCATTGCAACATAGTTACGCAACAGGGTATAGAAGTCGCGATACAGATGCAGCAGACGTTCCAGCGGTTTGATGACATCGTGCTCGTTGGTAAGCCTTTCTTCATGGCCATCATGGATATTTTTGGTCTCTTCGTCCTTGGCGGCGACATATTCATCAATCTTGGACACCACAGCATTCCACTCCTCTTCCGTCAAAGTGTCCTTGCCGGGATAGTCCACATCAAGAACCAACGCCTTCACCTTGTCAAACTGGCTCTGCCAAGCTGGATTAATGCCTTCTTTGATAGGCAGCAATGCATCGGCACGGGGTTTGCTGAGAGGATACTTGGAAATCTCCTCGATATTCGTGGCGAAATTCTTCTCACTAATTTCTGCAACTTTCTCAGCCGACACATCCAAGGCTGTAGCGCAGTCATCATGGAACTGGATGAACTTGCAGCGAAGGAAATAGTCAGTCACCTTTTCGCGAATAGCATCAACCGCCGCCACGGCATCGTCGCTGTTGGCACCATAAGGTGCAACGCTGACAGAAAGGTTCTCTAACGTATCCTCAAGAGCCTTGGCGGCATTCTCATCATAATTCTCCAAAAACTCATTGAGCTCGGGAAGGGTAATCGTCGTCTTCTCCAAACCCATAATCTTGAGTACCTCAGCAGCGCTGTCGCGCATCTGGACACCTTCCTCGTTCTCAGTGTTGAAATCGGACAGGTCTATATAGTCGTGTCCTTCAAGAATCTTATTTTTGTCTTTCACCACTGAACAAAGCCAATCTGCAGCAGTAATGACCTCATCGGCACGGATTTTACCGTCACGGTCGTAGTCAATTAAATCAAGGGTGCGCTCGTCCAACTCAAGTCCTTTGACCGGGCAACTCAGCACTGTCCATAATTTCTGATCCAACTCTCCCAAATGTGCAATATCTTCACCCCGGGTGATACAAACACGCTTAGTGCCACCAAGTGAGCAGTACTGCCACTTATAATTACTTTTGTCCTTTGACAACTTGGTCTGTTTCTTTTCCATAGCGATATTATTTCAAAATTACTCAAAATGCAAAGATACAAAAAAAAATAAAAATGCAAGAAAAATAGTGTAACTGACACAACGATTAGCAGGACTATCAAATCTATAGTATCCATCGAATCTATAAAAACAAAAAGAGGGAGCCTCTTTCGGGACTCCCTCTGTAGAAGATTGGCGGCGACCTACTTTTCCACGAACACGCGCAGTATCATCGGCGATGACGGGCTTAACTTCTCTGTTCGGAATGGGAAGAGGTGGACACCGTCTCCATAGCCACCAAAATGTTCCTTTCGGCACATTGGCCCAAGACA
>JAEEGF010005084.1_pt1 | contig 27652 bp, 6 predicted proteins | sample 9134171 | NCBI WGS metagenome assembly JAEEGF01 (sample SAMN16246542, study PRJNA631951) | gut metagenome | biome: gut microbiome; feature: rumen; material: AP-attached | host: Bos | place: Iran: Karaj | collected 2018-10 | reverse complement strand
CGGAATGCCGTAGACCTCCTCGTTGCGCTTGCGCTGCTCGTCGTGGAGCTTCTCCATCTCCTCGTCGGAGATCGGCTCGGCGAGCGGCACGAGCTTGATGTAGCGGTGGAGCGGGAAGCCGGTGCCGCCGGGGATGAGGTGGCCGAGGATGACGTTCTCCTTGAAGCCGCGGAGCTCGTCGACCCTGCCCATCGTCGCGGCCTCGGTGAGGACGCGCGTCGTGTCCTGGAAGGACGCGGCGGAGATGAACGAGTCGGTCTCGAGCGCGGCCTTGGTGATGCCGAGGAGCGCGGGCTGGGCCTCCGCCGGACGGCGGCCTTCCTCCATCATCTGCTCGTTCACCTTGAGGAACGTCTGGCGCGTGACCTGCTCGCCCCAGAGGAAGTCCGTGTCGCCCGGGTTCGTGATGCGGACCTTGCGGAGCATCTGGCGGACGATAATCTCGATGTGCTTGTCGTTGATCTCGACGCCCTGGAGGCGGTAGACCTGCTGCACCTCGTTGACGAGGTACTTCTCGAGTTCCTGCGGACCGGAGACCTCGAGGATCTCCTGCGGGATGACCGGGCCTTCGGTGAGCTGCTGGCCCTTCTTCACGCGGTCGCCCTTGAACACGACGATCTGCTTGCCCATCGGGATGAGATGCTCCTCGACGAGTCCCGTCACATCGTCGACGACCTTCACGCAGCGCTTGCCGCGCACGTTCTCGCCGAACTCGATGACGCCCTCGATCTTCGCGATCTCGGCCGCGTCCTTGGGCTGGCGGGCCTCGAAGAGCTCGGCGACGCGCGGAAGACCGCCGGTGATGTCGCGCGTCTTCGCGGCTTCACGGGGCGTCTTCGCGAGGAGCATGCCGGCCGTGGCCTTCATGCCGTCGCGGACCATGACGATGGCCTTTTCAGGAACGTCGTGCGAGTCGACCATCGCGCCGCTCTCGTCGCGGATCTCGATGCGCGGGTGGAGGTTGGACTCGGAGGTCGGCAGGACGACGAGCGTCTTCGCGCCGGTGGCGCGGTCCGTCTCGGTCTTGACGCTGACGTCTTCCTCGAAGTCGACGAACTGGATCGTTCCGGCCGTCTCGGAGAGAACAGGCACGGAGTGCGGGTCCCACGTCGCGACCTTCTGTCCCTTCTTCACCTCCGAGCCGTCCTCGATGAGAAGCGTCGTGCCCATCTGGAGCTGGTAGGTGTCGAGCTTGTTGCCGCTCTTGGAGTAGATCTCGAGCGTGCCGTTCTTGTTGAGGACGACCTCGCGTCCCTCGTCGTTGCGCACGCGGCGCACGTCGACGAACTTCGCGACGCCGTCGTTCTTGAGGACGATCTCCGGGACCTTCGCGGTCGCGGAGGCGGTTCCGCCGATGTGGAACGTACGCATCGTCAGCTGCGTGCCGGGCTCGCCGATGGACTGCGCGGCGATGATGCCAACCGCCGTGCCGATCTCGACCTCCTTGCCGGTCGACAGGTCGCGTCCGTAGCACTTCGCGCACATGCCGTGCTCGGCGTCGCAGGTGAGGCCGGAGCGGATCCAGACCTTCTCGATGCCGGACTTGTTGATCTTCTCGCAAGCCTCCTCGTTGATGATCTCGTTCGCGGGGACGATCGTCTCGCCCGTCTTGGGGTCGCGGATCTCGTAGAGGGCGGTCCTGCCGAGCGCGCGGTCGCCGAGGGTAACCTTGACTTCGTCGCCTTCGACGATGGCCTCGACCTCGATGCCGTTCACCGTGTTGCAGTCCTCCTGCGTGATGATGACGTCCTGCGACACGTCGACGAGCTTACGCGTAAGGTAGCCCGCGTCGGCCGTCTTAAGAGCCGTGTCGGCGAGACCCTTGCGGGCGCCGTGCGACGAGATGAAGTACTCGAGAACCGACAGTCCCTCGCGGAACGACGCGGTGATCGGGCGCTCGATGATGTCGCCGTTAGGCGCGGCCATGAGTCCGCGCATACCCGCGAGCTGGCGGATCTGCAGCTTCGAACCACGGGCCTTCGAGTCGACGAACATGTAGACCGGGTTCAATTCGGTCGGGTTCTTGTTCTCGGGGCTGATGTTCTTGTCGATCGTCTTGTACAGCTCGTCGCCGACCTTCTCGGTCGTGGACGACCAGATGTCGACGATCTTGTTGTGGCGCTCGCCGTCGGTGATGATGCCCTGCTGGAACTGCTTCTGGACCTCGTCGGCGGCCTTGCGCGCCTTCGCGACCTCGGCGTCCTTCTCGGCCGGGCGGATCATGTCCTTGAGGCCCATCGACGCGCCGGAGATCGTCGCAAAGCTGTAGCCAAGCGTCTTGAGGCGGTCGATAGCAAGAACGGTCTCGTCATGCCCCGCCACCTTGTGGCAGTCGAGGATGAGGTTGCCGATCGTGGACTTGGAGCACTTGTCGTTCCAGAAGCCCATCTCCTTGGGCCACACGTTGTTGAACACGACGCGTCCGGCGGTCGTCTCGATGACGCGCTTCGAGGGGTCGCCGTGCGGACGGCCGACGGTGCCGAAGTCGGGGTTCCTGAAGCGGATCCTGGAGTGGTAGGAGATCGCGCCCTCGGCGATGCCGAACTCGACCTCGCCGATGTCGTTGAAGAGCGGCAGGTGCTCCTCGCCGGCCGGGAACTTGCCGGCGATCTTGCCGGCGAGCTTGTCCTGCTGCGAGGGGACCGTGAGGAAGTAGAGTCCGAGGCAGACGTCCTGCGTAGGCGTCATGACGGACTTTCCGCTCGCCGGCGAGAAGATCGACGTGGAGGCGAGCATCATGAGCTTCGACTCCATCTGGGCCTCGATCGAGAGCGGAACGTGCACAGCCATCTGGTCGCCGTCGAAGTCGGCGTTGAACGGCGTGCAGACCATCGGGTGCAGGCGGATCGCCTTGCCTTCGACGAGCACCGGCTCGAACGCCTGGATCGACAGACGGTGGAGCGTCGGCGCGCGGTTGAGGAACACGGTCTTGTCCTTCGTGACCTCCTCGAGGATCGCCCAGATCTGGTCGTCGTGGCGCTCGATCATCTTGCGCGCGGTGCGGACCGTGTGGCAGATGCCGCGCTCCTTGAGGACGCGGATGATGAACGGCTCGAACAGGCGGAGGGCCATCTCCTTCGGGATGCCGCACTGCGGGAACTTGAGGTCAGGTCCGACGCAGATCACGGAACGGCCGGAGTAGTCGACGCGCTTGCCGAGGAGGTTCTGGCGGAAGCGTCCCGTCTTGCCCTTGAGCACCTCGGAGAGGGACTTGAGCGGACGGTTGCCCGGGCCAGTGACGGCGCGCCCGTGGCGTCCGTTGTCGAACACAGCGTCAACGGCCTCCTGGAGCATGCGCTTCTCGTTGCGGATGATGACGTCCGGCGTCTTGAGCGCGAGGAGGTTCCTCAGGCGGTTGTTGCGGTTGATGACGCGGCGGTAGAGGTCGTTGAGGTCGCTCGTCGCGAAGCGGCCGCCCTCGAGCGGGACGAGAGGCCTGAGCTCCGGCGGGATGACCGGCAGCACGTCCAGGACCATCCACTCGGGCTTGGAGTTCGACACGCGGAAGCCCTCGACCACCTTCATGCGCTTGGCGATCTTCTTGCGGTTCTGCTTGGAGCGGGTGTTCTCCATCTGCTCCTCGAGCTCCTTCATGAGCTCGTCGAGGTCGAGCTTCTTGAGGAGCTTCCTGACCGCCTCCGCGCCCATCTCGGCCTTGAAGCCGTCGGGGTACTTCTCCTGCGCGTCGATGTACTCCTGCTCGGAGAGGATCTGGCCCTCCTTGAGGCCGGTGTCGCCCGCCTCGATGACCATCCAGTCCTGGTAGTAGAGCACGCGCTCGAGCTCGCTCGTCGTCTTGTCGAGGAGCAGGCCCATCCTGGAGGGCGAGCACTTGAAGAACCAGATGTGGCTCACGGGGACCGCGAGCTCGATGTGGCCCATGCGCTGGCGGCGCACCGACGCAAGCGTCACCTCGACGCCGCAGCGGTCGCAGACCATGCCCTTGTTCTTGATGCGCTTGTACTTGCCGCAGGCGCACTCCCAGTCCTTAGTAGGTCCGAAGATCTTCTCGCAGAAGAGTCCGTCCTTCTCGGGGCGGTACGTGCGGTAGTTAATCGTCTCGGGGTTCTTGACCTCTCCGTGAGACCAGCTGCGGATCGTCTCCGGCGAGGCGAGCTGCACCTTGACGGCGTCGTAGTGGGCGGACGCGTTGAACGAGCCGCCGAATATGTCTGAAGTGTTGTAAGGATTCATCTCAGTTTCCCTGTTGTACTATCCACTAATCACTAACCACTGACCACTGATCACTGGAGGTTGAGCGCACCCGAAAGGAGGTCGTCGGAGGCCTTCGCCTCGGGAACCTGCGCCGTCGGGGCCGCGGAAGGTCCGTCGGACTTGCGCCTTCCTTCCGCCTCGCCTCCCAGCAGCTGGGTGTCGAGGCACAGTCCGCGCAGTTCGTGGATGAGCACCGAGAACGACTCGGGCATTCCGGAGTCGAGGACGTTCGTGCCCTTGACGATGGACTCGTAGATCCTCGTGCGGCCCTGGACGTCGTCGGACTTGACGGTGAGGAGCTCCTGCAGTGCGTAGGCGACGCCGTACGCCTCGAGGGCCCACACCTCCATCTCGCCCATGCGCTGTCCGCCGAGCTGCGCCTTGCCGCCCAGCGGCTGCTGGGTGACGAGCGAGTAGGGACCGACCGCACGCGCGTGGATCTTGTCCGTGACGAGGTGGTGGAGCTTGAGCATGTAGATCACGCCGACCACGACCTTCTGCTCGAAGGGCTCGCCGGTGAATCCATCGTAGAGGATCGTCTTGCCCTCGGGGCAGATCCAGCTCTGAGCGCCCTCCTCCTTCTCCTGCACCTCGCGGGCCTTCTTGAGAAGGTCGTCGATCTCCGACTCCTGGACGCCGTCGAACACGGGCGTCGCGGCGTGGAAGCCGAGCGTGCGGCAGGCAAGGCCGAGATACGTCTCGAACAGCTGCCCGAGGTTCATTCGCGAAGGCACGCCGAGCGGGTTGAGGACGATGTCGACCGGACGCCCGTCGGGGAGGAACGGCATGTCGCACGACGGGAGGACGCGCGAGACGACGCCCTTGTTTCCGTGGCGGCCCGCCATCTTGTCGCCGGGCTGGAGGTTCTTCTTGTCGACGAGGAAGACGCGCACCTGCTTGACGACCTCGCCGTCTGCGCCGAACTCGCCGAACTCGTTGTCGTCGGCCTCCTCGGGATCCTCAAGGGCGGCGAACTCCGCCTCGAACGGATCCATGATGCCGAGGATGCGGTCCTTCGCAGGGCCTTCGTCCATATCCCAGTGCGCGTGCGCCTTGGCGAGCGTGGCGAGCTGGCCCTTCTTGATCTTCTTGTTCGCGGGGATGATGACGTCGCCCGTGGTCGTGTCCGTGACGTCGACCGGAACCTTCTCGTTCATGATCTCGGCGACGAGCTTCGCGACGAGGTCCTTCTCGAGCTTGGCGAGCTGGTTCTTGCGCTTCTTCTCCGCGTCCTTCTTGGCGCGCTTGGACTTCTTCTCGTCTCCGGCCTCGAGCTGGGAGCTGGACTGCACCTGCACGCCCATGACGACGCCGGTCGTTCCGGGCGGGACGACGAGCGAGGTGTCGCGGACGTCCGCGGCCTTCTCGCCGAAGATCGCCCTGAGGAGCCTCTCCTCGGGGGAGAGCTCGGTCTCGCCCTTCGGCGTGACCTTGCCGACGAGGATGTCGCCGGGCTTCACCTCGGCGCCGACGCGCACGATGCCGTCAGGGCCGAGGTTCTTGAGGGCGTCCTCGCTGACGTTCGGGATGTCGCGCGTGATCTCCTCGGGTCCGAGCTTCGTGTCCCTCGCGCCGCAGTCGAACGTGACGATGTGCAGCGACGTGAACATGTCCTCCCTCACGAGGCGCTCGTTCACGAGGATCGCGTCCTCGAAGTTGTATCCGCGCCAGCTCATGAACGCCACGAGCAGGTTCTTGCCGAGCGCGAGCTCGCCCTGGTCCGTCGCCGGGCCGTCCGCGAGGCAGTCGCCGACCTTGACCTTCTGGCCCTTCTTGACGATCGGCTTCTGGTTGAAGCACGTGCCGGAGTTGCAGCGGCGGAACTTCTGGAGGTCGTAGCGCCACACGCCGCGCGCGGGATCGTGCGCGAACGGGTCCTTGGAGGACGGGAGCTTCCCGTCGGACGTGACGACGATGAAGTCGGCCGAGACGTACGCGACCGTGCCGTCCGCGAGGGCCGTCAGGATGACGCGGCTGTCCTTCGCCGAGACGCCCTCGAGGCCGGTCCCGACGTACGGACGCTCCGTCGACATCAGCGGCACGCCCTGGCGCATCATGTTCGCGCCCATGAGCGCGCGGTTTGCGTCGTCGTGCTCGAGGAACGGAATGAGGCCGGCGGCGATCGAGATCACCTGCATCGGCGCGACGTCCATGTACTGCACCTCGCGCGCCGGCTTTTCGCAGAACTCAGTCTTGAAGCGGCACGTGACGCGCTCCTCGGCGAAGTGGCGCGCCGACGTGAGCGGGGCGTTCGCCTGCGCGATGACGTACTTCTCCTCCTCGTCCGCGGGGAGGTACTCGATCTCGTCCGTCACCTTTCCGCCGACGACCTTGCGGTACGGCGTCTCGATGAAGCCGAAGCGGTTGATCTGCGCGTAGATGCCGAGGGACGAGATGAGGCCGATGTTCGGGCCTTCAGGCGTCTCGATCGGGCAGATGCGGCCGTAGTGCGAGGGATGCACGTCGCGGACCTCGAAGCCCGCGCGCTCGCGGGAGAGGCCGCCGGGGCCGAGGGCCGAGAGACGGCGCTTGTGCGCAAGGGCCGAGAGCGGGTTCGTCTGGTCCATGAACTGCGAGAGCTGCGAACGCGCGAAGAAGTCCTGCACAACCGCGCTGAACGTCTTCGAGTTGACGAGGCGCTGCGTGGTGAGCGGACCCTGGTCGGGATTGTGCACCGTCATGCGCTCGCGGATGAGCCTCTCGGTGCGCGCGAGGCCCTTGCGGCACTCGTTCTCGAGAAGCTCGCCCGTCGTGCGGATGCGGCGGTTGCCGAGGTGGTCGATGTCGTCCACCACGTCCTTGCCCGTGTAGATCTTGAGAAGGAGGCGAATCGCCTCGATCACGTCGACTCCGCCCTCGGAAAGCGTGCGGAGGTTCTCGTCGACCTTGCCCGTGAGCTTCAGGCGCTTGTTGATCATGTGGCGCCCGACGAGGCTCAGGTCGTAGTGCTTCAGGTCGTGGAACATGCGGCGGAGCATCTGCTTCGCGTTCGTCGCCGTGGGCGGATCGCCCGGGCGCATGCGCTTGTAGACCTCCTTGAGAGCGTCCTCCTCGTTGTGGATGCCCGCCTTCGCGTCCTCGCGGAGCGTCTTGATGAGGATGCCGTTGTCGGACGACACGTCGACGACGTCAACCTGCTCGATGCCGGCCGCCGCGAGCTGCTCCATCATCGCAGGGGTGACGGGGTCGTAGCGACGGGCGATGACCGCCTGCGAAGCCGCGTCGACGAGGTCGTCCTTCATGACGAGGAGCCTCAGGTCCTTGTCGGCGTACTTCTTGTCCGTCGGAAGCTTCTTGAAGTAGTAGAAGAGCTGCATGAGCTGCTCGTCGGACCCGTGGCCGAAGGCCCTGAGGAGCGTCGTCGCGTAGAATTTCCGGCGGCGGCGGCGCTGGTCCATGAAGCACCACATGATGTCGTTCGTGTCGAACATGATCTCGATCCAGTTGCCGCGGTCGGGAATGATGCGGCACGAGACGAGAGGCTGCCCGTTCGCGTGCACCTGGCGCTCGGTCGAGATGCCGGGAGAGCGGTGCAGCTGCGAGACGATGACACGCTCCGCGCCGTTGATCACGAACGCGCCGTCGGGCGTCATCATCGGCATGTCGCCGAGGAAGACCTCCTCCTCGCGGACCTCGCCCGCATCGTTGAGGCGGAAGTTCGCGTAGAGCGGACGGGAGTAGGTCTCGCCGTCTATGAGCGCCTGGAGATACGACTTCTTCGGGGCCTCGAGCCTGTAGCTGACGAAGTCCAGCGAATAGCGCGCGTCTCCGGAGACGACGGGGAAGACCTCCTTGAATATCGCCTGAAGACCGCGGTCCTCGCGCGACTGCGGCTCGACGTCGGCCTGCAGGAAGTCCTGATACGATTTGGTCTGGATCTCAATGAGGTCCGGTGGAGTCTCGGCCATGCCCTGAAGACGGCCGAATACCTTGCGTTCTGCGCTCATTATGACACTTACCTTGTTTTGTCGTTTGTTAGAAAATTGCAATTTCTGCGTCCCCCAATGCGCCTGAAGTGTGGTAAGCGGCCACTTTGTTAACTGTGCACATTGCGGGTATTGAGTGGAAATTATATCAAAAACTCCCCCTTGCGCGCAAGGGGGCAAATTTGATATAATGTTCCGCAAGTGAATGGACCGGTAGCTCAGTCGGTCAGAGCAGGTGACTCATAATCTCCTGGTCGTGGGTTCAAGTCCCGCCCGGTCCACCATAAAAACCCCGAAAAAATCGGGGTTTTTGCTTTTTCAGGCCGTTACGCCAGCTCCTTGGACCTGCGCGCGGCTGCGGCGAGCGTCTCGGCGACGATCTTCTTGAACGCCGGGACGTCGAGCTTCTCCATTCCGGCGGCGGTCGTGCCGCCCTTCGTGCAGACGCCCTCGATGAAGGGACGCAGCTCCATGCCGCTCTCGCGCAGGAACTTCGCAGTCCCGTACATCGTCTGCTCCGCGAGGAGCCTCGCGACAGGCTTCTTGAGCCCGAGCTTCACGCCGGCCTCGGCCATAGCCTCCTCCATGTACGCGAAGTACGCGGGACCGGATCCCGAAAGCGCCGTCACGGCGTCGAAGTCCTTCTCCTTGAGGACGACCGTCTCGCCGGCCCCGCCGAGGATCTTCTCGACGAGCTTCACGTCCTTCTCCGGCGTCTTCGGCCCGGGGCATATCGCGCACATGCCGGCGTTGGCGCGCAGAGCGAGGTTGGGCATCACGCGCACGAGCCTCGCCTTCGATCCGAACGCCTTGCGGAGCTTCGCAAGGGTCTTGCCGGCGACGATGGAGACGAGCGTGTGGCGGTCGGTGAGGAGCGGCTTCACGTCCGCGGCAAGCGCGTCGACGTCCTGCGGCCTAACCGCGAGGAACACGAAGCGCGCCTTCCTTACGACCTCCTTCGCGTCTCCGGTCGTCGCAACGCCGTACTTGCGCGCAAGCTCCTTCGCGCGCGCCTCGACCTTCTCGGCCATCACGACGCCGCTCTTGTCCGCGATCGCGGAGAGTATGCCCTCCGCCATCTTGCCCGCCCCGAGAAATCCTATCTTCGCCATAAGTGTCTCCTTTGTTTGAGATTTGTTGGCGCAAATTATACCATGACACGCCGCCCTCGCGCAACCCGCACGGACTGCGGTTCACCGCGCCTCGACGCGATAGAACGTCCGCGGCACATTCGCCGCGCGCGGGACTACCACCGTCGCGGTGCCGTCGTCGTTGACCAAGACGCCGACGTCCGCCCGCGGCAAAAGCGCCGCGTCGCCGTCAGGCAGCGGAAGTTCCTCAGACACGCGCACGCGCAGCAACTGCGCAGTCATGTCCGTGATCCATCCGTCCGGCTCGGCCGAGACGACGAGCGCCACGGCGCCGGGAACAAGCTCGATGCTCTCGATGTGGAGAGAATCCAGGGCGACTGGATCGACAACGGCAACAGTGTCCGCACCGTCTACGGTGGCGGTGCAGCCGCGGCCGTTCACGGTGAAGCTGTAGTCGCCGTCCGGCAGCCAGAGGTAGACGTCGCCGTTTGCGTCGGCGTAGAGGTCCCGCGTGCCGTAGCCGTCCAGCCCGGAGAGTTCGGCCGTGGCGTCCGGCGTGCCGAGCGGAACGACGACGGCGTGCAGGACACGGCCGGAGGCGTCGTGGGCCATGTTCGTCACCGTGCACTTGCTTTGCGTGAAGCGCTCCCACTCCGAGTCGAAGTGCGCGAGCACGATGCTGCCGCCCGTGATGACGACGTCGTTGGCGTTTTCGTAGGCGGCGCTATAGCTCACGCCGTCGCCGATGTCGGCGCCGAAGATCTCCTCGCCCAGGAATCCGCCGCAGGCGTAGACCGTCCCGCCGGAGATTTCGATCCTGCCGTCGGAATCGGTGTACGTGGCGCCGCCGCCGATAGCCGCACCGGCCCGTTCGTAGTTCGCTCCGCCGTAGGCGAAGACCCGACCGCCCGTGATGCGGATCAGCCGACTGCTCTTCCCGTCCGCTCCGGCGCCGATGCCGGCGCCGTAGCCCTTGCCCCGTTCTCCGGAATACGCTTCGACGAAGCCGCCCGCGATGGTGATGGCGCCGGGCCGCGTACTGCCCCAATCGTTGCCGATGCCCGCGCCGTAGTCGCTGCCCTGGGCGAGGAGCCTGGCGTCGGCCGTCGCGTTCGTGATCGTCACCGACGCTCCATCCGGAACGTAAAGCGCGGCGCAGCTGGAATTGGATGCCACGAGCCGGTTGCCAGGGCCGGAGAGCAGGATGGTCGCCGTCACGCCCCGCCCGAGGGCGAGCGGCATTCTGGATTGGAGCGAGACGCCGACGAGCTCGACGGTCGTGTCCGCGGCGACGACGACGCAGACGCCGCCGAGCGTGTTCGTGCCGCGGAGCGTGTAGCGGTCGATTCCGGAGGCGCCGGAGATGGTGAGGATGTTCGTCGCGAAGTTCCAGCCGTCGCCGGCGAGCTCCGCGATGTTCACGCCGTTCACGGTGAAGTCGTCGTTCCACGCGACGACGGTCGTCTTGCCGTCCGGCCCCACGCGGATCGTCCATTTCGCGCCGTCGACGGCGTTCGTCGCGACGTAGGTGCCCTCCGGCAGCCAGAGGTGGACTTCGCCGGCGTCGTCCGCGTAGATTTCGTCCGTGTCGTAGTAGTCCGGCAGGCCCTGAAGCGGACCGACCGCCTCGCCGGGCGCGAAGCCGACGATGTCGGCTTGCCACACGCGGGCGCCGGCGGCGTTCGTGGGCGAACCATAGTAGGTGCCGATCCCGGACACCGAGCCGCCGAGGATGGCGAACGGATCGTAGTTGCCGAACTCGAACGTTCCGCCCGCGACGGCGAGGCTTGCGCCCTCCTCGAGGAAGTGCGAGTAGTAGATGGGGGCAATGACGTTGCGGCCGACGCCGCGGACGGCGGCGCTCGTGCCCGCCGCGACCTTCAGTCCCGTGCCGGAGCGGATGCAGGCGTTGGAGAAGAGGACTTCTTCGGACGTGTCGATCCGGATCGAAACGCCGTCGAGCGTGTTAGTGCCCGCGACGACGCACGGAGCGGTGATGATGACGCGCTTGTCGTCGTCCATCGTCCAGTTTGCCCCCGAGCGGTTGGCGACGTCCACGCCGTCCACGGTGACGCCGAGCGGAATGAAGACGGACGAACCGTCGACCTCCTCGTGGACGGCGGTGCCGTCGACCTCGAAGTCGTAGATGCCGTCGGGGAGCCAGAGGTGTATCTCGCCGTTCCCGTCGGGGTAGATGTCCGTGACGCCGTAGTCCGCGAGCCCGGCGACCGTGACGGCCCGCTCGGGATCGGGGTTCTGGACGGCCACGTCGACGCGCCACACCGACGCGCCCACCGCGTTCGTCGCGGCCGGCTTCACCTTGGCCTGGTCGGCGAGGATGGAGCCGCCGGTGAATGCGATGCCGCCGGCCACGCCGTCGGGACCGACAAAGCCGACGTCTATGCAGCGCTCGCCGCCGGCGCCGGCCGTGGCGGCCACGGTGCCGCCGGAAATTTCGACCTTGCCGTCGCCAGATTCGTAGCCGCCGCCGACGCCGCACGCGCCTTCGCCGCCGGTCGCCGAGACGATGCCGCCGGAAATCTTCACCGTTCCGGCGCTCGCGGCTCCCAAGTCGCCTTCGCCGCTGCCGATGCCGGCGCCGCGATCGCCTCCGGTCGCCGTCACGACGCCGCCGGAGATCGTCACGTCGGCCGAGCTAGAGAAGCTGCCGCCGATGCCGGCGCCGCCGCTCCCGCCCGTCGCCGTCACGACGCCGCCGGAGATGACCACCTTCGCCACCTTGCCCCAGTTGAAGGCGGTCATGTTGCCGCCGATGCCCGCGCCGCTCTCCCCGCCGCGGGCCGTCACGACGCCGCCGGAGATTTCGACCGTGCCGCAATGCGAGTAGGAATAGGTGTCAAAGTCGCCGTCGCCGATGCCGGGGGCGCCCCCGCCGCCGACGGCGACGATTTCGCCGCCCTCGATCCGGATCGTGCCGCAGCCGCGGCCCGCGCCGCCGCCGATGCCCGCGCCGAGGTGGCCGCCCTGCGCCTCGATGACGCCGCCTTCGATGGTTAGCGAGCCGCTGTGTGCGCTGCTCCCGCTGCCGATGCCGGCGCCGTTTTCGCCGCCGGTCGCGGAGAGGAAGCCGGTGCCGCGGATGACGAGCGAGGCGGTTTCCGCGATGGCGAGCCCGGCCTGGTTCCGTCCGCTCGCGAGGGAGTTGGTTCCGGCGAGCTCCAGCGTCGCCGTCACGCCGCCCGCGAAATCGAGGGCTGCGAGGCCCGCGGCGCCGGTCGCGAGCGTGACGTCCGAGAGGACGACCTGGCAGGAGTTTTCCACGGAGACGCTGGCGCCGGGCTCTTCGCCGGAAACCGTGAACGGCCCGGCGTTGGTGAGATGGACGGACATCGTCGCAAAGTCGAAGGTCCAGCCCTCGCCGGAGAAGGCGGAGATGCCGACGCCGTTGACGGTGAGCTGCGAGACCCACGGCTCGGCAGTCGTGCGATCATAGGTGACGGAGACCTTCCAATAGTCGCCGTTCACGGTCACGATGCTGTTGCCGAGGGGAAGCCAGAGGCGGATGACGCCGTTCGCATCGGTGCGGACGTCGTTCATCCCGTATTCGACTGTTGCGTCGCCGTTCTTGACCGGAATCGTCGCCGTGACGGGCGTGTCGGGGGTGCCGAGGTTGAAGTCCACCGGATACACCCCTGGATCCCGGTGGATCGTATTTCCCCGGGCGAGGACGGATCCGCCGGCGATCTGCACGCGAGTGTATCCCTTCGATCCGATGCCGCATTCGCGCTGGTAGATCGGAATGATGGTGCCGCCCGTAATCAGGACCTCGCCGAAACCGGTGTCCCATTCCTCGCTGCCGATGCCGGCGCCGATGGCGAAGGCGCCCTCGCCGCCCGACGTCGCGACGACATAGCCGCCGGAGATTTCGACAATGCCACCTGTAGAACGCCCGACTCCGCCGATGCCTGCCGCGCCTTCACCGCCGGTCGCGGACACGCTGCCGCCGCCGATGCGGACCGTACCGACGTTCCGCATGCCGCGATCGGCGCCGATGCCTGCCGCGCCTTCGCCGCCGACGGCGGCGAGGGTTGAAAGGTTGAGAGGCTGAAGGGTTGAAAGGTTGGATTTGTCGATCGTTAGCGTGGCGCCGCCTGGGACGGTGATGCCTGCGCGGCCGACGCCGCCCGTCGCGGCGTTTTCGCCGACGAGCGCAAACGTCGCGGCGACGCCGGAGGCAAGATTGATCGCGCCCGCGTTCGTGACGGACGAGGCGTCCACAACGGCGTTGGAGAGCGTGACGGCGCAGCCGGACTCGATGGCCACTGTTCCGTTTGTCAGCGAGCCGGAAAGAACGAACGGATTGGTGTCGTAGAGCGTCACAGTGCGATTGGTTCCGGTAAAGTACCAGCCGTCGCCCACGGTTTCGCCAACGTCCGTCCCGTTCACGAAGAATCCGACGGGACCGGTCGGCACATAGCGGAAGGCGACGATGTAGTCGCCGTCAACCACCGCGACCCACCGCTCCGTGTCGCCGCCCTCCAGCTTCAGATTGAGGAACCATTTGCCGTCCGGCAGCCACGCGCGCAGGACGCCGCTGGCGTCCGTGTAGAGGTCCTTCATGCCGTAGGCGAGCGGCGGAGTGTCGATGACGAGCGACTCGACCCTGGCGTCGGGCGTCCCGAGGTCGAAATCAACCGGTCGGGCCAAGGCGCCGACGGTGTCGTTGGTGGCAGCGGGGGAGACGCGCGCCGCCGTCGTGTAGATGGCGCCGCCCGTGAACGCGACGGAATCGACGGAGCCGTTGGCGCCGCGTCCGATCGCGGGCGCGTCGTAGTCGTCCATCCGCCGGGCGACAACGGTGCCGCCGCGGATCGCCACCGAGCCTCCATTGGCGCGACGGCCTCCGCCGATGCCCGCGCCGCCGTTTTGGCTCACTGCCGTCACCAGGCCGCCGGAGATCGTGATCGCGCCTGCCGAGGCGCCAGCGTTTTCGTAAACTCCGCCGCCGCCGATGCCGGCCGCATAGTAGCCGCCTGTCGCCGACACGACGCCGCCGGAAATCTCGATCGTGCCGCCGTCGCCGTCATAGCCGCCGCCAATGCCGGCGCCTAGATAGCCGCCCATGGCCGTCGCGCTGCCGCCGGAGATCGTGATCGCGCCGCCCGCGCCGTTATATCCACCGCCGATTCCGGCGCCTTGGTTGCCGGCCGTCGCCGTCACGTCGCCATCGGAGATCGTGATCGTGCCGCCGGCGCCATGATAGCCGCCACCGATGCCGGCTGCATTCAGGCCACCCGTCGCCGAAACGTCGCCGCCGGCGATCGTAATCGTGCCGCCCGCGCCATAATGTCCGCCGCCGATGCCGGCCGCGGATTCGCCGCCGATGGCAATCACTGCGCCTCCGGAAATCGTGATGTTTCCGCCGTCCCTCTCCGACGCACCGCCGATGCCGGCACTCAACAAGTCACCAACCGCGACGAGAACCGAGGGCTCGGCGCCGGACGGCCGGACGTCGTCGATCGTCAGCGACGCGCCGGTCGCAGCGCGGATGCCGGGCTCTCCCGAAACGGTGCCCGGAACGGCGGAGACGAGCCGGTTCGTCCCGGAAAGGGACATCGTCACGGTGTTGAAACCGCAGTCGAAGGGAGCCAGGGCCAACGTCGAGTTGGTGATGACGAGATCCGAGAGCTGCACGGCGCAGTCCGCGTCGGCGCGGATGGCGATGTCCTCCCTGCAGCCAGAAATCTCGAACGGCCCCGCACCGGAGAGCGAGATGACGCACGTATCCAGGGAAAAGGCCCAGCCGTCGCCGCTCCCGGCCGCAGCGTCCACGCCGTTGACCGTGATGCCAATCGGCAGGAGCTGCGCCGTCGTCGGAGCGTCTTCGACGATTGCGTAATAGCCCAGTCCGTTGACGACGAACTCATAATAGCCGTCCATCGCGTAGAAGAAATAGTCGCCGTTGCGATCGGCCTTGTCCGTGACGATGCTGACTGTGCCGCCACCGAGGTCACGCATGACGTGGCGGACGGGAACGTCGGGGCCCAGACCGTGCACGGTCACGCGCCAGAAGTCCTTGTTGCCATCCTTCTTGCCGTCCGGCGGCGTGTCGCTGCCGGAAGAGGCGCCGAATACGTTGTTCGTCGAGCCGCCGCCGGCGAAATACTGGCCATCCACGCGCAAGAACCGGACGCTGTTCGTGACCGGCAGCCACAGGCAGACGGAGCCCGTGGCATCCGCGACAATTCCGTTCGTCGAGTAGTTTTCCGGGATGTCGCCCTCGAAGACCGGCACCGAGCCAGGCTGCAAACCGGTGAAGAGCCAGTAGCGCAGCATTTCGGAATCGGAGTTCTTGGGATCGGGCTCGACGTCGAGCTTTGAACCGTGTACGCTGCCGCCGGTGATGATGAGCGCCGACGAGCCGCTGCTGGTCGATATCGTGTTCTTGCTTGAAATCATGTCGGACTCGGCATTGGTGCCGCTGACCGAAAGCACCGTTCCGCCCGAGACGGACACAGCCCCCGCCGGAAGCGTCTTGTCGCCCGAGCCGCCGCCGACGTAGCCGGAACCGATGCCCGCTGCGTACTGACCGCCCGTCGCAGTGACGATTCCGCCGGAGATCGAGATGTTGTCCGCGGACAGCGTGCACATCTGGCCTCCGCCGATGCCTGCGGCCTTCTCGCCGCCCTGCGCGACGACAGTGCCCGATTCTATGGCGATCTTCCCGGGCTTCACGGAGCCGGAGCCGCGCGAACCGATGCCCGCTCCGTATTTCCCGCCGACGGCGAGGAGCTGACCGTCGCCATTGATGGTTACGGAGGCGTCAGGTCCGACTTCTATGCCCGCCGCGTACTGTCCGCGCGCCGCGACGGTGTTGAGAAGCGTGCTCGCCAGCGCGATGGTGCAGGTGTTGGAGACGGACAGCGCCGACCAGTATTTATTGTCCCTCGCCATCAGCGTCACCGCTTCGAGCGTGACTTTAGTCGCCCCGTCCGCCGGAATGACGATGCGATGTCCGCCGTTGGTCGAAACACCCTGCACGTTAACATCACTGCCGCGCAAAAGCCTAAGTATCTTGGTGTCATTGGAATATTCAAAGGTCCAATCGTTCTTGTCTCTGCCTTCCGGCACGAACATTCCGTTTACGACAAGGCAGTCCAAGGGGCTCACTCTGCCGCTTCCGTCAATGGTGATGTAGAAATAGCGCATGGTGCCGTCCTCCATCATCACGGATATCTGCAACGCCTCGCCGGGGTTGGTGCTCGGCAGCCAAATCGTGAGCATTCCGTTTTCGTCCGTGTACATGTCCCTCTGCCCGTAGAATTTGAAGGTGCTCGAGCCGTCGGACGCCACGGTGTAGATGGCCAAGGACTGGACCCTGTTCGTCGGCACTCCGATGTTCAAGTCAACCGGAAACACCGGAATCAGGACACTGGTGTCCCCGATCGGCGCGCGATGGACCTTGTCAAGCGTTGTATAGATGGCGCCGCCGCTGAAGATGTTGTTGTCGGACGTGTCTCCTCCGTCCCTGCCGCTGCCGATCGCCCACGTGGAACGAGATTCCACCTGGACCGTTCCGCCGCTGATGTCGATGTTTCCGCCGTCCTTGCCGCCGCCACCGCCGATGGCCGCTCCGTTGGCTGATCCGACCGCCCAGATGCGGGCGCCGTAGATCATGATATCATTGCCGGGGCTGTTGGCGCCGCCGCCAATGCCAGCGGCGGAGCCGGAGACCGAGCCGGCCGTTGCCACGACAACGCCGCCCTCGATCGAGATTGCGCCGCCGTTAAGTCCGTCCTTTCCGCTGCCGATGCCGGCTCCGTCTTCACCGCCCGTCGCCTTGACGTTGGCGGTGCGGCTGATGCGGATGGTGCCGCCCACTCCCTCGAATCCGCCGCCTATGCCCGCGCCGTACTGTCCGCCGTTCGCCTCGACGGTTCCGCCGGAGATGCCGATGTTCGAGCCACCCCTCTTGCCGCCGCCTATGCCCGCTGCCGAACCGCCGCCGTTGGCGGTGACCGTGCCGCTGTATATCCTGATTTCGCCGGTGCTGCCTCCTCCGCCGCCGCCTATGCCCGCACCCTCGTAACCGCCTGTGGCGGTGACGGTGCCGCCCCAAATCGCGATGTCGCCGCTGCCGCCTCCTTCGCCGCCGCCGATGCCCGCGCCGCCGACGCCGCCATTGGCGGAGACGGTTCCGCCGTGAATCTCGACTCCGTTGCCGACGCCTTTGTAGCCTCCGCCGATGCCGGCGGCCAACACTCCGCCGGTCGCGGTGACGGTTCCGTCGTAGATAATGGTTCCGCCGCCGACGCCTCCCTGGTTGCCGCCGCCTATGCCGGCGGCACGACTGCCGCCCACTGCCGTCACCGTGCCGCTGTAGATGGCGACTTCGGCGCCCTTGCCTTCATCGCCGCCGCCGATGCCCGCGCCGCTGGCACCGCCCGTCGCCGTCACGACGGCGTTCTGGATGATGACGGTGCCGCCGCTTCCCCTGTAGCTGCTGCCAATGCCCGCGGCGTCCGTCCCGCCCTTTGCCTCGACCTTCCCGCCCTCGATGTGCACGGTGCCTCCGCTGCCGTCCTGTCCGCCGCCGATGCCTGCGCCGTTGTAGGCGCCGGTGGCGGTGACTGTTCCGCCCTTGATGCTCACGAAGCCGCCGGAAACGCCGTCTCCTCCGCCTATTCCCGCGGAATTCGTTCCGCCGCGCGCGACCACCGTGCCGCCGAGGATCGAGACATGCCCGTGCACCTCGGACGGGCATCCTATGCCCGGGGCGTACAGGCCGCCGACGGCTTCAAGCATGCCTTCGCCGTCGATGGATACCACCGCAGTCGGTAAAACATTGACGCCCGCACCGTTCTTCGCACCTTTGAGATAGTTGGTGCCGAAGAGTTCGACTGCGGCAGTGCAGTTCGAGGAGACGGCAAATGCGCTGCGCTTGTCGGGGACATTCGGAGACGACAAGTCGATCGTCACGGCCTGCAGCGGCACCCTGCAGTTCGCGTCGGCAAGGACCCAGAAGTTCGAGCTGACGCCGGAGAGAACGTAGTCCATCTCGTTCGTAAGGCTCACCCGCTTAGACTCCCAGTCCAACAGCCAGCCCTCGCCGGAGAAATACGCAACGTCGCGTCCGTTGACGGAGAAGCCCGCCCGCCAGACCTCCGCGGTCGTCGCAGCTCCCGCAACGTTGACGCGGTATGGCGAGCCGTTCGCGGTAAACGCCCAGTCGCCGTCAGGAAGCCACAGTCGCACGAGGCCGTTTGTCGTGGGATAGACGTCCTTCGTAACGTAGCTTCCCGGCAGGTTGTAGAACTCGACCTGTTCGTCTGCATTCCACGTCTCCAGCTGCGTGTCGACGGCCCATACCGGCTGGAAGGATAGGTTTTTCGGCGCAGGTATGACTTTCGCGGGTCCGGCGAGGATGTTGCCGCCCTGGAAGGTAACGACGTCCGCCTTGCCTCCGACGCCGCCGCTCGCGTCCGACCCCGCGCCGACGTCCGCCGGCGATGTGCCTGCAGTCGCCTCGACCGTGCCGCCCATGATCAGGATGACGCCCATGGTGCCGTCAGCCGCGGGACCGATGCCAGGACCGCGTCCGCCGCCCTCGGCCGTGATGCGTCCGCCCATGATCACAACCGACCCGCCCTGGCAGCCTGCGCCGCCGCCGATTCCCGAGCCCAGCCACGAGCCCTTCGCGGAGATCGTGCCGCCGAGGATTTCAACCGTGACGTCCCTTCCATACTGTCCCATGCCGATGCCGGTCGTGTAGTCCTTCGCGCTCCTGGGAATCGTTATCGTACCGCCCTCGATGTGAACAAAGACATCCTTGCCTTCGTATCCTCCGCCGATGCCCGCGCCGCCCGTCCCGGCCGTGCCCGTGAGGGTGCCGCCGGTGATCGTGACGGTACCGCCGGAACCACTCCGCCCGCCACCGATGCCCGCGCCGAACTCAAAGCCCTGGTCGAGATCCCGCCAGGAGGTAAACTCCACCGTGCCGCCCGAAATCGTGATCGACCCCGCCCCGCCGCCGGAACCTCCGCCGATTCCCGCGCCGCCCTGCGATCCGGTCGCGAGAACCGTGCCGCCCTCGATGGAGATCGTGCCCGCCGCAGCGCCGTCGTTGCCGCCTATGCCGGCGCCGCAGCGCCAGCTCGTCGCAGACAGCGGCGCCGCACCGCCCTTGATGCGGAGCGATGCATTGTTCGCATCGCATACGGCGATGCCCGCGTAGCCGTACGCCGAAATGAGCGTGTTTGTGCCTTCGCCCTCACTCCACAGCTCCACCGTCACGCCATTGCCTCCGACCTCGAACGCGGCGCGTTCCTTGGCGCGCAGGTAGAGGTTGCTCACCGCGACCGAGCAGTTCGCCCGCGCCGTCACGCCGTACACAGTCGAAGTGCCGCTCACCGTGAATGGCCCGGAAGCGGTGAGGTACACCGAGTTCGTCGCGTCGCTCCACCAGCCGTCGCCGCCGAGATAGGCAACGTCGCGTCCGTTGACGGTGAGCCCCGCCAGCTCGAAGACATACGCAATCGTGTCCGCATCCGCCACACGCGCCACGTACTCCACCGCATCGCCACCGTCCACCGCGAGAGTGAAGTTGTGGTTGCCGTTCGGCAGCCAGAGGTACACCTTGCCGTCGTCGTCGGCCCAGATGTCGTCGATGCCGTATCCGGAAAGATCAGGAGCGCCTGCGATGCTGGCGAAGCCTGTCACCTTGCCGCCCGGCGTGAGTCCGCCGATCTCCACGCGCCAGACGCGCGTGCCGCCGGCATTGACCGGACGCTCGGTCACGTTGGGGGAGAACGTCGACACCGAGCCGCCCGTGAATTTCACCTCCCACGGAAGAGACGACGTATCGTAGCCCGATCCCACGTCGTACTTCACTTCCGCCCCGTGCCTGGGCACCACCGTGCCGCCCGAGACGTAGACCTTCGAATTGGAACCGCCTCTGCCGCCGCCGATGCCCGCCGCCTGGTTGCCGCCAGTCGCGAAGACACGTCCGCCCGAAATCGTGGTTGTCCCGCCGTGCCCGCCGCCGCTTCCGAACACGGCATAACCGCCGCCGATGCCGGCGCCGCCTTCTCCGCCCGTCGCCGTCACCGTTCCGCCCGCGATGGTGCAGGTGCCGGCGGATCCATTGAAGCCACCGCCAATGCCCGCCCCGCGGTAGCCACCGCTCGCCGTGAGCGATCCGTCGCCGTCGATGACCAGTGTTTTATTGGCGGCGACCGAGACGCCCGCATAGTTGTCGGCACTGGTCAGCGCATTCGTTCCAGCGAGATGCAGCGTCACCGCATCGCCAGTGTCAATCGCAATAGGCGAACCTGATCTGGACGACACGTCGAGCACGAGGTTGGAGACGACCAGTTCGCCTCCGCACGCTGCAGATACCCGCACCTCCGCCGCCGTGTTCGTTCCGCTGACGACGTGGGGCATGTTCGTTCCGTCGATGTGGAGGTACGCATTGGTGACCGAGAGCGTGAAGTCCTTGTAGGTCCAGCCGTCGCCGCTTCCCAAAAAGACGTCGGTGCCGTCGATCGTGACGCCGCTCGACCACGGAGCCGCCTCAGTGTCCGCGCCGTTCACGGTCGCGCAGAAGCCAGCGCCGTTTACAGTTAAATAGTGCGTCCCGTCGGGAAGCCAGACGTAGAGCCGCCCTTCGGAGTCCGTGCGAATGTCGTGCTGTCCGTAGCCCGCGTCCGCCGACGTCAGCCAGGTTATTTCAAGCGCCGTGTCCGCCGGGAGCCCGGAAACCGTCACGCAGTGGACGGTCGCGCCAACGGCGTTCGTCGCGGCGGGCTTCAAGTTGTTGACCTTGTAGGTGTGTATCGAGCCGCCGGTGATTGTACACGACGCCAGATTGGGATCCGACATCCCGCCGATGTCCGGTCGGTCACCGACTCTCGCGCGCGCAAAGACCGTGCCGCCGGAAATCGCGATGTTGCCGCCGTTGGCTCCGTAACCGCCACCAATGCCCGACTGCCGTCCCTGGGCGGAGACGATGCCGCCGGAAATCGTGATTTTCCCGCCGCTTCCCCACGTTCCGCCGCCGATGCCAGCGCCGCTGAAGTAGGTTCGCGCCGTGACGGTTCCGCCATGAATTGCGATCGAGCCGGCATCCTCGCCAAAGTCGCCGCCAATGCCAGCGCCGCCGGCGGCCTCTGCTGTACCGGCAGTCGCCGTCAGGGCTCCCTCTCCGCCAATTGTCGCCGACGCCCCGGCGGGGACCGAGAGCGCGGCGCGCCCTTCGTTGGACTCTCCCGTTGCCGTTTGGAGCGTGCTGTCGCCGACGAGCGTGAAATCGACCGATGCGCCCGGGGCGACGCGGATCGCATGCACGCCCGGATAGGCGGAGAAGTCGATCGAGAGGTCCGAAAGCGTCACCGCGCAGTCGTTCGACGCCGTGATGCCGACGCCGGCGGTCGTGCTTCCGCTCACGGTGAACGGACCGGCGTTCGTGAGGAATACGGTGTGGCCTTCGTCCCAGTACCAGCCGGGCCCTGCGGCGTGGCCTGTGTCGACTTCGTTGATCAAGAGGCCCGTCAGAACGAGCGGCAGCGCATCGCGATGCGCGCCGTTGACGCGGACAACCCATTCCTTCGCGCCGGTCGAGGTGAGCGACGAGAAGGTGTAGGCGCCGTCGGGAAGCCAGAGGTAGGACTCGCCGTCCGATCCGGCTATCGTGTTCTGCGGAGAGTAGGCGTCGGGCAGGCCAGACCAGGAGACCGCCGAGCGCGGAGTGCCGCCTACAGGCACCTTCACGCGCCAGATGCGCGTGCCGCTTCCGTTCGCCGAGAATAACGCGGGCTGCTCGCCGAGAACGCCCGTCCCGAAATGGATGTCGGGGCCGCGCGTGTTGATCCACACCGAAGCGGACGACGCGCCGTCCGCGAGCGCGATGTCCGCCGCGCCCGCCCCGCCTGCGAGGTTTATTACGCCGTCGCCCGTGATGGCGAGGTTCGCGCCCTGTCCAAGCGAGACGGCTGGACATCCGGCCCTCGCCTTGAGCTGCGCGCCGCTTTGAACATCGAGCGTCACCGTCCGTCCGGCGGAGACCGTCAGCGGGATGACGTCCGGCTGCATGGAGCCGTCGAGACTGAAGCTATTCAACATGACCATGCAGTTCTGCTCGACGACGATGCGTATCTCACCGTTCGTCTCCGATCCGGAAATCTCGTATGTGGCACTCGCCTTCGAGAGCGCGAGAACGCCCGTGGTACCGTCGTAGCTGAAGTTTCCGTTCGGATCGCTCATGCTCACGCCGCCCGTAATCGCGTTCGTCACGCCTCCGACCACGACTGTTATCGAAGGCTGTGTTCCGCTTTCGAGCTGCCAGCCCGCGTAGAGCGTGAGGTTCCCGATGACGGAATACCACGGGAACTGAGGATTCGCAAGCGTTCCGTCGGCGTTGTAGTACTTCGTGCCGAGGGCGTTCTGACGGTCGAACCATCCGAGGAAGCGGTAGCTGCCGCGCGACATGACCGGCGCGGACGTCGGCAGCGCGTAGCCGAGCTTGACGTCGTGCACCTCGTTCGTGCGCCACTCGTCGTCGAACGTGAGCTTGTACTCGATTGCGGGGTGGGTGTCGGCGGAGAGGAAGTTGCCGGTGCCGGAAAACGACGCGCCAGGAGCGAGATAAGCCCTGCCATTGCTGCCGGACGCGCCGCCGCTACCGCCAGCGCCGCCGCCGCCGCCGGCCTTCCCCTTCCCGGAATAGCCCTTGCTGCGTGCCGACACGGTTCCGTTACCGCCATTGGCAGATCCGCCAGAGCCCGTTCCGCCCGTGGCGCCGTTCGGTTCGTCAAGATCTCGGCCGGCCGTCGTCCAGTCGATGCCGCCGCCGCCGCCACCGCCGCCACCACCACCGCCGCCAGCGCCGCCGCCGATGGCATATGCTACAGCGCCACCACCGCCGCCGCCAGCGCCGCCGCCACCGCCGCCAACTGCATACTTGTAGGGCGGCCAGGCGATATACTCGACCTCACCGCCGCCGGACGTGCCGCCGCTGCCGCCGGATCCCGCCGTTCCTCCGGTCGCGTTTAACTTTATGGCGCCGAGCACATAGAGCGTCCCCATCGCAGTGCCGCTGACGCCGTTGCCGCCTTTGCTTCCGTCGTTGCCGTCGACCTCGTTGTCGCTGCTGGCATGCTTTGTTTCCCTGCGGATGCCGTCACCGCCGGAGCCGCCGTTGCCGCCGTTGCCGCCGATGCCTCCGATAGCCGGCGACGCGCCTCCGCCACCATCGCCTCCATTGCCGCCGCCCATGGCGTCAAGGTGGCTGGATCCGACATCGGCGGGGGAGTAGTACCCGTTTGACCGCCAGGCACCGCCGTTGGCGCCGTTCGCCGCGTTTCCGCCGGACACGTTCAGTGTGCCTTCGCCTGTGACGACAAGCGTCGAGCCGGAATCTACGCGGATGCCCGCGCCGGCGCCCTCGGTTCCGCTCGCGTTGCCGCCGTTCACCGTGAGCGTGACACCGTAAGGAATATAGAGCACAGTAGTTGCGCCGGGCTCGACATAGAGCGCGGTGTACGGAGTTGTGCGGGTGATCGTCGCGCTGTGCGGCACTACGTAGACCGTGTTGTTCTTGAGCGTCTTGCCCACATCGCCGCTGCCGATGGTGTCGGACGTCGCGAGGCCCGCGCGCGCCGCGGCAGGAGAGAGAAGAGACAGCGCTGCCGCAAGGACCGCGGACACTCCGCGCCCCATCCACCCCCTCCTGATCGATGTGGTTTCCAGCCTACGCATTCTGTAGTGTATACACCTCAGATCTGAAAAGGTTTCATCATCATCCCGAATTTCCGCTGCCGCTCGGCAAGTTCGGCGTCGGGTGCAGAATCGGAAGACGGCAGACTCGAGACATAAGACGAGTCCAGATTCTCCTGCCTCATGCCAACGTCCGACTCCCACTCGGCAAGCGGATCGAGCCCGCGGCGCTTCAGCTCCTCGTTAACCGCCTCGCGCTGTGCCTGGGTGAAGTGGAAGTTCAGCACCTGCTCGCGCGTGAGGCCCTGGCTTTCGAGCATACGGTCGGTCTCCGCAATCCGGAGCTCCGCCTGCGAAACGAGGTTCTCGCTCTCCGCAATCGTCTTGCGGATGCGTGCAAGATACGCCTGGACGTCTCTGTCTTCGTTCAACATTTCGCTACTCCTTCCGGGCATGCGCGACAAAGGGCCGCAGATGCCGTCTGCGGTCCACCCAGCGGACTGCGCGCCGCGCATATCGCCGCCATAATCATAAGTCTGCTGTAATTATACCAAAATAATGGTTCTGCAATCAACAGAGACAATGGATTAGACGGCTGCCGCCGTTGTGTGTGTTTAGACACGATTTCCTTCCATTGCTTTCGCTTCTTGGAGTTTTGGAGTATTGGAGGTCTTGAAATTCCGACGCGTCCTCCCAAACTCCGAAACTCCCAATAGCGAAAGCAATCAAATGATGCGTCGACGCAACCCCCTGCAGCGCGGCGGGATGCCCGGCCCCTTCCATGGAGACGCGGCTTCCAGCCGCGTTGCCAAAGGGGGTCCGTCGCTCCGCGACGGACCAAGTTAAGCGACTATAGTATGATTCTCAAGCGCCTCTTCATTGCTCCGTCGCGGAGCGACGGAGCCTCCTAAAGCACCACACCCTTCTACACGTTCTACATGTTCTACACGGCTAAACCGCTCTGCGTACTCCGCGTCTCTGCGCCTCTGCGTTAAACATCAAACTTCAAACTTCAAACATCTACACGGCTAACCCTCTCTACTCCTCCAGCCTCACCCTGAAGAAGTTGGCCGACTTGCCGGCGGGGAGGGTCCAGTCATTGCCGTTCTGCTGCAGCGGCACAGGCGAGGCCCAGTCGCCGACCGACTCCGAGCCGACGACCTCTGCCGTGAAGTCCGTGTGCCCTTCAACGACCGGCGCAGTCGTGATGACGGGCTTTCCGTTCGTGTCGAAGGAAATCGCCATCAGCGGCGCATTTGTCGCCGCGTCGCCAAAGGCGTAGATGAAGGCGTTCGCGACCTTGTCGTCCAGCCCGTATCCGCCCATTGCAGCCTCAGTCCCCTTCCCGGCGAGTCCGACCGAGACGGCCCATGCGCCATATCCGCTCTCCGCGCCGCCGGTGTATTGAACCTTCCCTGCGGCAATCGTCGCCCAGTTGCCGGTCGCGCCGTTCTCGACGCCGTAGCCCGTGCCGTCGAAAGGCACCGTGAGGACGAGTCCTGCGGAGGTACCGTTAAATGCCCAGTCGCCGATGGCGGGCGCCGTCTCGCCCTGGAAGACGATGTTCGTGAGCGACGTGGCACCCTGGAAAGAGTAATTGCCGATCGTCTCGACACTCTCCGGCAGGACGAGTTCCCCGAGCGCCGAGCAGTTGTAGAACGCCCGGCTGCCGACCTCGACGAGTCCCGCGCCGAGGACGATGTTGGTCAGCGACGAGCAGCCCAAAAACGCGCCTTCGTTGCTCGACGATGTCCCCTCGATTCTCGCGACGCCGTTCAGGACGACGCTCCCCGCTTTCGTGTTTTTGAAGGCGTTGCAGTCGATCACGGTCGCGCCCGAGCCGTTCACCGTCACGGTGAAAGCGTTCGTGCTGGCGACCGGCACGAAGAACCGCGTCACTTCGGCGATTCCGCTTCCGATCGTCAAGTCCGTCAGCGACGTACATCCCGAGAAGATGGCGTTACTGTCATTCTCGTTGCCGGTGGCGACGAGCGAATCAGGGAGCGCCATCTCCGTCAGCGACGTGCAGTTGTTGAAGGCGTAGAAACCGATGGTGCGAAGCCCCTCGTTCAGCGTCGCCGTCCTCAGCGCCGAGCAGCCACTGAACGCGGAGGACCCGAGGTTGGTGACGCTGTTTGGAAACGCGACCGACTCGAGCGCGCTGCATCTCCTAAAGGCCTGACCGCCGATCTCGGCGAGTCCGTCGCCGAAGACTACCTCCGTGAGCGACGTGCAGTCGAGGAACGCGCCGTCGCCGCTAGACGATGTCCCCTCGATGCTCGCGACGCCGTTCAGGACGACGCGCCCCACCTTCGTGTTCTTGAAGGCGGTGCAGTCGATCACGGTCGCGCCCGAGCCGTTCACCGTCACGGTGAAAGCATTCGTGCTGTCGAACGGCAAATGGAACTTCTTCACGACGGGAATCCCGCTCCCGATCACGAGATTCGTCATAGACGTGCAGCCCGCGAAATAGCCGTCGGAATAGCTGTAAGAGGCGTAGTTTTCCGTCTCGCGGAGCGAATCCGGCAGCGTCGCCTCGCCGAGCGACGTGCAGTTGGCGAAACTTCCAAGCCCCATCGACCGCACCCCCGCGGGAAGCGTCGCCGATTTGAGCGCCGCGCAACCGCTGAAGGCGTAGTTGCCGATGTTCGTGACGGTGTTGGGAATCGCGAACGACGCAAGCGCGGCACAGTTCTGGAAGGCGCGATTGCCGATGTTCCGAAGCGGCGAGTCGATCAGTGTCACCTGCTCGAGATTCGCGCAACCGTTGAACGCGCCGGTGTTCCAAGAGCTTCCGTTCTCGATTTCCGCAACGCCCTGGAGTGTGGCCACCTGGAGGGACGCCTGCTCGTAGAATGCAGAGGAGCCGATCGTCATCGCGCCGTTGCCGCGCACCACGACGTTCGTGAGCTCCGGGACCTCACTCAGGCACTTGTTGCCGATCTTCACGGCGGAGGTTTCGTTCGTGAGGCAGAAGGCGACCTCGCCGAGCTTCGGACAGTCGTAGACGATCGCGTTCGGGATGTCATTCGTGACCGACGGCGGAATCTCAAGGTAAATGAGATTCGGACAACTATAAAAGGCATAGCTTCCGATATATCTCACGGAATTCGGAATCGTAATGCCGTAGCACTGCGCGCCGCGCACCGCATTGTAGGCGATCTGGGTCACTGGGGATACCGTCGACCGTCTTCTCGGGGATGGATAGCATCTCCGCGGCCTGGCCTGCGACGGTGAGACCGGTCAATCTCGCCTCGCCGTTCTCCACCGCATAGACGAACTGCTCGGTTTCGAGGGCGTACGCCGCAGTCAACAACCCCAGCGAAACCGCGAGCATGAGTTTCTTCATGGTTTGCTTCTCCTTCGTGTTTGAAATCCTGTCTCCCATGCGCGTTTCCTGCGATGCCGTCATGGAAGGTGATTGAGGCGCACCGCAAGGACCTGTCCGACTTGTGAATCAATGTGTTGACATACTTTTGTTTAATGCCGATATTATACCCTATTCCACGCACTATGTCTATGGCACCGCAAAAAACAAAACCGACCGGGGTGTTTTAGACAAGATTCACTTTCTTGGAGACGCGGCAAATCCGCCGCGTTACTTACCGACGCGGCGAGACGCCGCATCTCCTTGAGTCGTCACTTATTGCAATATGTGACCGGGCGAGCAACGGCAAACAGCACAATAAACTCCGACGGTTCACAAAACGCCTTCGCTACCGCTGCGGCATGAGCTTCGCGCTCCTC
>JAEEGF010695581.1_pt1 | contig 27655 bp, 33 predicted proteins | sample 9134171 | NCBI WGS metagenome assembly JAEEGF01 (sample SAMN16246542, study PRJNA631951) | gut metagenome | biome: gut microbiome; feature: rumen; material: AP-attached | host: Bos | place: Iran: Karaj | collected 2018-10 | reverse complement strand
AAACTCACAACTTCAAAGTCTTGATTATTCAATGTATCTGCCATTTCCACAAGAACAACTTCAAAAGGGGAAACTAAAATGATGAACCCATCATAATCTGCTGTGGCTGTAATGAATATATCTTCTTTGTTTGTTTTATCATTCATTATATGCATCACATTTTCCCGCATATTCATTATTGTTCCTCCGACATTTTCCGTCATCTGTTTTGCTATAATTTTGCTGTATATTTTGATTTGGATTTCCCGTTCCTTATATATTGAATCATTTTCTATTATTATATCATTCTGCCCCTAAAGTGTCTATGAAATCAAGCATAGAAGAATGAAGAAAGAAGTTCAAAAAAGGCTGCTGCACTAAATGATAAGTTCTCATTATCATAATTTAGCGCAGTAGCCCTAATAGTTTAAATTATGTGCATCACTTTATTCGTTTATTATCTGTTATACAACTGCATCTCATACAGACGGATTGTTCCTGAACTGTCGCCTTCAAATGCTTTCATCGCAATGTATCTTGCAGTATGACTTCCGATATCAAATGATGAGATATTATCATTTCTGTTTGCCTGATAGTCTACAGATGTCCAGTTTTCTCCGTCGTCAGAAACAAGTATCTCCCATTCTGACATATTCGCATAACCTTCTTTACTTCCTGTATTGTAAAGTGTGTATGTGTTGAATGTCTTTCTTGAACCAAGGTCAATCTTAATCCAGTGCTTTGCACCTTCAAGTGCCCATGCACCAAATCCACCGTTACCCATGGTTGCGCACCACTTTGTTGAGAGATTTCCGTCGAATAATTTTTCTCCGCTTTCATTATCATTTGTTGAACCTGACACTCCAAGTACTGACGCTCCAAGGAGAAGGTTGTTACCGGAAGTTACGTTACTAATCTTTGCAGCCGTAGTATTTCCGTGTACTTTTCCTTTTACTTCAGGATATTCAGGGTTTGGAATTCCATCGATATCTTCTGTAAGCCAGTTATCTGTGTAACTTCCAAAACCTGTAAATGTCCATGTACCGTTCTGTACTTCTTCTGCAAAATGCTTTCTCAAATCGTCAAAACAGTCATAGCCTGTTATCTCCTTAACTTTGTTGTTAATTGGCGATCCGACTGTATATGGATTGTCACTGTACTCTGAACCTGTGTTGTTGTCTTTTATTAACTTATTTACACTGTCGATAAGTCCGAGAACCTTATTGCCGTTTGCATCTCTTGTGGTTGGATAACGTGAATCCATGTATGCAAAGAACCACTTGTTGTTTCCGTATGGATGATATCCCCAGTCAAGCAATCCTGAATCTGTTGATTTGTATACCTGGACATAATTTGGATTTGACCAGTGGAAATATCTGAATCCACCGTAATTAGCCATATTTTCAGTCCACCAGTATAAGTCTCCTCCGTAATTAAGTTTACCGCCATACTGCTGCACTGAATGAGTAATCTCATGTGAGAAGAATCCGATGTCTGTAGGATGTCCGTTTGCATAATCTGTTGAAACGCAAACTGTAGTTCCTGCGCAATATGCAACTCCGTCGTAATCCTTGTCAGCCATGAATGTGATTGTCTTCGGCTCTGTTCCTGTTCCCCATCTCTTGTACAGACGTGGATAACTGTTGTAGAACAACTTAATCAGTTCATTTACATAACCTTTGTTTGTAATCTTATCCCAATCTTTGTAGAACAAAATGTCATATTCACTTGGACTGATTGCGGCACCGTTTAATGCTATTTCAGATAACTGGAATGCCTGTCCGTCCAATGTTGCAATGTCCATCTTGAAATATTTATATTTTCCTACTTTCTTAACATTGTAGGTATATGATTCATAGTTCTTATCCTGAATTCCACTGTCTGTTACAGCGTCCAGTTTCTCCCAGTTGCTTCCGTTTGTTGAACCGTAGAGATTCCAGCTTCTAGGATTCCTGCCGTGGTACTGCTCATTGTCATTTGCAGTTGTCAGTGTATAACTGTAAACAGACACATCGCGTTTCATCTTCCATGCAATTGTACCTGTTCCCACATTGAACATTTTTGTCTTTGTATTTCCGTCAAACAGGTTGGCAACACCTTCATTTGTTATTCCGTTGATTGTGTTAGTACCGCTCTGAATTGAATCATAATAATCAAGTTTTTTACCAAGGTCTCCTGTCGCAGGTGCCACATCACCAAAAAGCGAAATCTCTGACAACTGGAATCCCCAACCGGAGATATTTTCAACCTGTAACATAAAGTACTGGTAGCTTCCACTTACTGTGGTATTAAATGTATACGGTGTGAAATTTACGTCCTGCATTGGACTTTCACCATTTTCAACTGCATGAAGCTGAATCCATGTTGTTGCATCATTTGAACCATAGAACTGCCATTTCTTAGGATTTCTTGAATAAGTTGCAGAATCATTTGCAGTTGTCAATGTATAGTTCTTTACGATTACTGCCTCTTTCATCTTCCATGCAATACGAACCGGTGATGAGCCTGAATAGAACTTTGTTCCTGTGTTATTATCAAACAGCTTGTCCATAGTTTCATTTCCTGATCCTGTACTTGTGCTGCTTGCGGTATCAAGTCCGTCATAATAACTGTTCAGGTTAATATTCTGTGGTGTATTTCTGTTAGCCATTTCCACTACTTCAAAAGCAGGCTGTGTCTCTGTAGGTTTTTCTGTCGGTGCCTCTGTTGGTTTCTCTGTTGGTTTCTCTGTCGGCTGTTCCTGTATTGGATTGTAAGTTACTCTCTGATATGAAGGATAAACCTTTGACAGAATATTATTGTATAAATAGTCGTGTGCTCCTACATTGCTCATTTTAGAATTCTTATATAATGAGTCTGCAATTGAATATACCGACAAAGTTTCCACCGAGCCGTAGGTATATGTGCCGTCGCTCTTCTTTGCATAAACTCTCTCGCAAATCTGACTTGAAAAATATTCAGGTTTGTCAATCATGGTCATAGTCATGACATATGTGGAAGTATCTCCGCTCTTTCCATAAAAACCTGTATTTGTTGCAGCATATGAATACACGCCTTTGTTAGTACTTCCTATGACCATATCCGCGTCAGTCACTTCACTCTTCATTGCATAAATGAGTCCGACCTCTGTTACTTCCCCACTGTTTGCACTCACACTGTAAACCGTCCTGTGAGCTCCGATTGCGGTGTTAATCTGATACCCCTCAATCTTCAAGTCTACCCCGGTTCCTGCAAAAACAGGACACGTAGTACCAAACCCCTGGAACACCATACCAGTCACAAGGGCAAGTGGTGTCACTTTCCTAATCAGTGTTTTTTTGATTTGCTTCATTATTTAAACCCTCTCTTTGTAATATGATTTTTTCCTTTATGCTATTTTTCCGTTGCAATTCCCTATCTTTTCAATATTACACTTTATGAAACATATCATCAATACCCTTTGGGACAATGAGTTATTTTTTACAATTTATCGGTGCTATTTCAGTGATTCAGTTTTTTTCAGCAATTCAGTTTTATTTTAGTGCCCCGCTCTACTTCAGCCACTCAGTGTGAATTTCCAGGTGATATTTTCTGTAATCGGACAACTCGTGAGACCACTCATTTTCGATTCTCTCAATTACCATTTCACTGTTTGTCTTATTAATATCAAAGAGAAGAACCATTATCTGATTGTCCTCTCTCTTTGTAAACACATCACTTATTCTCAAAAACTTACGCAAAACAGCTATGAAACTATCGATAACTTTTGCCGGAATAGGTTCATTTGATTCGCTGCCAGTGAAAGTAAAAATCAGCAACTGCGAACCTGACATGTAATTGCTGGATCCCACTCTTTCGAGATAGCGGTATATCAGACGAAACTGCTCACCGTCAAGTTCTAACATTTCTGTTTGCACATCGTTTTCTCTCAGCGACTTAATTATCTCCTCATGATTTGCCTGTTTTATTGTACCCATTCATTTTCCTCCCTCTTTCGTTTATACATTTTTATATTTTCATCTTTTTTATTTTTATCCTATAATTTAGGATTATTATATTATTTTTACACTATTATGTAAAATAAGAATTCCGTATTTTTCTGCAAACAAAAAAGAAGGAGCTATTGCAAACACAACAACCCCTTGAAAGAGCGACTTTTAATGAATCTAAGTGATAGTCTTATCCGACTGAAAGAAATAGTTATACCAGATTTGCAACCTTGCATCTTGCAACGTCTATCAAATCCTTTGGTGAAAGTTCTATCTGAAATCCAACCTTTCCGGCACTAACAAATACTCTGTCATATTCAGGTGCCGTCTCATGTATAAATGTTGGAAACTGTTTCTTCATTCCAATTGGAGAACATCCTCCGTGAACATATCCTGTCAGCGGAAGTAAATCTTTTTGTTTAATCATGCTGACTGCTTTTTCGCCGGCAGCCTTTGCAGCCTTCTTGAGATCAAGTTCTGCTTCTACCGGTACAACAAAAACATAATATGCTCCGGACTTTCCCTGAGTTATAAGCGTCTTAAACACCTTTGCAGTATCTTCTCCAAGAATCCCCGCAATCTCCTCTCCTGTCATTGTCGGTATTGGTTCATAAGAGTGGCTCTCATATGCAATCTTCTTTCCGTCGAGAACCCTCATAACATTTGTTTTTTCTTCTTTTTTCATTGTTATATTCCTTATAATAATCCTTACTCAGTAAATATTCTTATCCCATCCTTTGCTTTGATTTGCTTCTACATCACTTCAATTACGCTGGCAGCTTCTTCTTCCGTAACTTCTCTGGAGTAAATATTATCTCCAAAACACATAACCTCTCCAATTCCCTTCTGGAATACAAATCTCAATTTGCCGTCTTTAACTTTTTTGTCAGTGTAGAGTTTCTTTACAAGCTGCTTTCTGTCTATGTAATCAGGAATCTCTGTCGGAAGTTCTGCTCTTTTCAGAAGTTCCTTTAATCGCTTTGCATCATACTCATCGCAGTATCCGAATTTTACCGCAAGCATTATCTGTGCAACAAGTCCTATTGCAACAGCCTCTCCGTGAAGAAGTCTGTAATCGCTCACTGTCTCAATTGCCCTTCCAACAGTATGTCCAAGATTTAGAATCTCTCTCAATCCGCTTTCGCGCTCGTCTTTCATAACGACCTGATATTTCACTGAGCAGTTCTTTTCAGCTATGTGTTTGCACACTTCACTGTCACACTCAAATACCTTGTCGATATTATCCATAAGATAATCAAAAAACTCTGCGTCTGCGATGCAGGCATGTTTTATTGTTTCTGCAAGACCACTGGCAATCTGGCGTCTTGGAAGTGTCTTCCATGTTGCAATGTCGATATATACTTTTTCAGGCTGATTGAACAGCCCAATGAGATTTGTGGCAAGCTCAGTATCTACCGCTGTCTTACCTCCGACAGATGCATCTGCTGCAGCCAAAAGTGTTGTTGCATAATTGATAAATGGAACTCCTCTTCCAAAAGTTCCGGCAACAAATCCTGAAATATCCGTCACGACACCGCCGCCTACCGCGATAATACAGCAGTCTCTTCTATATTCTTTTTGAAGCATTGTGTCTTCAATAAATTCCTTTGTCTTTCTTGTCTTGCTCTTTTCTCCTGCCTTGAATACAATAAGCTCACTCTTGTACCCATTCTCAAGGAGCATGTTATGTATCCTTTCTGCATATAAATCTCTGACAATATCATCAGTTACAACGGCAATTTTTTTAATACCGCCAACCAGACCGTTCTTTATATCTTCAAGCAGTTTTTTCTCCAGACCATATCCAATTTCAATCTCGTAACTGTCATCTACTACTTTTTTCAATTCAACATTAAATACACTCATGGTACTCTCCATTCTTTTTTACTAACATATTTTCAAATTCCATATCGAGTTTAATAATAACAAAACAGAAACGAAAAGTCTATTATCTCTATTTACTTTGTTATACTTAGGTCCAATTCATGCCTCGCAATCGTTTCATGCTTCTTTACCTGTAATAATACTCTGGATTTCCCGAGCCATCGCGAGATAATAGTGATACTTTCTTATTTCTTCCCAATTTGAAGGAGTGCATTTAAAGCCATAGGAATAATCCGGCATTTCATACTGACTGCGAAGGAAAACATGCAAAAGCGATTCGTTGTCAAAGATTGCTTCCTGATCTTCCCTGACTAGCCCCGGAAGATCTAAGAGATGCGCTGCCAACTTGCGTCCGGGGTCTGTCCAAAGGCGCCTTCCGATATTATGAATCTGAACAGCACCATCGTTTAACTGTATATAGATTGATTTGACATACGGGTGATTGATTTTCATTCTGAGCGTAAAAGTTTCCATGTAAAGGATATGAGGTGGATCGTAGCTTACCTGCTGACCGTTTTCCGTGCGCTTTTCTTCACGGGTCATTTCGGTGATGTCTATCTCAAAATCTTCTACCTGATCGAAACGGATAATATCCGGTCCCAGATCAATGACATCGTCTATGGATTTTACTTTTCGCTGACTGCCGAATAGCCCATTGCTTGTATCTGGAAATGCAACAAACTTTTTCTCTTTTTCGTCAATCAGTATCACACCAAATTCGCCGAAAACCTTTGAAAAATTGTATATTTTGACAAGTCCGGCATCGTTTTCTCTGCCAAGCCTCTGTGCGTCCAAGGCACCAGCCAGAGAATTTTTGTAATCGTCAAACCAGGGGGACATTTTATTTGCACATTCCTTGCACACTTTCCCACTCAAACATTTTTTGTCCAGCAAACCTGTTTTACCTCCACACAGGCAACAGTCTTCCTTTTTGAATAATCCCATAGTAATACACTCCTTTCCGTTCCAATTTCTTTAAGTATATCACAAAATGGAAAACATCCAAACGCATGATTTTCTTTCTTAGATTTTTATAGCGCTATTCATCCTTTATGTCCTGATAATGCAAAAGAAAACGCTCCTTATCGGAGCGTCAAAGCTCATTATACAAACAATCTCTTATTGGAGAGTTCGCAAAGCGAACTCTCTATTCTTTTTCAAAATCAAAATGATAAGAAAGCCCTAATTCATCCCGAACGTCCAAAATATCTTTTTGCACTGCTTCTCCTACCGGAACCCCCTTATCTTTTCTAAACAGCCAGGTATCATATTCTTTTTCCCCTGCTGTGTAAATCCTGCTTTCTCCCGGAGCTTTTGTGGAGTTTCGAAGTGCACGGCAAATATCTCCGGCAGTCTTTCGAAATGTCTCCAAACCCATATATGCTTCCGGATCCACCACAAAGAAGAAGTGTCCCAAATGGTACATTTGTGGTTTTCCGTCATCAGATACCCCTGTTAACGCCTTCATAAACTGACCACCGGATAGTGCTGCAGACAAAATTTCTACGACAGCAGCATACCCATACCCTTTATAACCTGCCAGTTCCTCTCCAATTCCTCCAAGAGGTGCCAGTGCAGCCGTTTCATCTACTAACGCCTTTAATATATCTTCACTATCCGTCATAGTAGTACCGTCTCTGGCAATAACCATTCCCTTTGGAGTATCCTTTCCTTCCCTGGCGTAATACTCAATTTTTCCGCGCTGTACAATGGATGTTGCACAATCCAGACAGAACGGAAATTCTTCATCTGTCGGAAGCGAAAATGTTAAAGGATTCGTTCCCATCATATTATCCACACCAAAAGTCGGTGCAATCGACGGTCTGGCATTCGTTCCAGTAATACCAATCAACCCTTCGTTACTTGCCATGGAAGACCAATAACCTGCGATTCCGTAATGGGTTGAATTTCTGATAGCCCCTCCGGCCATGCCGTAGGTTTTTGCCTTCTCAATCAGCATCTTCATCATTTTATGGCTGGCAACCATTCCCATACCGTCATGAGCGTCCATTACAACAGTCGTTGGTGTTTCCTTTAGTATTTCAATCTCAGTCACAGGAAGTAAAGTTCCCTTTTTAATTCTATCGATATAAATCGGTTTAAATCGATTACATCCATGACTTTCAATACCTCTTCGATCCGATTCCAATAATACATCCGCACAAATCTCCGCATCTTCTCTTGGTACACCGTAGCCACAAAAAGCATCTACCATAAAATGATTCATTAGTTTCCAATCAACAAAGGGTCTGTTTTCTTTCATATTATAACCTCCCAATTTCTTTATAGTTTCATTATCGTTTCATCAATGAAATTCTATACATCTTCATTACAAAAACCATCAACTAAGTTATTCAAAAAAAGCTGTATTCTATCTATTAGTTTTTCATAGCGAATCCATTTTTTTATTTGCTCAATCACTATGGAAAAGGCTAATGAAATTACCAATACAACCATTAGGATTAACCAGACATTTTTTAAAGAATAAAGGTCCTTTTCAAAGATTCCATATCGCAGGAAATTTTGGAATAAATAAATATTCATGGAATGAATTCCTATCAAGCGTAAAATCGAATCAATTCCTTTAATCGCAATAATACAATATTTAAAAAATAGAATCATAATAATTGTAAAAATGCTATACGCAATCTGCCAATTGCTCTTAAAATCTAATTTTTTGAAAATAAACAACCATCCAATGAACAGCCCTCCTAGTGTCATCCAAGTCACTGCCAATCTTGTCCATATATTTTTAGGAAGCTTTTCTCCTATTTTCACAAATAAATCATAGTCGGCAAATATCATTCCCATCAAAACGGACATAATAAAAGGATAAGGATTTACTCCCTTAAAATGTCCAATATTCAGTAATCTTGGGAGCGCAATCAATAATAATAATATAGGTAAATAGCCCACCTTTTTACTACACCGATAGATTAACGGGATTAAAATGATAAATAAAATCGCCGCTGACATATACCACCAAGAAATACGCAAATATGGCGTTTTGAAAAAATTACTCAAGCCCAAAAAAATTAACAATAAATAATATATACCATGGACTATGGACTTCTTAAAAAATATTCGTTCCACGTCCCCCGAAACAATTTGTGTCACCACTGCCATCAGTATAAAAATGAAATAGTAGCCAGACATCGTTTTCAACAATCTGGAAATATACCATTTTAACGTTTGCTCTTTTGACATCTGCCGATTTTTAATTGATAACAACAATCCATATCCGGTGATAAAGGCAAAAACACAAATTCCCATTTTACACAAATCCGATAAATAAGCCATTGAATTTACAGAAAAAGGAATTGTTACCAATGATAATTTTTTCATTGCTTTAGCACTTCTAAAAAAATGAAAAATCAAAATCATCACTGCTGCAATTCCTTTTATTTTTAACGAATCTTCTTTTGTATAAGTATTTCTTTAAAGTCCATTCTAAAGTCCTCTCAATATAATACAGTATTCTCTGCTAACTATTATAATACATTTTTTACTTTTGCGTTAGTTTTTTCATTTCATAGCATTGTTCCAAAATGTTCCACAAAAATTAAAGTTTCGTTCTTCCAACAGGAAGAACTCATCTTCATAAACAGGACCTTGCCCTAACAAAAAAAGGGAAATACCCAAAGGTATTTCCCTCATATAAACATATTTATATTCCGTTAATCGAAATATCAAAAACCAAATCTTTCCAACTATTTACTTTATTTGTTTCCGGATGGTATTTTTTTTACTCATTCAAGTACTCTTTACCAATCGTGAAAGTGCCCAGTTTTAAAGGCTTTTCAATGGTTTTTTCTTATTTTCCCATTTCGGCGATAGCATCCTGTGCTGCTTACAGCCCATAAGGGATTTTTCATTTCACTAATATTTCCACTAATAATATTCATCTTTTCATCTCAAAATTTCTTCATCTAACAGGAATTGTTCAATTCCTATATACATAATGCCATTGTCATCCTGCCACGGTTTCAAATAATCCTTTACAATAACAATGATTGAATATAATATCTTTTACTACCTTTATTTACAACAAAATCCACTTCCAGCTGTTTTCTGATTTTTTTACCTGATGAATCCTTAGTATTATATTCAACAACTCCTACATCAACATTTTATCGAAATCATGGGGTGTCCGGGCGGTTGTATCAACGGTGGTGGTCAGCCATATGTTTAGAAGTTGTTTTCTTCCAAACGAAGACGACAACATTATGGACACTTATAAAGAAAAGAGAGCGAAAGCCCTTTACTCTGAGGATGAAAGACAAGTAATCCGCCAGTCTCACAACAATCCGCAGATCAAGGAACTCTACGACAAATTCCTTGGTGAGCCTAATTCTCATAAAGCTCATGAATTACTGCATACACACTATGCAGAACGCGAAGGATTTAATGAAATATAGGAAATCTCTGTTTTCGCCATTCATGTGGACGTAATGAAGAGACAGAAATTTTAAGATTGTACCCCGATTATTCAGATTTTGTGAATTTTCGGGGTACAACAAAGCAATCCAAAAACGTTAAATGTACCCCCATTTTTCAAATTCAACCGAAATCTGGGGTACACCTGACAAACTTCAAATAAAAAAGCGTACCCCTTTTTTTCAAATTCAAATCCATGTTCTTCTAACCATTTTTTAGCCTTCTTACAGGTACTGCATTTCGGATATTCTACAAATAACATAGGCTCTCCTTTCTAACCATTCAAAATCATTCTATCTCTTGCAATATTTCTGTCTTCTAAATTATTCTGTAACTTGCTGTATCTCTTCCTTATATGGATGTGCTAAGAACAATCCCATAAAGACTGTTCCTAGGATAAACACAAAATCAATCGTTCCCATGCAAAAGAATGCTCTAAAGAAAGAGACCTGATATTCCGTCATCATCCCCTTTAACATCCATGACTGAAATAATCGAGCAACAACATAGATTACCGGTGCATTCCACCAGCTATATTTCATTAGTAGGGTTAACTTCTGCATTCTTCCGATGACTACAACCGATGCTAATACGATATGGCCTGCAAGAAGGAGGATATGATATATCAAATTCATCAATCCATAGCCGCTTAACAATGATGACACACCTTCCATCACTGATTCCCCATTTTCGGGAATCAAAGATGCAAGAATTAAAGAAACTACAATGATGGCCAGTTCCGCAAGACACATGCCAATGGTCGGAATCAAAAGTAAGTAAGAATCTCGGAACAGCATTAACATAATCGCCAGCAAAAGAATCATCCCAAGAAATACGAATTCAAAAATCATTTCACTCCGCATTTCAAACGTCATATTGCTTCCCATATTTCCCGTCACTGTAGTATAACTAACCCATGTCCCCCACATTTTAACCACGACATAAACAATAAGAACTATAGCAGCAATGGGGAATTTATACTTCTTGTTTTCCATCATTTTCTCCCATCCTTACAGTTCTGTACAGAACTCAACTTTCTTTCCTTCTAAAATCATATTTGTGGTTCTCACCGCACACATCTTACCGCACATAGAGCAGGTATGTCTGTCTGCCGGAGGAGTGCTTTCGAAGTATTCTCTTGCCTTTTCACCATCGATGGCAATTTCAAACATTTCTTCCCAGTCCACTTTGTGACGTGCCTCTGCCATTTTATTGTCCTGTTCTCTGACGTGTGGCACACCCTTTGCAATATCTGCTGCGTGAGCTGCGATTCGGCTGGCAATGATTCCTTCCTTAACATCATTGAAATCCGGAAGACGAAGATGTTCTGCCGGAGTTACATAGCAAAGGAAATCTGCTCCGCTGGCTGCTGCAATGGCTCCGCCAATTGCTGACGTGATGTGATCATATCCCGGAGCAATATCAGTTACCAAAGGTCCTAATACGTAGAAAGGAGCATTATGACAAATTCGTTTCTGAAGCTTCATGTTGGCTTCAATTTCATTCATTGCCATATGACCCGGTCCTTCCACCATGACCTGTACATCTTTTTCCCACGCTCTCTCTGTTAATGCACCTAATTCAATTAATTCGGAAATCTGTCCACCGTCAGTGCTGTCATCAATACATCCCGGACGTAACGCATCTCCTAAACTGATGGTAACATCATATTCTCTAAGGATTTCCAACACTTCATCATAATGTTCATAGAACGGATTTTCATTTCCGGTCATCATCATCCATGCAAACAATAAGGAACCGCCACGGGATACAATGTTCATCTTACGTGGATCTCTACGGAATGCTTCCACTGCACGGCGATTGATTCCAGCGTGAATGGTCATGAAATCCACACCTTCTTCTGCATGAGCACGAACAACCTTTAAGAAATCTTCTGCTGTAATATCAAGCAAATCTTTTTCTAAATATCCAATAGCATCATACATTGGTACAGTTCCAATCATAGCCGGAGATTTTTCAATTAATTCAGTACGGAAGGTATTGGTCTTTCCATAGTTACTCAGATCCATGATTGCTTCCGCTCCAAACTTCAGAGCAACATCCACCTTCTTCCATTCTTCACTGTAGTCCTTGCAGTCTCCTGAAATTCCGAGGTTAACATTGATTTTTGTGCGAAGACCTTCCCCGATTCCTTCCGGTGAAATGGATTTATGATTGACGTTGCATGGAATTGCAATCACACCCTTTGCCACCTTCTCGCGAAGGACTTCCGGATCCATATATTCCTTCTTTGCTACCAATTCCATTTCCGGCGTGATAATACCCTTCTTCGCTGCTTCCATCTGTGTTTTGTAAGTTCTCATTGATTTACCTTCCTTTTCCTTAATTTGCATATTTTCCTTTGTAATCTGCTCCGTGATTCATTGGACCGCTGCCTTTTCCTAAGTCAAGCATTGCCTCTAAAATCATGGAGATATATTCTTTTGCTTGTCTGATGGCATCTTCCAGCGACATCCCTTTGGCCAGATTCGATGCAATGGCACTGGACAGGGTGCAACCTGTCCCATGAGTGTTTGGGTTGTCGATTCGTTTTCCTTCAAACCAGCATACTTTTCCCTTTTCATAAAGCAGATCGTTGGCATCATTGATGCTGTGACCGCCCTTGAGCAACACGGCACAACCATAAGTTTCATGAATTTTTTTTGCTGCCTTTTCCATATCGGAAACCGACTGAATTTCCATTTCTGCCAATGCTGATGCTTCCGAGATGTTCGGTGTTACTAGGGTTGCAATGGGGAACAGTTCCTCCACTAGCGTTTCCACTGCCTCTGTCTTAATCAGACGGGCATTGCTGGTGGCAATCATCACCGGGTCAACTACAATATTCTCCGCTTCGTACTGGCGCAGTTTTTTCCCAATGACCCGAATTAGTTGGGAGTCTGACACCATTCCGATTTTCACTGCGTCCGGTCGTATGTCCGTAAACACTGCATCAATCTGTTTTTCCAGAAACTCTGGTGTCACTTCCTGAATGGCAGTTACGCCTATGGTATTTTGTGCGGTGAGTGCTGTAATGGCAGTCATTCCAAACACACCGTTCATAGTCATGGTTTTTAAATCTGCCTGAATTCCTGCTCCACCACTGGAATCACTTCCTGCAATGGATAAAGCTGTTTTCATCTTCATCCTACAATTCCTCCGCTTTCATCTTTAACTGCTCTGTAGCATTTTTGATTTCACCCGCGCCGAAAATTGCAGAAACCACAGCCACTCCCCAGACGCCACTTCCACGGATTTCATCCATATTTTCTTCCGTAATGCCTCCAATAGCCACAGCCGGAATTTCGACCGAACCGGTAATTTCAATCAGCTGCTCCTTAGTAATGCGAATCGCGTTCGTCTTTGTTGGGGAAGGAAAAACAGCACCAACTCCAAGATAGTCTGCACCGGCTGCTTCTGCATTTTTCGCCTGTTCCACCGTTTTTGCAGTGGCACCGATGATGAAGTCCTTCGGTACTTTTTCTCGAATTTCCGCAACCGGGGTGTCTTCAATGCCTACATGCACACCATCGGCTCCACTCTCCAACGCCACCTCCACATCATCATCAATGAGTAACGGTACATCGTACCGGTGGCATAGTTCCAATATTTCCTTTGCTTCCTCTACAAAATCCTTATGGTCCAGATTCTTTTCTCTAAGCTGAACAATGGTCACTCCACCCTCCAGCGCTTCTTCAATCTGTTGATACAACGTCATTTCCCCTACCCAGTTTCGATCCGTCACCGCATAGAGGCGAAGCATTTCCTTTTTAAACTTCATTTCATCATTCTCCAAATTGTTTCAGATATTCTTTTGGCTCATCGCATTCCATCAAAGCACTCATAACGCAGGCACCTGTTGCTCCCGCTGCTTTGACCATGCCATAACGTTCTGGGGAAACACCCCCAATTCCATAGACAGGAATGTTGACTCTCTCACACACCTGCTTCAAAAAGTCCAGCCCGCGAGGTTCCAGTCCTTTCTTGCAATCTGTCTCAAAAATATGTCCCGCAACAATGTAACTGCATCCTAACCGCTCTGCCTCTATCGCTTCCTCCACAGAATGGCAGGAAGCACCAATCACTTCAAAGGTCTGAAAATCTTCCACGGAAAGTTCTCTTAACCGATTCATTGGAAGATGAATGGCATTGGTTTCCAACTTTTTTGCCACACAAACAAAACTGTGAAGAATACATTGCACTTTATGTTTTTTGCAAATATCCAAAACCTGTCCTGCCAGAATTTCATAATCCTTCTCAACCAAATCCTTTTCCCGTAGTACAATCGCCTCTACACCTGCGGAAGCAATCGTTTCAATCCGTTCTGAAAAATCATCCCGGCATAAATTCCGGTTCGTTACACAAATAACCTTAGACATAAAGATAATCATTCAGAACCGGCTGCAGTCCTTCTTCTGCGATGTCGCTGTACATCTTATCAAGACTTCGTCCGTCATTGATTTCAAACTGCTCATCGCCCTGCTGGCCGTCTGACTCCTTTCCACTATACTTGCTTTCGTGGTCACCGATTCCCGTGGAAACTCCTGCAGAAACCTTTGTGGCTGCAATCTTTACAATTCCATTTCGAAACGTTGCGCTTTCTCTGGAAGAAACAGTAATTCCCACATATGGCATAAAAATACGATATGCACAAATAATCTGACACAACTGCCTTTCATGAACATCCAGCGGACTGATCTTATCATTGTTGATAATCGGCCGAAGTCTCGGACAAGACAACGACATTTCCGCTGCCGGATATTTCCGTTGCAAAAAGTGGGCATGCAATCCTGTTGCCAAAGCATCCTTTCGAAAATCAGATAATCCCAACAATGCGGAAAATGCCACACCACGCATGCCTGCCATCAAGGCTCTCTCCTGAGCCTCAAATCGATAAGGCCAGATTCTTTTATGTCCTGCCAGATGCAAGGTTTCATATTTATCACTGTCATAGGTTTCCTGAAAAACGGTTACGTAATCTGCACCGCACTCATGAAGATAGTGATACTCATCAGTATTTACCGGATAAATTTCCAATCCCACCAGACGGAAATACTTCCGTGCCAATTTACATGCCTCTCCAATGTATTCCACGTCACTCTGGCTTCTGCTTTCCCCGGTAAGAATCAAAATTTCCTCCATACCGCTGTCGGCAATGACCTTCATCTCTGACTCAATCTGCTCTATGGAAAGTTTCATTCTCTGAATCTTGTTATAACAGTTAAACCCACAGTACACGCAATAGTTCTCACAGTAATTGGCAATGTACAGTGGTGTAAATAAATACACGGTATTACCGAAATGCTTCCCTGTCTCCAGTCTGGCTCGTTCTGCCATCTGCTCCAAAAACGGCTCCGCCGCCGGTGACAGCAGTGCCTTAAAATCCTCCACACTACAATGGTCGTGCTGCAGTGCTGCCTGTACATCTCTTGCAGTGTACTTTGAATAATCATAGGATTTCATATGAGACATAACCTGTTCCATAACATCTGATTCTATTTTTTCCATTCCCGGTAAATATTCCATATGATTAATTCGACTGGAGGGATCTGTTTCCAAACGATGTTTTCTCTTTAACGCTTCTTCTGATAATGTATCGGAATCAATAAAAAACTGATTTTCCATTTTCTCACCTTCTAATCATGTAAAAATCCTGTTAATGGGTCTGATGCAGAAGCACCACGAGTCAATACACGGCCTAACCCCGCAAGGTACGCTTTTCGTCCTGCCTCAATTGCCTGTCGGAAAGCCTGTGCCATTAGCGGCAAGTCTCCTGCTGTTGCCAATGCCGTATTTGCCATAATAGCAGCCGCACCCATTTCCATTGCCTCGCATGCCTGAGATGGTTTTCCAATTCCTGCATCCACAATAATCGGTAACTCAATCTCGTCAATCAAAATCTGAATAAATTCCTTAGTGCCAAGTCCCTTATTAGAACCAATCGGGGAAGCTAACGGCATTACCGCTGCCGCACCGGCATTCACCAAATCTCTTGCCACATTTAAATCCGGATACATATATGGAAGAACCACGAATCCTTCCTGCGCCAGAATCTCAGTAGCTTTAATTGTCTCCTGATTATCCGGCAACAAATATTTAGAATCTCTCATAATTTCCACTTTTACAAAATCGCCACAACCGATTTCCCTTGCCAACCGTGCGATACGAACAGCCTCTTTCGCATTTCGTGCACCACTGGTATTCGGAAGCAAGGTGACATTATCCGGAATGAAATCCAGAATGTTTTCTCCGTCCTTTGTATTGGCACGTCGAACTGCCAATGTAATCATTTCTGCTCCGGCGTCCTTAATTGCCGCTTCAATGAGCTGCATGGAGTATTTTCCGGAACCAAGAATAAAACGAGAGTTAAATTCGCGTCCACCTAAAATCAACTTATCATCTTTCATTTCACTACCTTCTCTCTATACATCATATTCTCCTGCGATGATTCGCAAAATGGTGTGGGCCTGATGTGCTGCACAAACCATCACTCTGGCAGCAAACAATCCATTGCTTTCGTTAACATCACTGACCCCGTCACCGCATAAATAAAATTTCTTTGTGACACATTTTGTCTGAATCCGGTTTGGACTGTCAAATCCTGCCATTCCGGAACCGGAAACCAGATACTTATCCGGCATTTTTTCAAGAACTGCGTTTACCAGCATTGCCTTTGCCTCCGCCCTGTCAAAAGCTTCACACACAATGTCCGCATCACCAATCAGTTCTTCCACATTTTCCTCATTCACCTTTACCCGGTGAACTTCCAAATCCACATAAGGAGAAATTTCCTTAAGATTCTCTTGAATGGCATCCGTTTTATACATCCCCACTTGATGTGCCTTGTACTGCTGACGATGTAGATTAGTCACATCCACCTGGTCAAAATCAATCAAAATCAGTTTCCCGATTCCCGCTCTTGCCAGGGCAATGGAAATATTTGACCCCAGACCTCCAAGGCCACAGACAGCCACCGTGGTGCCCGCGAACTTCTTCTGCAATTCTTCTCCATGACGCATGGCAAACGCCTGCTCCATTTCTTCTCTTGTAGGAATCATCAGCCACCTCCTACAAAACTTACCACTTCCAGAAAGTCATTTTCGTTTAAAATCGTGCCATCATACTGGCTTTTCGGAAGAATTTCCTCATTTAATTCCACTGCAATCTTCTGCAGGTCGTAACCATTCTGTTCCAGATAATCTGAAACCTTCATGCCTGCTGCATTCACTTTTTCCCCATTGATTGTTACCATAACATCCTCCTATCTGAAATAATCATATTATCTCTGGACATTGCTAACAAATAGGCCGCCTCCTACTTATTATCCACTTTGTGTAACCACACGGTCGCCAAATGAAATGCTCTGTGCAAGCACAGATTTTCACTTAGCTCGTCGTGGATAACAAAAAGGGAGAGTTTCCCAAGCCCGGAACTCTCCCAATAAATTCGTAACTTTATCTGTTTTAAAGTTCCCTACGTTGGCATTATCCAAATCAGGTATCGGTCGAAGGTTTACCTTCCTCTCAGCCTGTCACACAAGCTCCCGTCTCTAACAAATCAATTTTATGACTTCGATTGTTTTCTGTCAAGGGATTTCCAATGGAAAGATACTTTAATTCAATTTTATTTACTAATTCTTTAGAGAGTTCTCCGTCTTTGACTAATTCCTTTAATAAAACAATTGCTAAAACATCTGTAGCCTTTTCTATATCAGCTTTCCCAAACTGTATTTTGTAATCTTCCATCATTTTAGTCTCCATCCAAATCACCGCCTTCTGACAATGCAGCAACTGCATCTTTATTATGCTTTCTTGCCAATTTTGCTCTAATATTATCTTCTGGCATTTCAACAGGAACACAAACAAATCTCAATCTTTCATTAATTCTTTTTCGATAAATATTTTTATCACATTCTTGTCGATCCAGATTATTGTTAGTCGTTATAATAATTGGCTTTTTTGCATTCATTCTTTCATCAATAACCCAATAAACATTTTCCAAAGTGTATTCCGAATTTCTCTCTGCACCGACATCGTCAATTATCAGCAGGTCATATTCATTTAACCTTTTTACATATTCAACTTTGTCACTGGCATTAAATATATTATTGGTAATTTCGATAAAGCTTGTCATCTTAACCTTTACACCTTTTTCAATTAGAGCATTTGCAATTGCACAAGCCATATAACTTTTGCCTGTGCCAACATTTCCAATTAACATAAGCCCACCATTTAATTCCAACATAGCTTCCCATTTGTCTACGTAATCTCTTGCAATACACATTTTCGAATTCAGTCCATTGTCATTCTCAAATGTATTCTCCCACATGCTCTTATGATTGAAGCATTCTTTTTTTGCAATCATTACCAGTTTCTGTCTCTCTTCCTCCAGGACCTTTAATTTTTCTTTTTCTTCTTTCTCAACCTCACACTGACATTTGCACGGAATCATATTCCCGGTAAATTTATTTTCAATGTATTTTATTTTTCTTCCACAATTTTCACAAACATGATTTTCATATTTCTTGGTTGGGATTTCATCAATAGTCTTTTTTACAATTTCATTATTATTCATAACTTATAACCTTCCTTCTGTTTCAAATTTATTAGAATATTTATTATTATTTTTATTAATACTTTTATTTGTATTAAGATTTCTTAATGAGTCATCTCTTGAATTCTTTATGCCACCACTATTGCTTTCTTTAGCAGCGGTATTAAATTCATTTGAGTCTGACATTAAGAAATCTTTATTATTCGGAATCTTTACATAGATGTGATTTGCTGCTCCCATCTGAATCTTTCTTCTTTCTATCAATTCAAGGTCTTCTAATTCTTTTAAAGCTGCAAATATAACCGGTTCTGTTCTGCCAATATATTTAGCCAATTCACCTGCCGGATAAATCACATATATGTTTCCATCTTCATCCTTCATGTCATTTTCTTTTGACAATAAAGTTCTGCCAAGCAAAGCTGTATACACCAATTTTGATATAGGCTTAAGTTTCATCTTTGACAAAAATCTAGGTGAAGGATCATAATTATTTATCTTTGTTTCTTTCCTGATATAGTGAGTCAAATTCTCACCCCTTTCCATAATTTATTAATCCGGATTTTTTGTTGTCATGATGTCATCAAGTACAAAACTAATGTACTATAGTTTTCTTTAGTCGATGAGGGAGCGCTACTCCCCCTTTTGAATGGTCGCTTGATTTGCAAGATACTCATTTGTAATACAAATGATTTCTTGTTTGGGAGTACCCTAAAACCCCTTCATTTCATTTGGTGGTATAAAAAAAGCACCAGAAAACAATCTACTTTTTTCGCAAATTGATTTCTGGTGCTTTTTCACCGTTAATATTATTTCTTATTTTTCATAAAAGCTGTTTCAACGAGAGATACTCTAAAGCCATCATCTACTAAATTTTCAATCTTTTTTCCCATGTTCTTCCTCCCACTTGAGGATATTCTCACAAATTTCAATCACTCCTGCAATATTATACTTGGAACATTCTTCAGGAAATTTTGTCATGAGAGATTTATAGCCTTCTACAAGTTCTTTACTTGGATATTTATCGACAATATCATCAATTACTTCGCTTATCCAAGAGAACTCGTCAGCGGTGCAGTCAGTCTTTAAGAACTCAATTGTAGATGGAATGTCTTCAGAGAGAATTTCAATTTCCTTTTTCCAACAGTCTTCAATTCCTTCTGCCCATTCGCCCCTACTTATCTCTTCGACATAAATTCGTCGCTGAATCACTTTTCTAAACTCTTCAACATTCATTTCTTCTTTCTTCCTTTCTTTATTAGCTGCTTTGAATCTGGAAAATAAGAAAAAATTACTGACATCATGTCAGCAGTTTTTGATGACATCATGTCATCAATTTTCTTGCATATATTAGTCTGAAAATTTAGATGTGCGTATACACTATATAATTGTTGTCATCGTGTCACCATATAAACAGAGGTTTTAGGACACTTCCTAACAAGAAAGCATTTGTATTACAAATGAGGCTCTCTGTATTTATTCATTCCTACTTGTTCTATTTTTCAGTATTTGTTTATCAATTTTATGAAATATCTTACCTTTTAAACTTCCTTATTTCGAAATGAAAAAAACATATTTTCCATTTCCCTTTCCTTTAACCGACTGAATTATTTGAAGTTCTTTCATTTCGCCAATCACTTTTCCAGCATTAGTAACTCCACACTCCAAAATCTTCATAACTTCTTTACGTCCAAAAACTTGATTCTCTTCTACTTCTTCAAACACCTTCAAAATATTATTTTTCATGATTCGTGATGTTTTTGAGTTTTCTAATATATTATTTAATCTGGTAAATAACACTTTTTGCTGAGCATTTGACACTTTTTCTGTATCCTTTAACACTTTTTCTGTGTCATTTAACACTTTTTCTGTTCCAATCAACACTTTTTTGTTGCTTGAAACAACTCCTTTATTCTTTACTGTTGTGTAAAACATAAAATCCTGCTGCCAAAATTTCGGTACCGGCAATCCTTCTTTTTCCAATTCCCGATATATACGATCAACACCTTCACCAAACTCCTTAACATACTTATATGCTTTACAAAATTCTGCGATTTTAGGATTTCTAGAAAAATGAGTTGTTCGAATATTTGTCGGCTTTACTAATCCCGGTAAGCGCCCTGGACTTTCCACGACAATTCTGTCATCAAACATCTTAATCTGTATATCCGTTCCTCTTATATTATAATCTCTATGAGTAACGGCATTGACGATAATCTCTTGTCGCACAAATTTAGGATATTCTTCCTCAGTCACAAATCTTCCGTCACTTCCCAAATAAGTCTTTTCCTTAATCTGCGTATCAAGATATGCAATAGATTTTTCAATCATATTAAGAATATTTCCCTCAAAAATCACATCCTTAACAACATTCATTTCAGCGCCGAATTTTTCTTCTGTTCCTTCATAACGAATGAAACGCACTCTTGCACGCGGGAAATACAACTGCGGGTTCTTTCCAAATAAAAGAATTGCTGCAGCACTGATTTTCATTTCTCCCTTTTTGTCTTTAATAAAGCCCTTATTTTGAGTCAGATATTCCATTGCAGATTTTCCATAATTAATCTTTCTCAAATATTCTTCAACAAACTCTAAATCAATATCATCTATTTCAGCATCAGCAACAGGAGAATCTTCAAAATATCTCATTCCTTTATCATACATCAACTGTGTTCTATCCTCGAAAGATAACTTTTTAGACTTATCGCCTACACGCAAACGTACTTCATCCGCATTATTCGCATGCACTTCCGGACTGGCTGGAATATGCATCACCAAAACATGATTTTTCTGTCCTTTCATATCCACACATGAAACATATTCTGTTTCAATTTCTACCGTAGGAGAACAATAATCCAATGGTGCACGCAAAATCTCATTCAATTTATTCATTTCAAAATCCACACCCTCAATTAAACGCTTTCGGTTCGTAATTCCAACCGCAATATCTCCACCATCTGCATTTGCAAAAGCACAAATAGTTGATGCCAAATCTGTCGGATCTATATTGATACTTTTTCTGTCAAAAGTTTGTCCTTCTTCTAACTGTAAAATTTGCTCTATTGTCATTCTGTCCTCCCTGTTTAACTCCACACTATCTACATCATATATTAAACATAATAAATCCTATTTTTTATTATTCAATAATATTATTCTCCTAATTCAAGATTTCCAATTTACTGCTTGTCACATTTGTCTATAATTTTCAATTTGCTGAAACTTATAAAAGTATAAATATTCTGAATCAATTTCTATTACTTTCCCCAATGCTTATAAGCTTTCGGCTTTCGAAATTTTCCTAAATCTTCTCTTTCTCGATAATCTCTAATCTCATCCATATCAAATTCAGCATAGACAATGCCTTCATAATATTCTTCTGCAACGATCATTGTATTATCTAAAACTTCTCCATTTTCTCCCCACACCATAGGGCTAAAAGCACAAGATCGTCCCATCCCCTCTGCCGGTGGATTTGCCATTGCTACACCGACCATATTCTCCATTGCACGCACGGATAATTCTTTCAGTCGTGGTTCCATGCCACTGCAACAGTTTGGATTGAAGATAATCTCTGCTCCCTGCAGCATCAGCTCTCTAGCACTTTCCGGATATTCCCGGTCATAGCAAATCATAACTCCAATTTTCACTCCATCAAACTCGCATACCTTAAATTCCTGCCCACTTTCCAGATATCTTTCCCAATCAAAGTCACAAGTATGAACTTTGGAATATTTCAAAATAATCTCTCCATTTCTGTCAATGACAAATGAAGAATTTTGAGGATATTTTTCTCCCTTAGTAAAAGCTGTAATAACAACACCGATGTTTAATTTTTTCGCCAACTCTCTGATTTTAAGTACATGTTCTTCATTTTCTGTCACTGCACGATTGCACCAATCGATAAACTCTGAATCATCCTTGATTTCGTCTATCGGATATAATTCTTCACAGATATCCGGTATACAATATGCCGACAAAAAACACTCTGGAAACAATACAATATCTGCACCGTTACTTTTGGCTTCCTTGATATATCCGACTGCCACCTCTGTATTAAAATCAATGTCCGGTTCGATTGTATCATATTGAACAATTGCTACTTTCAATTTCATAAATAAACTCCTTGTCCTATTTTAATCCGATGCCTACCAGCACCTCATTTGTTTTTAACCTCTCCCCATTATACTTTAATTCTTCTAGCATAAATGGTATTTCCGCTCGATCAGTCAATTTGATTATCTGATAATTTTTCTGAAGCCTATTCTTGCCTTCCATAATAGATTTTCGAATACCCGTTTTCTCAATCTGCTCCACGTTTTCTAAAATACTCTCTAGATTTCCAAACTGATTTAACAATTTCGCTGCGGTTTTCACACCCACTTTCTCTGCACCTTTGATGTTATCTGCCTTGTCACCTGTTAACGATTTGAAATCCGCATAGACTTCCGGTATAATTCCAAATTTATTTTGAATAAAATCTACATCGCACACCATTGTTGTCTTTCCTCTGTAGCGCAAAACATTCACTGACTCATTGATTAACTGGAAATAATCACTGTCCCAAGATGAAATCACGCAGGGAATATCTTCACCATACTTTATCGCATAACTGGCAATCACATCATCCGTTTCATATCCAACGACCTCTGTGTGCTTGATTTTCATAAAGCTTTGTCATCTAATCTTTTTGACAAAAACTAAAACTAACTTTTGCAACAATTCTTCTTTAAAATTTTTCATTGATGGAATATGCACAAAGACAACATTTCCTTTCATCTTTTTCAGCATATAAAAATAGGCTTCATTACATAAATAATGCGTTGGATTATGCGATACTCTGTATGGAATTGCATTATTTGTCAAACAATCTTCTATTTCAGATAACTGCATTTTCGTATAAAGTCGTTCTCCATCTTTCTCTGCACACTTTTCTAACTGAACAGAATCCTTTAACATTTTATCTAGTCCAAACATATAAACCTGTTCGTATTCTCCCTCCAGATTTTCAATATCCTTTTTTAATCCCTCAAAGGAGTTTGTCAGAAAATATTTTTCTCCTTGAAGATTCTGAACTAATTTGTTGGAAGAATTATGAATACCTTTAAATCCTACATATAACGTTTTCAAATAGCCTACTCCAATCTTAATTCTTTCATAAAATTTATCTGTTCCTTCTTCTTTTCAAATCCAGCATTACCATAGAATTTATGTGCCTCTTCTCGTTCTTTTCCAGATGTGAGTCTGATAGCATCTGCACCTATATTCTTTGCCCATTCCTCAACCACTTGGATGAATTCTGCTGCAATTCCATTGTGTCTATATTCCTCTAACACTGCCAGTCCCATAATGTTGACCATTGCATTTGCGTACAATAAATCATACGTTGTCGCATGAACATAACCAACCACTAAACGCTCTATTTCAGCCACAAAAACTTTTTGCTTATCATCACACAAAACTTTCTCTAATTGACATTGTGTCTTTTCTTTTGGACAGTCATATCCCATTGCATATTTATTAATTCTGCAAAGAAATTCCGTATCTTGGTTCGTTGCCTCCCGAATAATATATTTCATTTTACTATTCCCTCACCAATAATATTTTCACTCTTTCATCTCAATCACCGTATCAAAATATTGCTCCTGAAACTTTACCTGTTCTGCAATCTCATCTTTTGTAAATCTTGTTTCCTCCGGTGCAACAACCCATTTATTCTCTACATCATCCTTCCTGCGAATGATTGCGATTACTTTCCCCTCAAGCTCTTTTATTGGTTTGTCCACACCTAAAATATATGCATCCTGTTCTTCTCCATCACCTGCTATGATTCCCTCAATATAGCCATAATTGACTGGATAAATAATATCATCATGCTTTGGATGAATACTTTCCATTGGTCTATCTACAATGACTTTAACAAATTCCATTTCTATATTGTCCTTTCCATATATCCACAAGTAAATGGGAAGAAATCAAACTTTTGTGTTCCCATATGAACAAACCCCAATGCCTCATACCATTTTCTTAGCACCTTGTTTTCTTCCACAATACCGATGTTCACCTGATTACAATTTAATCCTTGTGCAATCCCATAAGCATGACGCATAAGTTGTTCACCGATTCCCTGGTGGCACTTCATATGTATCTCTTTCTTTATGCTTGCAGAACACCCATTTCCCATTTGACTTGGAAATAATTACTGCAAACTTTAATAATTTATCATCAACTTTGTCATAAAACTGTACTTTCATATTAAAAACCTCTATGTTAGATTACTCCTTAATCATTTATTCCCCAAAACTATATTTAGCAAATAACTGACTGCCAAGCAAATGGCAACAAATCCTTAGCTTCTACTTTAATCAATTTACCGTTTTCATCGTTTACAATAACTTTTATATTAGGACAGTACTCAAAAAGCATTTGTCTACAATTACCACATGGCGGAATAACACAATTTAAATGCTTATCGTGAACTGCAACAATTGTATCAAAATCTCTTTCCCCTGCTGATATTGCGGTTCCAATTGTTATATACTCAGCACAAGATCCATGAATTCCGTCACAGTTTACCCCAGTATATACATTTCCATTTTTACAACGAATCGCACATCCAACTGTATGATTGTAGATTCCGTCATCAAAATTATTCTTTAATACTTCTAGCCCTTTTTCAATTAGTAATTTGTCATTTTCATTCATTTCAAATCTTTGCATTATAGTCCTCCATAAACACCGATTTCCCCACTGTAAAGTAATCTTCGTTAACAACTTCAAATGGTTCACGCCTAAAATTGAAGCAGTTCACTTTCTCAATAGCAGATAACATATTGTGCAATCGTTTTCTTGTCAGAGTAAATGATACCATATTCATTGCTTCTTCCCTAGCCACCCACTTAACTTTAATACTTTCATCACTCGTGGTCAAAGTTCCTCCACGATATTTACAAATAAAATCAATGTTCACAATATCTTTTTCTATATTTTTACATATTCCAATAAAACCTGTAATATCGACTTCAACACCGGTTTCTTCTTTTATTTCTCTCCTCAGTGCATCTTGAATTGTTTCACCGGGCTCCACCATTCCCCCTGGATATTCCCATCCTCGTCTAGGACTTTCCAATAATAGAATCTCATTGTTGTCATTACATACCAATCCAGCTACAGAAACAAAATGTGTATATTCCATCGCTTCCTCCTCATATTTCGATTAGTTATCTTTTATCTCACAAATATTATCTTTATTGACCTTCTTCCACTCTTCCCTTAACATAGAAAAACATAATGTATCACTTTTATCGCGGGCATGCTTTCTTAGTCTTCCCTCAAATACAAAATGATTTTTTTCTAAACACCTTACACTTGCCACGTTATGTGACCGAACCCAAGCTGCAATTGCACATAAGTTCATTTCTCTAAATCCATAATCTATCATTTTCTTAATCGCCTGTGTTGCATATCCTTTATTTCGATATTTTTCCTCGATAGCATATTCCAACTCCATATAACCGTCATACCGATTCATATCAGATAAAATAATAAATCCTACAAACGAGTTGGTCTCTTTCTCAATTATTACTTTACTACCTTTCATATTTTGCCAATGCTTAATTACATTCCTTGCTTCTTCGATAGTATCATAATAAGGGATTCCGCATTTTCTTAAGGTGTTATCGTGACACATTTCAAATAGAGCATTGGCATCACTTTCTTTCCAATCAATTAGTTTTACCAGATTTTTATATTCCTCTTTCTTTGTACTGCGATTCGTTTGTTGTGTCTCTGAAAACCTGAGCAAATATCCATCCGGATCCTGTATTAAAACTTCTTTCTCCTCATAACACATGTCACCGCACTGATAATGACTGATGAATGTATCATGAAACAACACAATTTCTTTTTCTTTTACGTGAGCCACAAACTGATTTAGATTTTCTATATCTATCTGAAAATTGATTCCCCTGCCGAAAGGATACTCCATTACTCCGGTATCCCAATTTCCGTTCTCTTCCTCAATCATTAGTTGTGCCTCGCCCAAAGACAAAAAGGCAAACTTATCTTCCACTCGTTCGTATTCAATACGAAAACCTAAAACTTCTGTGTAAAAAAATTTTGATTGTTGTATATCTGATACCGTCAATTCCGGTATTAATTTATTAAATTCCATTCTTCTTACCTCAAATAGATAGCATAAAGTTTATTGTTGTATTTTCCCGTTCTCATCATACTGATTTTTATTCTACCATACTTCCTATTCCACTGCATTAGAAAAGTGCCCCACCCAACTGTTCAGGCCACTTTCAAATTACATTTCTTTTTTATCTCATGAATCTGGCTACATAATAATTTCAAAATATAAAAGGGAACCATACAAAAGTATGATTCCCTCATTATTTTTTTATTAAACCGTAATCGTTACGTTAATGTATTCCCAAACATTGACTTTTTTCATGTTTCTATCGAACTTTTTATACTCTTTCAAGTAGTCCTTCGAAATCGTGAAATTGCCTATATTTAAAGGCTTTCGACACACGTTCTGATTATTTCCCACTTTCTGCAATTGCAGCCTGAGCAGCAGCAAGTCTAGCGATAGGTACACGGAATGGTGAACATGATACATAGTCAAGACCAATCTTATGGCAGAATTCTACTGAAGATGGATCTCCACCGTGCTCACCACAGATTCCTACGTGAAGGTTTGGATTAACTGGCTTTCCAAGTTTGATAGCCATTTCCATTAACTTACCAACACCAACCTGATCTAACTTAGCAAATGGATCGTTCTCGAAGATCTTGTTGTCATAGTAAGCATCTAAGAACTTACCAGCATCATC